>ERZ773046.1134-NODE-1134-length-15730-cov-5.871132_pt1 | contig 15730 bp, 15 predicted proteins | sample MGYA00580634_ERZ773046 | MGnify/ENA primary metagenome ERZ773046 (study PRJEB29015, sample SAMEA2738127) | human oral metagenome | biome: human oral; feature: human-associated habitat; material: saliva | place: China | collected 2159 ... | reverse complement strand
TATAAAGAAAAAGAGGTATGTAAAATGACTAAAAAAATTAACAACAATGAGATTGAAACACTAGAAGGAGTTTACGAAGAAACAATGAATAGCAATAATCAATATAATGAACAACCAAAAAAAGCAAAGAGAAACTTTTTAAAACCATTAATAATTGGAGCGTTAGCTGTAGTAGTAACTGGTGGAGTAGGTGCATATGCATACGACAAGTATGAAACAGCACAAAGAGCTAAGATTCAAGATGCGTATTCGAATGTGAAGATGAATGTTGGACAGCAAACAAATCAAAATAATAATAATAATAACGGAAATAATAACAATAGTAACAATGGTGATAATAGTTCAAACAGTAATTCGCAAAATGATAACCAATCTTCAAATGTTCAAAATAATAATAATAACAATAACATCAACACTCAACAAAATGTACAAAATGCAAAATCACAACAAGAAATTCGCTCTATAGTAGCACAAGCAATTTCAACGCCAGAACAAAATATTAATTTTGTAAAAATTAAACCTAAGTATGAGGATGATTACGCAGTTCAAAATAATGGAGTACCTTTATACGTTTATGATGTAGAAGCTCGTGCAAATGGATTAGAATATGATGTGGTAGTAGATGCTGTGTCAGGAAAAGTTTTAAAAGTAGAAATAGATAACTAAAAAAATAAACTGATAGTCTAGAAATAATATCTAGATTATCAGTTTTCTTTTTTTAGGAGAGGGTTTTTCATATAAATTAAATGATGTTTTCCCTTTTAAATGTTTACTTATTTTTTGTTATTGTTATAAATATAATATCCAATGAAAATAGCGACTATTAGATATAAATTAAAGTTAGGGTTAGCAATATAAAATAGCATTGCCTTATATGATAGACGCATTAGTAATCCTTGGATAATTGATGGTGCAAAAAGTAAAACTAGTATTATAGAATTATCCATCTTCCTTGCTAATAATATTATAAAAATTAATATTAGCAGAAGAATTAATATTGCTAAATATCTATTTACAATAATATTAAATGCAGTTGGAAATTTGAAAGGATTAAAAAATATCAATAATGCAATTACTAATACTAATATTGTAATTATAGTATTTTTAGTACGTTCATCAAGTTTGCTTTTATTAGTATACATGAAAATATAACTTAAGTAGAATCCACCGAAAATAAAGGCACCAACAACAGCGGCTTCTAATAAATTTAAAGACATGAATGGATTAGCTAATATTGGTGCTAGATAAAAAAGTATATATATACCAGTTGCTATTAGTAAGTTACGTTTGAAAATAGTCATATGATCTCCTTATTTATTTTATTAATGCAGTTAAAGCATAGGCAACAAAAGAAAATACTATAATAAGAAGTATTAAAACTAAAGCACTTGAATTAAAAATGAAAAACAGTGGAAGTGCTAGAGTAATACTTAGAAGCGGAGTATAAATTGTTCTTTGTATAAAATATGTCACCAATAGTGTAATTGCAAATGATGAAAATCCATAAGCTAATATCAAAATAAAACCAGCTTTATCACTAGTTCCATTATAAAATTTCAAAAAAAGTAGGGGAACAATATAGTATAAAATACTAGTAAGTAAAAATGTCCCTAATAATGTTTTTCTTTGCATGATAAAATCTCCATAAATATTGTTTTTATTATTGTAATATTTTATGTAGTATAAGTCTAGTAATATAACAAAAGTAATAAAAAAATATTTATTGAACTGAGTAAAATATTTTCGGATATCCCTTGTTAAAATGAAATAATTAGAGTAAAATAAATATAATAATAATACAAAGGAGAACTATAATTATGTCAAAAGTTCATGTTTTTGATCATCCATTGATCCAACATAAATTATCTTTCATTAGAGATAAAAGAACGGGTTCTAAAGACTTTAGACAACTTACTAATGAAGTAGGTTCTTTAATGGCTTATGAAATTACTCGTGACCTTCCACTGGAGGATGTTGAAGTAGAAACTCCAATTCAAACTACTACTTGTAAACGTCTTGCAGGTAAAAAAGTTGTATTCGTTCCAATTCTACGTGCAGGATTAGGAATGGTAGATGGATTAATGAATTTAATCCCATCTGCGAGAGTAGGTCACGTTGGACTATATCGTGATCCAGAAACTCTACAACCACATGAGTATTTTGTTAAAATACCTAGCAATCCAGAAGAACGTCACTTTATAGTTGTTGACCCAATGTTAGCAACTGGAGGTTCAGCAATTGCGGCAATTGACTCACTTAAACAACGTGGTGTAACTGATATTAAATTTATGTGTTTAATAGCAGCTCCAGAAGGTGTAAAGGCATTACACGATGCACACCCAGACGTAGATATTTTCATTGCTGGTCTAGATGAAAAACTAAATGATCATGGATACATTGTACCAGGATTAGGTGATGCTGGGGATAGAATCTTCGGAACAAAATAATAATAGGTTATTTTTTTAATCAAACTATATAAAATTTAAGAAATCGCTAGCAAATATTACAAAATCATATTATAATATGATTATGTATTTCTAATTTTATATTACAACAGATTTAGAAATCTAAAAGTTACTTAAGAAAAGAGGTGAGGGGAATATATGGAAAAACACACATATCTTATTACCAAATTATTTGGCTATGATATAACGGTTAATATTCCTAGTGTAATCACAACTTTAATAACAGTATTGCTTACCTTTGTTATTGTGATGTTTCTAACTAGTAGAATAAAATTAAGACCAGATAGTAAACGTCAAAATGCGGTTGAATTACTTGCGTATTTCGTTAGTGATAATGTCATCAAAGGTAATGTTAACTGGAAAAAATATGGTAAAGGATTATGGGCAACAGCTCTAACAATTATTTCACTTGTTGCAGTAGCAAATACTATAGGTGTATTAATAGAAGTTAGTTACAATGGAGTAGTCTATGTCAACTCTGTAACTGCGGATCCAACATTTACTTTCTCTCTTGCATTATTAGTGATTGTCTTTACTCATTTTGCAGGAATTAAGTATAAAGGAGTTAAACACTATTTTGGTACATATACTTCTTCAGGTATAGGTATTACACCGTTCAAGGTTATTGAAGAGTTCACAAACTTAATGACTTTTTCAATGCGTTTATTCGGTAATATCTATGCAGGTGAAATATTATTAGCACTATTAGCTACACTTACAACAGTAGGATTCTTTGGTGCAATAGCTGGTATGGCAGGATTAGTAGTATGGAAAGGATTCTCTCTATTTATAGGATTTATCCAAGCATATATCTTTACTGTCTTAACATTTATTTATTTATCACATAAAATTAGTGATGAACATTAATCTTTTTAAACGCACTATATGTGCAAAAATCTAATAATTAATAAAATTCATTTATTATCCAAGGAGGAAAATATAATTATGGTAGAATTAATTGGAGCAGGTTTAGCAGCAGGATTAGCAGCAGTTGGTGCTGGTATCGGTAACGGATTTTTATTCGGTAAATTTATCGAAGGTGTATCTCGCCAACCAGAATTAGAATCAAGATTAAAATCTAATGCTTTCGTATTATTCGCACTTGTAGAAGCAGTACCTATCTTAGCTATCGTTATTTCATTCGTTATCTTAGCTAAATAATTTAGTATAATACTGTAAACAAAAGAACTATGAAGAATAGGAGCATTTAGTAAATGGAAAATTTAGTATTTTTAGCTACTGAACACTCTTCTCATCAAGGTTTTAATCTAGGAAATATGGCTATTAACATTGTAGCTGTATTAATCTTATTAGTATTACTGAAAAAATTTGCTTGGGACAAACTTATTGATATGTTAGATGAGCGTCAAAAATTAGTTGAAGGTCAACTTGATGATGCTGCTAAAAATCAAAAAGAAGCACTAATTTTACTTGAAGAAAATCAAGAAAAATTAAAAAATGCGCAACAAGAAATTAAAGTTATGATGGAAGAAGCTCGTGAACAATCTAAGATTGAAAAACAAGCTATTCTTGAAGAAGCTCGCAAACAAGCAGAACAATTAAAAGTAAATGCTCAAAGAGACATTGAGGACGAGAAGAAAAGAGCGCTTGAAGAGATCAACAAACAAATTGCTGATTTATCAGTGCTTGTAGCTTCGAAAATTTTAGAAAAAGAATTAGATGGCTCAACACAAAGTGAATATGTTGATAAAGTCATTAAAGAGGTAGGGGTGAAATAATGAGTAAGTCAGTATTAGCTAATAAAATTGGATATTCATTATTTGAAGTTGCAAAAGAAAATAACACACTAGAAGAAGTTTCTTATGAGTTAAATGAAGTTGCAAAAGTAGTTAATGGAAACTCTGATTTTGTTACATTGATGAACAACCCTAATTTAGAAAAAATAAAAAAAATTAACTTGATTGATGCATCATTTGCAGGAGTAAATAAAAATGTTGTGAATGTTGTTAAAATCTTAGCAGGTAATCTGCAAATCTCATTAATTAATTTCGTTTTAGAACAATATACTGAACTGTTTAATAAACATTCAAGAAATGTTGTTGTTAAAGCTGAATCAGCTTCACCTTTAACTGTAGAACAGTTAGAAAATCTAAAAGAAAAAATTAAAAATGAGTTACAGCTAGAAAATGTAGAAATTAATAATTTTGTAGATGAAAGTCTTCTAGGTGGTTTAAAACTTACTTACAATAATAAAGTAGTTGATGCTACTATAAAGGCGAAATTAAATGCTATAAAATCAAAAATTTCTTCAATCTAGAAGAAGTTGAAACAAGGAGGGACATAAATGGCTATTAAAGCTGAAGAAATTAGTTCATTACTAAAATCACAAATAGAAAATTATCAGTTTGAAGTTAAGTCAACAGATGTCGGTACAGTTATAGAAGTAGGGGACGGTATTGCTCGTGTATACGGTCTTAATGAAATAATGAGTGGTGAGCTTGTAGAGTTCACTAAAACAGGGGTTATGGGGCTTGCTCAAAACCTTGAAGACACAAATGTTGGTATCGTAATTTTAGGTCCAACTACTGATATTAAAGAAGGAGACGAAGTTCGCCGTACTGGACGTGTAATGGACGTACCTGTAGGTGAAGAACTAATTGGACGTGTAGTTGATCCATTAGGACAACCAGTTGATGGTCGTGGACCAGTTAACACTACAAAACGTCGTCCAATCGAGTCTCCAGCAGTAGGTGTAATGGGACGTAAATCAGTATCTGTTCCATTCCAAACTGGTATTAAAGCGATTGACGCATTAGTACCAATCGGACGTGGACAACGTGAGCTTATTATCGGAGATAGACAAACAGGTAAAACTGCAGTTGCTATCGACTCAATCTTAGCTCAAAAAGGACAAGATGTAATTTGTATCTATGTAGCAATAGGACAAAAAGAATCTACAGTACGTAGTGTTGTAGAAACTCTTAAAGAACACGGTGCGTTAGACTATACTATCGTAGTAACAGCATCAGCATCTCAACCAGCACCACTTCTTTACATCGCACCTTATGCAGGGGTTGCAATGGCAGAAGAATTTATGTTTAATGGTAAAGATGTAGTAATCGTATATGATGATTTATCTAAACAAGCAGCCGCTTACCGTGAGTTATCATTACTATTAAAACGACCACCAGGTCGTGAAGCATACCCAGGGGACGTATTCTATCTACACTCACGTCTTCTAGAACGTGCTGCTCGTGTAAATGAAGATTTCGGTGGAGGAAGTATCACAGCACTACCATTCGTAGAAACTCAAGCAGGTGATATCTCTGCATATATTCCAACAAACGTAATTTCGATTACAGATGGACAAATCTTCTTACAATCAGATTTATTCTTCTCAGGTATTAGACCAGCGATTAACGCCGGACTTTCAGTATCTAGGGTAGGGGGATCTGCGCAAATTAAAGCGATGAAAAAAGTATCAGGTACTTTACGTCTTGACTTAGCATCTTACCGTGAGTTAGAAAGCTTTGCTCAATTCGGTTCTGACCTAGATCCAGCGACTCGTGAAAAACTAGAACGTGGTAAACGTACAGTTGAAGTATTAAAACAAGACTTACACAAACCAATTCCAGTAGAAAAACAAGTTATGATTCTTTATGCTTTAACTCATGGATTCTTAGATGATGTAGAAGTTAAAGATATTCACAGATTCGAACAAGAATTATATTCATACTTAGATGCTCATGAGAATGAAGCAATTAAACACATTATTGAAACAAAAGACTTACCAGCAACAGAAGTTATGGATGAAGTAATCGCTGCATTCAAGAAAACTTTTGCTTAAGATGATAAGTAGTAGAGTAAAGGTGGTGAACTAATTGGCGTCACTAAGAGATATAAAAAATAAAATCAATTCTACTAAGAAAACTAGTCATATTACAAAAGCGATGGAGATGGTTTCAACATCTAAGCTTTTAAAAGCACAATCAAACACACAAAAATTTAATCCATACATGCAAAAAATGCAAGAAGTGATGGGAACAATTTTTGGTAAAAGTTCTAGTATTAAACACCCTATGTTAGAAAAAAGAGAAGCTAAGAAAACTCTTTATGTGGTAATTACTAGTGATAGTGGTTTATGTGGAGGATTCAACTCGAACGTTATTAGAAATTTTGTTAATACTGTTAATGAAAGACATACTAATAGCGAGTATGGTATTGTTGCTATAGGTAACTATGGTGCAGAATTCTTTAGAAAAAATGGCTATAATGTAGTTGATAGTTATAGAGATATACCAGATGAGCCAAGTTTCACTCAGGTTAAACAAATTACTAATAAAGTAGTAGGATACTTTATTGATAAAGAATATGATGAAATTTATTTACATTATAATCACTTTGTTAGTATGATCCAACAGGTTGTAACTGAAAGTAAAGTTCTTCCTATTGACAATACAGATAAATTCGCAAATTCTGAAGAACAACAACCTACAGGAGCTTACGAATTTGAGCCTGGTGAGACAGCTGTGCTAGATGTAATACTACCTCAATATGCTGAAAGTATGATTTATGGAAGTATATTAGATAGTAAAGCTAGTGAGCATTCTGCAAGAAAAACAGCAATGAAAAATTCAACTGATAATGCAGGAAATATTATTGATACACTTACGATTAAATATAATCGTGCAAGACAAGCTGCAATTACACAAGAAATTACAGAAATTGTAAGTGGAGCAGCAGCAACAAAATAGTAATTAGAAAGGAGAAGCTATTAAGTTAGCATACAACATATGAATAAAGGTTATATTCTCCAAGTTATGGGACCTGTAGTAGATGTTAAATTCGAATCAGGGCATATGCCAAATCTATTAAACGCTTTAGAAGTTTACATAGAAAAAGGCGATGGGAAAAAAGAAAAATTAGTTCTTGAAGTTTCTCTAGAAATTGGTGATAACGTAGTAAGAACAATTGCTATGTCATCTACTGATGGATTAAATAGGGGAGCAGAAGTAGTGGATACAGGAGCACCAATTACAGTTCCTGTAGGTAACTACACATTAGGTCGTGTGTTCAACGTATTAGGTGAAGCAGTTGACCACGGTGAAGAAGCAGGAGCAGAAGTTCGTAAAGATTCAATTCACAAAGAAGCTCCAACATTCGAAGAATTATCAACTCACGTTGAGGTTCTTGAAACAGGTATTAAAGTTATCGACTTACTTGCACCATATATTAAAGGTGGTAAAATCGGTCTTTTCGGTGGTGCGGGAGTTGGTAAAACGGTTCTTATCCAAGAACTTATCAACAACGTTGCACAACAACACGGTGGATTATCAGTATTCACAGGTGTAGGTGAGCGTACTCGTGAAGGAAATGACTTATACTATGAAATGAAAGATTCTGGTGTTATTAACAAAACAGCCATGGTATTCGGACAAATGAACGAACCACCAGGTGCTCGTATGCGTGTAGCATTAACAGGATTAACAATGGCGGAATACTTCCGTGATGAAGAAGGACAAGACGTACTTTTATTCATCGATAACATTTTCCGTTTCACACAAGCAGGTTCTGAGGTTTCTGCGTTATTAGGACGTATGCCATCAGCCGTTGGGTACCAACCAACACTTGCAACAGAGATGGGTCGTTTACAAGAACGTATCACATCAACTAAAAAAGGTTCTGTTACATCGATCCAAGCGATTTACGTACCAGCCGATGACTATACTGACCCGGCTCCAGCGACTACATTCGCCCACTTAGATGCAACAACTAACCTTGAGCGTGCGTTAACAGAGATGGGTATCTACCCAGCCGTTGACCCACTTGCTTCTACATCTAGAGCATTAGCTCCTGAAATCGTAGGAGAAGAACACTATCAAGTTGCGACTAGAATTCAAAGAACTCTTCAAAAATATCGTGAATTACAAGATATTATCGCCATCTTAGGTATGGATGAGTTAAGTGATGAAGATAAGAAAACAGTTGATAGAGCACGTCGTGTTCAATTCTTCTTATCTCAAAACTTCCACGTAGCTGAACAATTCACAGGTCAACCTGGTTCATACGTACCAGTATCTGAATCAGTACAAGCATTCAAAGGAATCTTAGATGGTAAATATGACCACATTCCTGAAGATGCATTCCGTCTAGTTGGTGGAATTGAAGACGTATTAGAAAAAGCTCGTAAACTAGGAGTAGAAGTATAATACAAATAGGAGGTAAATAAATGAATACTTTAAGTGTAAGCATTGTTACTCCTAATGGAGAAGCTTATAGCGCTAAAGAGGCTTCTATGGTTGTATTGGGAACTACAAGTGGACAACTTGGTGTAATGGCTAACCATGTTCCTATGGTTGCATCATTAAAGGTTGGTCCTCTTAAAGTGATTTTTCCCGATGGACGTGAAGAATATCTAGCTGTAAGTGAAGGATTTGTGGAAACACATAAAGGCGAAGTAACTATTATAGTTCAAACAGCAGAATTAGGTAAAGATATTGATGTTGAACGTGCTAAAAGAGCATTACAACGTGCAGAAGAACGTCTTGCTAAAAAAGAAGATGGTCTTGATGTAAGACGAGCTGAATTAGCATTAGCTAAAGCTTGTGCCCGTCTGAAGGTAGCTGAACAATTATAAGAAAAAATGTAGTTCATATTTATTATGGACTACATTTTTTCTTATATAGTTAGATTGAATCATGTTATGATTTAAAATTTGTAAAGAAATAAAAATAAAACCTCGGAATTTAGAGTTCTTATCAAAAACTTTTTTCCGAGGTTATTTATTTCAATTAATTATTTTTTCTACGTTTTAACAATCCAATTAATGCAAGTAATGAAAGGCCGATTACTACAAGAGATTTGTTTGTAGTTTCACCGGTTTTTGGAAGAGTTTTTGGCGCATTAGTAGGAGTTGAATTTGCTCCTCTAGTGTCTATTATTGTGAATTTTTTCTCTTCTTGAACAGCAAATGAATTTATATCTTTTTCACTTCCAGCAAATGCTGTTTTGATTTTTGCAATAATTGCAAATTTACTAAAGTGATCAACTGTAAATTGTAAACTATTGTTGGTTACAGATGAAGGAATAAGTTCAATAGAATTGTCCTCTTTAATATGATAAACTAGTATATCTTTGTTTTGTTCATTTTGGAGTAGAGCAACTTTTACTGTTCTTGGAATATCAAGTTTTACAGTTTTATTATCATTCTGTAACTTTAAGTCGACAACTCTAATTGAAGTAATGTCTTTCTTGTCTTTAAAATTGTTGTTAGCATCAGCAATAATTTTATCTTTTAAGTCTTCTAAGTTTACATCTTTTGTGATGTCTTTCGCTTCTAATGTTATGTCTTTAGCATCTGCTGTATTTATATCTACACTAATATCTTTATTTTTTGATTTAATAGTTACTGTAATTTTATTGTTATTAATGTTTAGTTCCGGTAGTTCTGAAACGATAGGAGCATCAGAAGGATCATTTGCTTCAGAAATATTACCATCTTTATCAACAACCACTTTATTACCATACTCAGAAAGACCATCGACTTTTCCAGTGAAAGCCTTAGGTGTTTCAGAGGTAGGAGCAATAGTAGGAGTATTGAATTCAGAAACATTACCATCTTTATCGACAATAACTTTATTACCATTTTCAGAAAGACCATCTACTTTACCAGTGAAAGGTTTAAGAGCTTCAGAGATAGGAGCAACAGTAGGAGTATTGAATTCAGAAACATTCTCGTCTTCATCAACAACAACTTTATTACCATTTTCAGAAAGACCATCTACTTTACCAGTGAAAGGCTTAAGAGCTTCAGCAACAAGAGCATCACTAGGAATTGAATATTCATATTTTGTGCCATATTCATTTTCTCTAACTTTGTAACCATTTTCTGGTGTTACTGTATTTCTCACGTCAGGGTGCAATATGAATTGATTGTTGTTTTGGAATAATTGTCCCATTTCAAGAAGAATCTTCTCTGAATTGTTTCTTCCCGCAAACATAACCCCAAGAGGTAGGTTATTTTTACTCTTGTAAACTGGTAATGAGATAGCAGGATTTCCTGTCAAATTGAATAACCATGTAAATGGAGTTCGTCTCATCATAGGTTCCCATTGTTTTACAAGTAAATCGAATCTTTCTTTTGGATCTTTGATTTTATTAATATTATAAAGTTTTTCTTCAACTGTAGGGTCAACATATGGATCTATTTTTTTATCATTAGATGGTGCTGTAACAGCATTTGTTGCCATTAAGAATAAATCATATTTTTTATAGAATTCGTTCATTTGATTTATATATTCTGCGGCAGGTTTAGCTGAAGTTACGTCAGTATTAGCAGTTTTCCCCCTAGTAGAAGATATTCCTAATGCATAGGTAGCGGGATCTAAATCACGTTTGTTTTCTTCTGTTGCAGTTTTTGCAGGGACAGTATATGCTCCACCAATTGCACCTATTGTATATGTTCTAATACCTTCATAACCATTAATAGGAAATTCATTTACTTCTTCAACTGTGAAGCCTTGTTTTCTTAGGAAATCCACAGCTTTTAGAACAGCTTTCTTACCATCTTCACTTAATTCAACATCTTTTAATGGTGTTTTAAGTGAATAAGCAATTTTTAATTTTTTCAAATCAGTTGGAACTTCTTCCAGTGTTTTAGGTTTACTAATTTGTGTTTTATCAAAATAAGTTTTGGCGTCTTCAATTGTTTTTACTAGAGGGAATTTAACTACGTGTCCAGTTGGTTTTAGACCAATCAATCCAGTCCATGAAGCAGGAATACGAATTGATCCCCCAGCATCACTTCCGCTTGCTATTGAAACCATACCACTGGCTACAGCACCAGCACTTCCTCCTGAAGATCCTCCAGTATTACGACTAGGATCCCAAGGGTTGCCTGCGGGCCCAAATAATTTAGAATCTGTAATATTTCTAGTACCTAGTTCTGGATAGTTAGTTTGGCCAAGTATAACAAAACCTAGTTTTGCGAATTCTTTAGCAACAGCTCCACTAAATTTTGATACTTTACCCTTATTAAAATAGACACCATTTGAAGAATCACCATCTTTTACTAAATCTAATCCTTTAATAAGTGTTGGAACACCTAAGAATGGTTGTTCTTCCCAGTTTATAGGATTTGCAGCAAGGTTCCCTGCTTTAATTCTATCGTCTATTTCTTTTGCAGTTTTATATGCTTCATTAACTAAAGCATTAGGTATTTTTCCATTTTCTGTAGTAAGTACTGCATTTAACTTAGGATTTTCTTCTGCAATAACTTTGTAAGCTAAGTCAACAAGCTCTGTACTAGTAACTTTTTTCTCACGAATTAGTTTTGCAAGTTCAAGAGCACTTTTTTGTTTATATTCAGCTACAGTAAAAGGTATAGTTGGTTTAGTAGATTCTTTGTTTTCAACATTAGTCCTGTTAGTAGTCTCATTATTTTTATTGATTTCAGGTTCACTATTAGTAGTACTTGCTGTTACATCGTTTGCTGTAGTAGTATTAGTAGAAGTTGGTACTACATTATTGGCAGTAGTATCAATACTAGTTGGTTTTTCATTAGTAGTAGTAACGTTAGAAGATGTTGTAATTTTATCATCACTTGCTTTAGCTTGATTATCGTTAGCTATTACTGGAAATAATGTAGCAGCTGCAAAGGCAGGTATAAGTACATATTTAATTTTGTTTTTTTTCATTTTTAGCTCCTATTTTAAATAATTGTTAAAACCTTGAAAAAGCTTTCTATATACAATTATACTCCGATATTGATTACCAATCAAGAAAATAGTTAGATGAAATGAAAAAATATTAGTATGGTTTTCTATATAGATATTATAGCGATTAAGTGAGAGAAAAATATTTTTTGAAAATAAAATAAATACGGTTAACTATAAAAATTAACCGTATTTATATATTTACTTAGACACTAATTATTTTTTTTGCGTTTTAATAATCCTATTAAAGCAAGGAATGAAAGTCCAATTGCTGATAAGAAATTATTTGTACTTTCACCCGTGTTTGGAAGAGTTTTAGAGATTGAATTTAATCTATTTGTATTTACTACCTTTTTCTCTTCTTTAACAGAAGTAGTTTGTGAATTTTCGGATTCACTTGGAGTAGTAGCAGTTTCATTATTGATATTTAATGTTGGTAATTCTGCAACAGAAGGTGCGTAAGTTGGAACTGCATATTCATATTTAGTTCCATATTCGTTAACTCCTATTTTATTACCATTTTCTGAAACATTTGTACTTCTAATAGCTGGATTCATTTTGAATTGATGTCTGTCTTGGAAGTATTGTCCAATTTCTAAAAGAACTTTTTCAGAATTATCTTTTGCTGCAAACATTACACCAAAAGGTAAGTTTTTATCACTTAGATATGTAGGTAAAGAGATTGCTGGATTTCCAGATAAATTAAATACCCAAGTGTATGGTGAACGTCTTGTCATCGGTAACCATTGTTTTGTAAGCAGTTTGAATCTTTCTTTTGGATCTGTAATTTTGTTAATATTATATAGTTGTTCTTCAACTTCTGGATCTACATAAGGATCAACCTTTTTGTCATTTGATGGAGCAGTAACTGCATTAGTTGGGACTAAGAATAAATCATACTTTTTGTAAAATTCATTCATTTGATTAATGAATGTAGATAATGGTTTTACTGAAGAAATATCAGTGTTAGCATTTGGTCCCATATAAGAAGATGTTCCTAATGCATAAGTCGCAGGATCTAATTGACGTTTATTTTCTTCTGTTACACCTTTGACAGCGGCAACATAACCTTCTTCACCAATAGCACCTACAGTGTATGTGTTTATACCTTCGTATCCATCAATAGGAAACTCTTTAACCTCTTCTACTGTAAAACCTTCTTTTCTTAAGAAATCTACAGTTTGTAAAATTGCCTTTTTAGCAACATCACTAAGCTCAAGATCTTTAAGTGGAGTTTTAAGAGTATACGCTATTTTTAATTTTTTCAAATCTTTTGGGGGTTCTATTAATGTTTTTGGCTTACTTAATTCAGTTTTTTCAAAGAATGCTTTAGCATCCTCGATAGTTTTAACTAGCGGGAATTTAACCACATGTCCAGTAGGTTTTAAACCAATAAGTCCAGTCCATGAAGAAGGGATACGAATTGATCCTCCTGCATCACTACCACTAGCTATAGGAACCATACCGCTAGCTACAGCTCCAGCACTTCCTCCTGAAGATCCTCCAGTGTTACGACTAGGATCCCATGGATTACTTGCAGGACCAAATAATTTTGAATCTGTAATATTTCTAGTACCAAGTTCAGGAGTGTTAGTTTGTCCAAGGATAACAAAACCTAATTTAGCAAATTCTGCAGCTACAGGACCATTCTTGTCTGCTATTTTTCCTTTATTTAGATATACTCCTTTAGTATAATCACCATTTTTTAATTCATCAAGACCTTTGATTAAAGTTGGGACACCTAAGAATGGTTGTTCTTTCCAGTCTATAGGCTTAGCTGCAAGATTACCTGCTTTTACTCTATCATCTATTTCTTTTGCGGTTCTGTATGCTTCCTCAACAATAGCGTGAGGAATTTTACCATTTTCTGTTGTTAGTACAGCATTTAATTTAGGATTTTCTTCTGCGATAACTTTATAAGCTAAGTCAACAAGTTCTGTACTAGTAACTTTTTTTTCACGAATTAATTGAGCAAGTTCTAAAGCACTTTTTTGCTTGTATTCAGCTACAGTAAATGGGACTTTTGGTTTAACAACTTCGTTATTCACATTAGTACTATTAGCTGATTCGACATTAGCTGCTGGTTCCGGTTTTACGCTGTTAGCTGGAGTCGCAGGAGTAGTAGTTGTTGCAGCAACATTGTTAGTAGTAGGAACACTAGCTGGTTTTTCGCTAGTAGTCTCGGGATTACTAACAGTTGTAGTTGTTGTAGCTTTATCTTCATTAGCTTTGGCTTGATTATCGTTAGCTAAAACAGGGAATAACGCTGCAGCAGCAAATGCTGGGATAAGAACGTATTTAATATTATTTTTTTTCATTGTTAACTCCTATTTTAAATTAATATTTAAATAAATGGTTGAAGCTTGAAAAAGCTTTCTATTTACGATTATACTCCGATACTAATCATCAATCAAGTAAATAATTTTCTAAAATAAAAAAATATAAGTGACTTAATAATATTTTTTTATTATTACATCTTAAGTCACCTATATTTTTTGTTTAAATTAATTTGTTATTATTTTTAAATTAATATCCTTTTAAGGCGTTCATACGAGCTTCAGATTGTCCTTTAGCGTCTTTTTTCTCACCTTTATACACTGCTGATTCCCATGATCCGTATAGTGGGTTAGGGAAAATTATGAATTTCTCACCAAACTCAGCTTTTAATTGTTCAAACATTTTATCTCTATCAGCTTCTGATTTAGTAGAGAATTCAGCGAAGTCGACTAGGTTATCCCCAAACAACATAACTAAGTTAGTATGTTTCATAACTTCTTGTCGACGTCCCTCTTTAGATTTATCACCTTCTTTTTTGAACATTAGGTGATCACGTCCTTGAACTGGTATACCTTGTGCTTCAAGGTTTTTAATTGTAGCATCCACTTGTGAATCAGTTCTATCAGAAATGTAGTAGATTTGAACTTTATTTTTGTCGGCAAATTGTAAGAATTCTTTTGCTCCAGCTACAGGTTTAGCTTCTGCTTTTTGAACCCATTCATCCCAGCTTTTTGGATTAAATGCAGTTCCATCTTTAACATTTTTAACTTGGTACGGAACATTATCTAATACTGTTTCATCTAAGTCTAATACGATAGAGTATGGTTTATCAGTAGGCTGTTTTAGTAATTCTTTTAATTTATTAGTCGCAACATTATAACCTTGTTGGTATAAAGCATCTACTTCAGCAGCATTTTGATACCACAGTGCTCCCATTGTATTTTCTCTTGATCTAAGTTGATCATAAGTAAGAGTTATTTTATTATCTCCACTCTTATTTTCTTCTTTTTTTTCTTCAGTTTTTTGTGCACATCCTGTTGCAAGAACAACAGTAGCTAGAACTGATGAAATAGTCATAACAAATTTTTTATTTTTCATAAAATCCTCCTATGATTTTATAAATTTATTTTTGGTCGAAATAAATGTTATAGGCTGGTTCCGCACCTGCCTGCCTTCAGGCAGGTCAACCTAACATTGTTTTAAACCGCAACGCAGCTTGTCTGCGTTGTCGGCTTTGAAAACGGTGTTATGCGTTTTTCATCACTGACTTTTTAATTTCTTCGTGGTAAAAGAAATTCACCAAAAGAGGCGGAG
>ERZ773046.1127-NODE-1127-length-15791-cov-5.166497_pt1 | contig 15791 bp, 8 predicted proteins | sample MGYA00580634_ERZ773046 | MGnify/ENA primary metagenome ERZ773046 (study PRJEB29015, sample SAMEA2738127) | human oral metagenome | biome: human oral; feature: human-associated habitat; material: saliva | place: China | collected 2159 ... | reverse complement strand
CTTAAAAAGTATGGGTATCCTTAAATTGTGTGAGGAAACCTTAAAAGGTTTAATTTCCGCTCTTCAGTGATACCGACAGCTCTCCTCCAAAGTTCGTAGTTACAAAATCCTCGTCCTGTAGGATCACTTCCTTGGCCAGCTTGTATTCAAACGGGAACAGGAACGGGAAGTCTGCAAGCGCAGAGAAGGTGTAGTAGCTGCTTCCTCCCAAGTACATCGCCACCTTAGTCATAAACGTTACGATTTCAGGATTCGTCACTCCCATTTTCACACGAGTCTGTTTTCCGACCGCTGGCGATTCGATGCCACCAAGTTCACGCATTGTTGAGATAATCTTTGTCGTGGAGTAATCGACCGTACCGCGCTCACCATATTCGTCAAACATCTTTTTACGAATCTGCGTAGTCGTTATCGTGTCCTCGAACTCGAACATTTTTCCCATAAGCCTGCTGATATCCAAGAATACAGGATAGGCCAATGGCATCATGCACCAGCCGATCTCTGTCAGCTTGTCAGGATATTTTTGTATAAGCCTTCTGCCTTCCTCCTGAAGCGCCTCCGTTCCTTCTGAATTCAGATACCAGATACGCATCAGAATCTTACGAGCCTTGCGCCGGTTCGTGGGACTATCTATTTCATAGGACAGATGTTCCTCCAGCTGCTTTCTGTACTCTGCTTCCGAGAGATTCTCTTCCAGCAAAGCTACAGCCTTTCTCATCCATCCTTGCTTTACAACTAAACTTAATCCGACCATCTTAGCCATTATTCTGCACCGCCTTTATTTTGATAAAAGGTACTACGACCTCATCGAGCGACATCCCGCCATGCGTCATAACGACCTCGCCTTTTATGTCCAGTGATTCTCCTACATTACAAATCAAATAGTCATACTCCTTTGGGAGATAATACTTCGGGTACTCAACCAGACCATATTTTTGAATCAGAGATTCCTTATCAGCAAAGTCCTTTAGCACCAGCATTTTATGGCTCTTCGTCTCAACCTCAACACCGGAGCTCATAATCCTCCCAAGTCCAACACAAACAGTATTTCCGTGATCGGCAGAGATGTAAACATCAAAACCATCAGCAAGAAAACGCTTTACCATATTGCTCAGTTTATTTTGCCCAGCCAGCAATTTAATGTCGTGATACATTCCAACTCGTCCCTGCGTCTGTGCATGAACCATTTCATCAACATCAAGAATGATGACTGCTCCGCACCTGACAAAAGAACCGAAGCTGGCATCATAGCCATGCTCATATCCAATTTGCGCATCTGTATATCCGAGGCTCTTGGCGCAAGAAATAAACTCCGCTTTCTCTTTACTCTGTTTCCACGGTTCTGTCAGCTGACTCGGATATTTATTCGAAAGTAAGCACTGACGGGAAATTGAAGTTGTCGATGGGATCATAGCAAAAGCCGCAGCCTGCTCATACTCTATCTCATCAAACGACGTGGAGATGATTCTCCAATCGAACTCCGACATTCCGTCCATCACAATGATTACAAATTTTTCACTGTGATCGTGCATGTAGTCCATTGCTTTACTGACGAGCACCGGTGAATCTTTATCTATAGCCGATGACAGCCTACCAAACTGCTCCAGCGCATACGCTTGGAACTGCTCGTTGATCGCAGTAGTGTCAAGATCAATGCTGCTTTGTATTGCCAGCAGGTCAATCTTCGATTTCTCTTCGGCGATTGCAAACCAGTCATTATGCGTTTTTGCTACTGCAACCCGCTCCAAAAGTTTTGTCAGTTTTTGCTGCAGATAAAGCTGCACATTTGCCTTGGCATAGACCTTCATACGGAGAAACTGGGCGGTCGCCTGCCGGGAGCACAGGTCATCAAAATTTGCCGGGTAGACATTGCAGAGCAGGTCAAAATCCGTCTCCGTTTTGCCCTTCAGCTCTTCCGGATTTAACTTCGGGAAAAGATGCTGCAAAGACACCTCATAGGCGCGGAGCCGCCGATGCATATCATATGGAATATAGCTGTCCGTATGTGCCAGCACTACCAGCTTGGTATCATCGAAGTACAGTTTCTCCTGAAAGTTTATCCTGAATTTCAGGTCATCTTCGTAAACGACAATCTCAAAGCCATGTGCAGAAAACGCAGACGTATAGTCAAACTGCCTGTACAGATCGTCGTTGTCCACGAGCAGGATTTTCTTAGAATATGGAGCAGACGATTTCTCGTACAAATAGTCGCCAAACATCTGTTATACCTCCAATCTGATCAATATCATCATTCGGAAGTCCGGGAACACCTGACTTCCTTTTTTATATTCTGCTTCAATAGCAGCCTTCTCGCGCTCCAGCTTGGCCAGTCTGGAACGGCGGATATTTTCAATACCAATATGCTCGGCAGCCTCTTTCCGTAGCTGCAGCGCATACATATATTTGTTATAGCTTTCTTTTTTCGTCTGGATCTGCTTGTCCTTCAACTCGACAAATATGTCGTAAGCAAAGTCCATGCACATACCTTCGAGCTTCTTATATTCATCCTCTGTGATATTAGGCGCCGTTCCTATGGTCAACTTGCTATTTCCATCAAGAAACACATCCATAAGACGCTTTCCCGCCATCGGACGTAAGATAAAGCCTTTATTCGCAAAGATAGGAATGATGCGCTTCCCGCTCTCTTCGTCAGAAATCGAGAGCTCCCACAGCATAAAGTATCCCGCCTCGTTCGGAAAATCCTTAATCCCAACCGAAAGAAGCTGGGAGCTGTGATCCTGAATGATGCTCGTCCGCAGATGTTTCGTTATCTCAACATCGTTGATGCTGATCCGGTCGATAAGCTGTAGATCATGTCCTTTCCAGCTCTCGTAGTAGGCCATCATCTGACGCAGAGCACTGTCTACATCAAAATCGGATTCTGTCCCCACAAGGCTCTGCAGGTCTTTTTCTTCACGGATGATATCCTTATACTTCTGCGCGTTTGAAACCTGCTGCTTCACTTCGGACTCTACCGGATACAGATTTTTCTCGACCAAGCGCGGCTTGCCGATGGAGTTCATGTAAACCTCAGTGAAGTCAACCTCGGCCACCTCGCTGTCAAGGACATCCGAATATTTGTCGACACCCATCTCCTTTAAGATGACGGACAATTTTTCTTCCAGCACCTCACGAACGCGGCGCTCTACTGTATCCGTAATGATAAAGTTGTAGATATGGACATCCCGCTGCTGGCCAATACGGTCTGCACGGCCACAGCGCTGCTCGATCTTCATCGGATTCCACGGCAAGTCGTAGTTGATGATGATATTGGAGAACTGAAGGTTCAGACCTTCGCCACCGGCATCCGTAGAAACAAAGATATTGCTCTTCGTTTTGAATTCCAGTAATGCCTCGTTACGCTCTTCAATATTCATGCCGCCATTCAAGATCGTAACTGTAAAGCCTCTATTCTCCAGCAGCTTTCTCAAATAGGCCTGTGTGGCTACAAACTCGGTAAAGACTATGATTTTCTGATTCCTGTCTTCACTTAAAATTTCATCGATAGTGTCAACCAGCTTTTCAACCTTGACGTCCGGATACTGAAATTCCGCCTGCTTGGCAACGGCTATAATCCGCTCCAGTTCCTCAATTTCTGCATCGATATCCAAGGACATAGCCTCGATGGCTTCCTCAACACCGTCCTCGATATCCAGCTCGGCCAGATCCTCTTCAGTCAAGGAGCCGATCCTCATGCTTTGTGTTTTCAGCACCTGCAAGCGTCGCTCCAAGCTCTGCCGGACAGCTGCCGTGCTACTGGTGACCATGCGCTGCATGATGATCAGCAGGAAAATCAAGCACATATTCTTCTTACGATTCCGGCGTGCCTTGTCATAGGTTTTTGATACATAGGAGCTGACCATCTCGTAAAGCTCGTGCTGAAGCGTATGCCGTTCATCCCAGTTCAGTTCGACAAGATGGGTGACTCTGTTCTTGAAGAGCAGGTTCCCATTATTATCTATGGCCTCACGTTTTTCTGTTCTGATCAGATAAGGTGCGACCTGTTCCTTTACAATGGACTTTGCATTCGGGAATGCTTCTTCATCCAGAAGTCTCACCAGCCGCAGGAACGGCTCTGTTTTTCCGTTGTGCGGAGTGGCTGATAGCAAAAGCAAATATGGGCTCGCCTGCGAAAGCAGATGACCCAGCTTGTAGCGTGCCACCTCGCCGGAAGATCCAGCAACACGGTGCGCTTCATCGATGATAATCAGATCCCAGCCGCTGTTGATGATGGAGTAAATTCTCTCCTCGTTGTATTTTTCCACACGCTCATCCGTCCAACCGGCGTGCTTCTCGATAGGCTTAATGGAGTCCATCGGGGAGATGACCTGATCGAACTGGCCATATACATCGTCGGCATCCGTGAGGCGGCGGATCGTATCATAATCTGACGGCAGAATCACCTGAAACTTCTCATGGAACTTCTCCTGCATTTCGGAAGCCCACTGCGTCACAAGGCCGGTCGGGCACACAACAAGCACCCGCTGCACAAGTCCTCTGCTTTTCAGTTCTTTGATGATCATACCGGCCTCAATAGTTTTACCGAGACCGACCTCATCCGCCAGTATGTAACGAATGTTATTTGTCTCCATTGCTCGGTTCAGCACATGCAGCTGATGCGGCAACGGAATAATCCCGCTTGAAAGCGCGGATAGAAAACCACCGGCGGTCTCGTTTTTGATTTTGGCCAGCAGAGTAACATAGCGCAGATAGTTCTCATCATACTGAACCGCGCTACCGCCTTTATTCAATTGTTCCTCAGTCGCTTTATAGACCTGTCCTGTAGCAGAATCAAAAACCTTGTAGGACGTGTATCCCCACATTTCAATTCTCTCCAACACCTGAACATTTGTGCCAGCAATAGTATCATAAGCGAACTCTCCTGATTGTAGCATACTTATCCCCTCTGATAGATCTTTATTGGGTCAGGCTGTTCAGTTGCCCTGGGTATTTGGTTTTTACAAACTCTATTACTTTTTTTGCAGCCTCTTTCAACATCTCTTCACTATATGGCGGTTCCAATCGTATATTTCCGTGGGACAAGTCCTGGCACAGTGAGAAAATACAGGAATCCTTAGAAAGCATTTCCTCTTTTCTAACGTATTTATCGACGCCAATTTCTGGATTTTCGAATTTGGAAATTGTTTCAATAACATGCCGTATAGAGTTGCCGGTTGTATGACTTGGTTTCGCTGTTCCGTTAACTATCGCCATCAAATCAAGCAAATGATTCTCATATGGCATTAGCAACTTGTGATTAAACCGCTCTATTGATCCCGGTTTCATCATAAATGCGTTCTTTAGAATGTTATTCCGCATAACAATACTGAAAAACTCCATATTATGTGTCAAAATCCAAATACGCTCATAGGTCGTAATCCCAAAGATAGTTTTAATTTCCCGAATTATTTGTGCCACAGCGTAAACATAATGGAAATCCATACTGGATATTGGATCATCTATAACAAAGAAAAGTTTATTGTAATCATTTTCACGGTTCACAATCATATGCGTTTCCGCTAAATACCAGCAGAATGCAACAATGCTTTTTTCTCCATCGCTTAAAATGCTTGATGCATTATCTCCTACTGGATTACCAAGAAACTTGATCTGAAATGTATCCTTGTCAATCTGATACTTCCCATTGAAGAACCGATTCAAAGAATCTTCCAATGTTGCAAAGACCTTTTCCCTCTTACTTATTTTCACCCTCTGTTCCTTCTCAAAAATTTCTTTTTGAAGTTTCTTTAGTCTTTCCTTCTTATTTTTGAGCGTTCCAAAAGCCTCCTTGAGTTCCTTTTCTAATAAAATCGATTTTGCCTTACAAAGATTTCTGCGAAGTAAACGCCGTTCTGCACGCGCATCATTTTTTGTCTTATTTACACGCTCGATTGTTTTTTGATTTCTTTCTTGGATTTCCGTTGCCTTTACCCAACATTGATCACACTTGCTTATTATCTTATCTATATCATCAATCTGTAATGATAAATTGGTAATTTTATTTGCGATAAGCTCTGATAAATCAGTAAATGCCTGTTCATAGGCTTCCCTTTTAAGAAAATCTTCTATTTCAAATTCAGATAACGATGGAAAATACTTTTGAAATATAATCAGCTGTGCCTTCGCTGTTTTTATTTCATTTTCTTTCTCGACCAATTTACCTTCAACTTGATCAACACATTGTTGTAATCCCCGTAGTTTAGCAATAATCCTCGATTCCTGATCTTTTCGGTATTTATTGTACCGATTGATAAGGTTAAGTGCATCAGAATCATATACACGCTTGCAAAAAGGGCAGATTTTTTCAGAATGTTTAATATCAAGACCTTGTTCAATAAAGGACTGGTGATCTTTATATTCCTTAACAAATATCTCATCCCACCCAGAGTTCGGATAAGCTGTTAGTAAAATATCCTTCAGTTCAACCAAGAAAGATAAATTTTCATGTGAAACCGATAAACTAATATCTGCAAGATCTTCCGGGACACCTTCTAATGCCTTAATCTCCTGGAGGCATTTTTCTACAGAATCCGTAATACAATAATTAAATCCATTCTCTGCCTTCTTACGAGTAACAGCCTGAAATTCTGTAGTATTCGCAGTAACACCATTACTCCTAAGGAAAGTTTTGGCATCCGCAACAGTAGCATCAATAGCTTTGTCGTCCCTATCTATCTCTGTTTTGAGCGCGGTTTCCCTATTCCTTTCCTCAGTAAGATCAATCTGTGCTTTTCCAAGGATATATCCTTCGATGTTCCCATCAGGAGTATAGTGCTTTGGCCTTATATTTTCTTCCACATAGTCGCTATTAAAGGTGTGAAAGAGCAGTCCCATAGAATTGGTTATGTCCGGAACATATCCACGTCGAATACTTACTTTGAGTTTCTTTTCTATATTATTTGTCTGAATCTCAAATGATAAATTTCCGGTTTGCTTTCCTATAGTCAATATTTCGTCTGCAATCATACCTGCTTTGAAATGCGAGCATAAACGAAAAGCCCTGCTGATAAATGATTTACCTGTGCCATTGATAGCATAGATAATAGACTTATTAGAATCTACTTCCTCAGAAAAAGATAATTCATTTTCTCCGTAATGAGGTCCGATATTTTCCAACTTCATTGAGATCTTGAACCGACTTGGCATGCAAACATCTCCCTTCAACTCTCTCTGTCTCTAACATTGCTCCTTACATTCGATGCAGATGGCTTATTATCCCTTGCATCTATCAGGACAATATCCGGGCAAGCAGCAATGCCAAGTTCATTCATCACCTTCGTAAGTTTCTCATTTTCCGCATCAGTGAAAAACATAATGACTGTAATTGCCCGATCTGTCTCCGATGCAGTTTTGTAGATTTCCACTTGCTTTTCAAGGTTTTGTCTTAGCTTACTGTTTGAAGCAAGTTTGAACTCTACCAATGTAGAATTTTTCTTCCCGTAGGACACTTTGTAATCTACGGGGCCACGACCATTATTCACTTCTCGATTTACATCTAACAGAGAACCAAACCAGACAAGCCGGTAAATAACCTGCAAATCACTCTCACGTTTTAACGGTTTCCCTTTAACATAGAAAAGCCTGTATCCATCTTGGTCTTCAATAACGTGTTTTAGAAACTTCACGCGTTCCAGAGCCTCTTGATATGCATCTGGAACAATCTCATAGAAAGATGTCCTCTCTTTCAGCATTCCAACCAGTTCGCTGAGCTGGTTCTGGAAGAGTATCTTAACTTCAGACACTTGTTCCCTGCTCACCGATGTAGCATCGGCCTCATGTTCCTCTTTATAGCGTAAATAATAGTCGATAAGTTCCGGATGTGTTCTGATTAAGGTATCTGAAGCGCGATTACGCTCCCTCTGCGAAACCTTCTTATCTTCCCGGAACAGCCCTGTGAAATATTGATTTAATTCAAACCGCAAAGTTTCATCAGCCACAGAAGGTGCAATTTGTTCAATTTTTCGAAGCATATCACTGTGGTTGATAAAGGTATCGTCTCTTGTAAGGATGCACTTGGGCGTTAACAACACATAGTCATTTACCTGCCATGGAAGATAATATTTCCTCGGCATCCATCTACCGGCTATATAATCAAAACTTACTTTTGGAATCGTAACTTCGCGGCACTGATCCGTTTGGAGATACTTTTTTGCAAATTTTGACGTATACTCCAGCAAATATTTCTTTGCAAAATTAGTTGTGAAGTCGCTAATCTTATCTCTTCCAACCTTTGGGCTAATCAGACACAGCTTCTCCATGTGTGTAGACTGCGTAATGGTTTCTTTCCCAAAAGACTTAAAGATAGAGTTCAGTCCTTGATGAAGTCCTGTCGCAAAATCTTTACCAAGACCTCTTCCAGCATTTCCGTCAAGGCTAAACCCCAACCATGTCTGTTTTACTTCAGGAAATAGATACCAGGCTTTCAGCATTCCTGTATCCGGTTTTGCATTCTGCTCTGCTTTCATCTGGAGGAATTGCAGATAGCTTATCATCTCATCATGAACTCTTCTCAATTCTTCATCTTCGCTGTTATAAAGAAGAAATGGGTCAATAAACAATGGCAGATCATTAATCAGAGAAATATTAACCGCTCCATACTCATCAATAATATCTTCATCGACATTGAAGAAATCGGAAAAGAAAATTTTCACATTGCTCATTGACAAAACTCCTTTATCAAATACGACTCAGGCTGATGTCGTAATACATGAGTAGATTCGGATCTTCCTGAATAGTCTGCTCCGGCAGACGCTCAGCCACCGCCGTAATGGCAGCGTAATCCTTGTCTTTCCAGAGTTTCGAGAATCCGGCGCGGATGGCCTCCGAACGGAATACCTTCAGCTTGCCCTTGGACTCCAGATAGGACTGGAATTCCTTCAGCAGATTCTTTTCACGCAGCTTGGAAAGGTCACCGCTCTTCGTGAGGTCAGGAATATACCACTTGCCATCGTCATCCTTCAGGAAGTTTTCTTCGAGAATTTCCATCAGTTCAGGCATCTTTTCCCGCTTATCTACAGCTTGAAGCTCCTTCATGAATTTTGGCTGGAGTTCAGCGTAAGTTATACGGCCTTCTCCGCTGTTCTCATCGAGCTGCTGATATAGCCAGCCGATAGCTGATTTCTCATCCGATACAAATAACGAGAACTGAATGTTTTCCACTTCCATCGTGGAACGAGCCATATCGTACTCGTTCACCTGATTGGAGAGAAAATACATGCCATCTCTCTTTAAAAAACGCTCGTCAAGTCCTTTGTAAAAATCTGTGGCATCCAAAGGGACTGCGATACCTTGCATAATATGGTAGGCAACCATACGATCAAACAAAAGATATGCTTGCCGTTCTGCAATAATATCAATCTTGCCGTTATGATCTGAATCTACAACGACAGGGACATTTTCAAGGTGCTGTCTTACAAAATCCCATGCTGTATCTTCACTTCCAGCTTTGAGCTTAAAGTCTCTTATGAAACTATCCTTAGGTTTATAAACCGATATGATCAAATCCTGATCAACACATCCGCTTGCAGTAAACTGATTTATAGTCTTTTTCTCTTTATTTAATGTCCTAACGTCAGCAATAATAAACCCGGCCATACCGAGGGATTCCTGAATGGATGTCCAAATTGCATTTTTTGAGTTATGGAACTCAATTGTAGCCCATCTAAGAGGCTTTAACACTCGATAGACCTCGGAAAAACACTTTGTCATCAGTGCTTGATATTCTAATATCCCCTTAGCCTGAGACTTATTAATAGTTGCCTCGGAATTATTCCTTGTCCATACTTTGAGCCAGCTTTCGGCAACATAATTTAGCTCTGAGTACATAATGTTTGCGCCAAATGGCGGATCAATAAAGCAATAATCTATTGATTTCGTCGGAATGTTGGACAAGTCTGTTGTGCTCTGGCACGATACCATCACTTCGCCCTTAGGATAGTGTAAATTCTTCAATTTATTGAGCTGGAACTCAAGCTGCCCAATAACATCATTCTCAACAAACAAATTAGGAAGATAATAAGTTCCTGCTCTCGGCCCGACTAATGCACGGCTTCCGTGCTCAGGCATATACCTATTCAAAATGGTGAGTTTTGGAATTGCACTCGTAAACAAGAACATCTTCTTGTTGTCATTCTTAAATTCATCAAAAAACTCCGCCAAGAAAAACAGGGCTCTTTCCGGATACAACTGTTTTACATACTCGATGCCTACTCTAAATAATCTTTCAGTCTCATCTCCGTGAAGCATCTTATTGGTAGGAAAAGGCTTAAATTGAAGATTGTGAATTTCCTCAAGTTTAGCAATATCCTCGGCATCGGGCTCTTTTGTATATCTTGTTGTCCCTACAGAATAATTGATAAGGACAGGAACATGCTCAGGTGTTTTTGTTGTTTCTCCTAAGTATTTATCGAACTCAACGCTATATTTAATTTCAAGTTTTGTTCGGTCTGTGACTGCCTGACAATTAGGGCACTTAATCATCTTTTGCGTAGATTTTGCACCGTTCAGCATCATAACTTTATAATAATTAAGTTCATGCGAGCAGTTAGGGCAATAATACACATTAGACCAAACAACATAATTGATTTTTCCCACGATTGGAGTCCCGTTGAATCCAATCTGTGGCTTACCATCAATCACATGTACCGTTTCGTAATATTTCCCGTACTTCTTTTTAATGCTTTCTACAATAGCTTCAATTTCCGAAACCACAGTGTCATTATTCGGATTACAGTAGTTTGCAGAAATGAAAGATGCATATGAAGACAAGTCACTGATTACTGCACGTCTGCCAAGAGAATGGTCGAACATATCCGCACATTGTTGCGCAGCCACCCCGGTCATTCCAGACCCGCAGAAGCCATCAAAAACTATGTCACCGGGAACAGTATAATGTTCGATGTACGTTTTAATAGCCTTCGGAGGAACCTTTGTATGATATCCGTGGATATTGTAAATTAAATCGTGCTTATTCTCCTCAACGTCATCAGAAAAAGGCTCTCGATGATAATCATCTGTCACCTCATCATAGGGAGTTCCGTTCTCACGAATGAACTCCTCGATGAATGGATTCGGGCATGCTGTATAATAAGGAGCATCCGAAAGAGCGATGATGTCCTCATCGCTTCCGACCGGAAACCCCTCGATATCGCGCACCTTATCGATGTCGGTCTTAGTCAATTCTCTTTTTTCCATAGGTTACGCCTCGCTTTCCTTTCTCTTCACGACGATACGGAGCTTGCTGGCATCCTTACCCTTTGTATAACCTCCGACCAGCTCGCTGATCTTGTTCTTGAAGCTCGCCTCGTCCATCGGCGGCAGCTGCTCCAGCTTTGCCACCAGCTCATCCGTGTCGATCACCACAGGCTCGAAGCCCTTCAGCAGAACATTGATGGCCTTCACAAAGAAGTCGTCCACGCGCTTCGGCAGAGCGCCGGTCTCGATGAAGGTGTCGATGGCCTTCTGCTGTTCCTCTGGAAGGAAGGTCTTCTGACTGGAGACGATTGGATCGGAGATTGTATTCAGAAGCGTCTGCGTCCATTCATCCAGCAGGCTGTCGATCCTGATCTCGATATTATCCAACTGCCCGAATACGTTCTTTGCCTTGTCGTCCAGATGGAAGCGGCAATGCGGGCAGATGTGAGTGGTCTTCAGCTCCTCCGGCGTAAGCTCGTAGCAGACGACCAGCCCGGACATATCGGTCTCAATGTCGGTGAGCTTGGCGGCGGAGAGAATCTCGATGGAGCGGAGCTTCCGGAGGTTGGCCAGCGCCTTGCCCTCCTGAATCCTGCCTCTGCGCTGGGCATCGGTAGTATCGAGTCTCTTTTTCTTGTGCGCGTCAAAGTAAATATCGATGTACTTTGCTTTGACCTTGCCGAGAGCGGCATCCACCTTCTGAGCGGCAGCCTCGCCCGATTCACAATCCATAATGCTGTCGCGAATAGAGCGGAACTCGCCCTTTGCCTGCTCCACCTCGGATTTGAAAGCCTCGCCCAGATCGATGTATTCAATATTCTGAATATAGGAAACAACATCTCCGCAGCCGGATTTGAAGTCCATATACTGAGGAATCAGCATCGCCAGCTTGATCTGCTCCTGCAGCTGATCCACCTGCTCCATAGACAGACTGAAGTTATTCAGCTTGGCGGGTGTATTAAACTTAGCGGAATAATTGCTAAATTCATTTCTGACCGCATTGCAGGCATCGCGCAGGCGATTCATATCCGTTGTGCTGACCAGCGGCTCTCCCCAGAGATCAAAGCCATTATTCAGTTTGTTTGCCGCCATGACCGCAGAATTGCTCAGTTCCTGCGCCTTGGTAAGAAGCTGTGCCACTCCGGTCTCACGGTCATTCGGATTATCCAGCAGAGCCGGATTCAGGCCGATCACATCAAACAGGCGCTTTAACTCTGCCATAGAAATCTGTGCCGGTCTGGACAGATACTTGAACTCGTACAGATCAAGCACACCAATCTTCGGAATCTGGTCAAGGTTAGATGCCGTGATGGTCTTTCCGTCCTTCAACGTAATGACAGCATAGCCTCCATAAACCAGCGACAGGAAGATGATCGGTGTGAACACAAATTCAATCTGGAACTTCTTGTCCACATACATCTCCATAAACCGCTGCTCGAACATATCGGAATAGTTCAAGACTCCCTGCGGCGGCAGCTTCTTCACAAGGTCAATGTAATAGGAAGCGTACTTCGATCCTTCCGGACGGATCTTCTCTCCATCCAGAATGCCGAAGCTCTGAAGCATGGCCGTGGACTGCTGCGTCTTTCTGCCAGTAAAATGGTCAAAAGCTGCACGAGCGCAATCTGCCATGTTCTTGCGGGTGATCTTCGTCTTCATCACCGGGAATTCCGGATACTTGGTATTAAAGTAATCGTCAAAACTCAAGGAGGCTGCGAGATCAATTGTGTCCTTAAAGGTCAGGTCGGTCTTATACCTTCCTTTCAACACCTCGATCATCTGGCGCTTCTGCTTCTTGTAAACCACATCAAAGCAGGTGTTCTTGTTCTCGCTCAGGTACTTGATCAGACGCTTGCGGAGCATGTTTGCCTTATTCAGATAGGCATCCTTGTCCTTGCCTTCGCTGATCTGCGCGAGGCTGTTTGCCGCTGCATAAAGTCCCATAACCTCACGGAATTCATCCGTGGACTTGAAGTACAGATAAACCTCATCCTGAAGATTCTGAACCGTGGTACCCGCAGCATCATACGGCGGCATGATGTGAATATAGAAATCACGCTCCGGCTGTGCCGTACTTCTCTCGCCCGGAAGTCCCATGAACAGATATCCCTCGCGGAAAATGTTATGCGAATCCCAGTTCAGGTCATACTCGTATATATTGAAATTCGTAACATACTGCTTGGCGTCCCATTCGAGGCAGCGATATACCACGTCGTAGAAATAGCGGTTCAGCTCACCGTCTGCCATGATGGAAGCCTTCTGCTTGATCTTCTCATCGTAGTCGACAATCTTATCCACATCGATGTAATACTGGTTATTGCCGTCATTGTAGATGATGAACTGGCCGGAGACCGTCGTCATGATATCTTTCAATGTGGTTTTGATTAGCGCAAGAAGGAAATCCGCATCCTCCTCCGGCATCGGAAGATAGAGGCAGAGATCGTCCTTCAGGTTCTCTGCCGTCAGGCCAAACTGTACATCGAGACCGTTCGTCGTAAGGCGATGCACGCTAAGCGCATAGATAATCTTGATGGCCAGCGGCTTATAAATAGCCTTCGGGAAAGCGCGGTTGATGATGTCCTCCAGCTGCTGGCTGGCATTTACAACCCGGCTGATAGTCACATCGCTTTTCAGGAGGCCGTTAGACTTGATCGCAGGCCAATAGTCATCAAAGGAGATGATACCCGGCTCGTTCTCCGGAACATCGGTATTGAAAATTCCTTTGATAGTCACGGAGATATTCTTCAGGATGTGCCGATTTTCAATCAGGTAAATCTTGTTGAACACATCAATATAGGAAGGATGGATCGGGAACAGATCCACAAACTCCTCCAGACGGGAAGACATGCCCGTATAAAGGCCGCAGAACTTTTCCAGATGCTTACGGATCAGCGCTTTCTGCTCCGGAGACTTCTTCAAAATTCTCTCGGAGACAACATAGGAGGTCGCTTCCTTAGTGATGATCAGCTGCGTGAAACGGTCGCTGACATGTTTCAAGGTATCGGCTACAAAGCTGAAGCGCGGATTGTCAAAAATCTTCTCCTGCATACCGAAGATCACGCGGAGCTTGGACTTGGAGCACATTTCACCGAGCGCCCGGAAGAATTCAAGGTCAAGAACAATCTCCCGCTCATTTCTGGAAGACAGGTAAGACAGGAACTCATCGACTACGATCAGATAGCCCTTGTCCGGATACTTTTCGGAGAAGGCCATCATCATATTCTGGATTACCGTCTTGAGGCTCTTTACGCTGCTGTATTCGGGTGCCTCAAAGCTAATGCCGCGACGGTCAAAATCGTCCTGAACATAGCCCATGATGACATCATAGAGAGGCATCACGACACCGCCGATTTCAATACGGAGCACTTCAAACTTTCCGGCAATCGGCTGTACCTGCTGCTTGAACTTCTCGTTCTGGAGATACTGAACATTTTCAGTATCTGTGGCCACAGCAGAGATCACAGACATAAGGTGCGATTTACCGGTACCATAGTTACCGACAACAAGCACACCTTTATTATCGACGACCTCATCCATCTGAAGCTGATCAATCATCGGTGCCTGCAGCGCATCAGCCATTGAATCAGACATGACATAGGTCTTTACGTATTCACGAGCTTTATCTTTGTTTTCAGCCGTCACAAGCTGGATGACGTCCTCTATCGGATTAAAGCTGATTAGTTGAGAATATTTCATGTGGACTTTCTCCTATATGACGCAGGTTACGTCGTAATTATTGATATCGAACACCTTGTAGTCCGAGTAGCCTTCCTCTGCATAGAACAGTTTTCCTTCCTCATACCTTCCCGGCCAGATCACACTGAATGGCTTTCGTTTGCACGATGTCACCAGAATTTTCAGCACATCTACCTTGTAGGCCGGATTGAACATGACATCAAAGTCCTTTATCACTGCATTATCCGGCAAACTGTCCAGTACGCGATTGAAGCAGGCTTCCAGCTGCATCGTCCTCCGTTTCGGGCGGAGTGTTTCCAGTTCCTTCGCCAGCTCTATATTGATCGACCTGACTTCCATGTCTGGCTCAGTTAAATCCCGACAATAGATGATCGGCTTCATGAGACCATTGTGCTGTGTATCTACGAAGGAGATCCGACTAATAATCTTACCCATACTCGGCCTCCTCATTTCCTTTCCATTTGCATTTCATCTTTACTCTACTTCCTCCATCATCTGCCTGAAGTGCTATCCCTGATTCATCACATTAAAGATGGGATAGAACACATCCCTGTACTGCTCGCAATCAATGCTCTCGTCTACGAAGTGAAGACCGTCGTTAAAGGCATCCGATCTGTTTATGTAAGAGAGCATGGCCTTGCTTTATCCACTCGGTCGCATTCAGTGCCTTATTTCAAGGGCTTCCGAGCCTCTTATGTGTCTTTCCTTGACATCAATACTACCGTCTCAGTCGTAGAAAGCATCCACTCCTCTATCGCCTACGGCTCTGACTCGTGGGCTTTCCTGACATGGGCGGTCCCAGTTGCTGTCGCGGTCGCTATCGCTCCCTTACCAGCAAGGCGACTGCCTCAGTATGATGGGTTTGGGGGAACATGTCGACAGGTTGGACTTTTTTAGTTTCG
>ERZ773046.1126-NODE-1126-length-15797-cov-7.819972_pt1 | contig 15797 bp, 10 predicted proteins | sample MGYA00580634_ERZ773046 | MGnify/ENA primary metagenome ERZ773046 (study PRJEB29015, sample SAMEA2738127) | human oral metagenome | biome: human oral; feature: human-associated habitat; material: saliva | place: China | collected 2159 ... | reverse complement strand
TCCTCCGCCTCCGCCTTCTGGCGATCCGCCTCCGCCTTCTGGGCGTCGATGGTCGCTTTTGCCTTTGCCGTCCACGTCGCCTGCTGCGGCTCGATGCGCGCGGCGACGCGGGCGCGAATCTCCTCCTGCCATGTGCGGTAGAGCTCCGCCTGACGTGCGCCGCGCTCCTGCCGCAATGCCTCACGCTGCGCCTCAAGCCCTGCACGCTCCTGCGCCAGTTCATCCTCGGAGACGCGCGGTCCGTGCATCGCGCGCTGATTGTCGATCTTCAGGTTGATGTTTGTGATCGCATTTTGATACTCGTCGTCGATCTGCTTCTTCCGCCGCTCGTAGTCGTCCTCCGTCTGCTTGCGGTAGACCTCGGTCAGGCGTTTGCGCTCACGCTCGAGCTCGACGCGTGCGCCGATCACGGTCTGCGCATTCTTCTGCCAGACAGAGTCCTGAAATGGTGCATCATCCGCCGCTGGCGGCGTCAGAGAAAAGACCTCCGGGACATCCCTCACCGCAAGGGCAAGGGTCGCCTCCTCGGCGCGCAGTTCCATCAGCCGCGCATAGGAGGGATGCGCAGCGAGCACCTCGGAGATGCGCATGACGGCAATATCCTCCGCCGCATGGGGCTGCTCCCGCGCGGGCAGGAAATAGCACACGGCGGCAATCACGAGGAGCACGATCCCCCCTGCCAGAATCTCTCTGCGCCGCGTCTTCCAGAGTTCCATGCATCTCCCTCCGTGACGAAATTGCCGCATGAAACAGCGACTTCATACAAAGGAATCACTGATAAAATCCGTCACAGCATCCCGACGCTTCTTTTACGCCAGTCCGAGGGACTTCCTTTTATCAGTGATTCCTAAAATGTGCCAAGCATCGTTCTGCTCGGTACATATAGCTGGACGCAGCGATTTACTTGCTGCTGCCCAGTTCCTTGATGACGTCCTGGGTCACGTCCTGTCCGCCGTAGACGACAGCACCCTTCTCAATGACGACGGAAAGCCCCTTCTTCTCGGCGACCTTCTTGACGGCATCCTGAATGCTGTTCTCGATCGGCTCCATCAGCTCCTCATTCTTCTGCTGAAGGCGCTGCATCGTCTGCTGATAGTAATCCGACTTCTCCTGATCGTTCATCGATGCGGACTTCTTCTCAAAATCCGCCTGTGCCTCCTGCGACGCCTTCTGCATCTCGGCGTTCGCTGCGGCGAGCTGCGGATGCTGGCTGCCGACCTGGCGATAGTCCACAACACCGACGGAGGACGTTGCCGCCGAGGCGATGCCCGAGCCGCTCTGCGTCAGCGCAAGCGCGACAACCGAGCCGACAAAGACAACCGCGATGAGGATGCTGATGATCTTAACCTGCTTCTGTTCGAGTTTGATCATGAATGAATTCTCCTTTTCTCCTAAAGATGTTCAATCCTTCGACCGAACGCCCCCATTATAGCAAAGAGCATACAATAGTTCAATGAGGATTTGCTGATAAAATTGTACTTCCTGTTACTTTACAACGCGATAGCCAACCAGCGCGGGGTCGAGACGCACGTTCGAGAGAGCGGGATCCATCGCCACGAGTGTAATGCCGGTATCGAGATTGACATCGACCAGGACATCGTTCTGGAAGCGCAAACGTGCGACATAGCCGTCACGAATCGGCCATCCGTAGGTCACCGTCTCCTGTCCCGGCATAACATCCCAGCCGATCTGCTCACCGACGCCGCCGAGCACGGCCTGCGCATCCGCAAGGTTCATGCCATAGACGAGCTCTCTGCACGCCTCCTTCGTCACTGGGCTGCTGATCGAGCCCTCGGCGATAGCATCCGAAGCACGCAGCTCCTTACGCGTCAGGCGGAGTCCGCTGAGGGGATCGTTCAGACAGTTGTTCCCCGTAAAGGTGCAGTCCACCACCTTGTATGGGCCGTTCTGCCAACGGTAGGTATAGGTATAGACGCCGTTGACGATGCTCTGATGGATGAGCTTGCCCTCCTTGCCGTAAAGTGTAGCGACATCGGCGATGCTGGAGCCCGGCGCGATCGAATTAAAATTGTCGGCCGTGATGACCTCCTGATGGTCGCGCTCCCCCTGCAGTGCGCCGTTGATCGGTGCACGGTTTGCCGTCTGCTGGCTGCCGCAGCCTGCGGCGAGAACCGCCGAGGCGGCGATGGCCGCCGCTGCGAGCCCGATTTTCTTCATGTTCAGCATAATGCTCCCCCTCTTTCTCCACCAAGCCGCCCCCCGGCGGCAGAACCACTATGCCCTATCATACACCAATCGACGCCAACATTCAAGAAAGCATCGATAAAGGTTCTTGGGAAGCACTGATAAATACGGCACTTGCCACGAACGCCACTATCGCACCGCAGCTTCCGTCTCAGTGCTGGACGGGAAAGAGAGGATTACGGTACGCGCCGATAGACGCGCAGTTTTTCGCGCCCCTCTGCCGGCATCGTGCCGAGCAGCTCCCACCGTCCGTCCGCCATCGTCTCATCGAACGAGGCGAAGGCATGACGCTCCACGACGAGGTACACCGTCCGATCCTGCGGCAGTTCGTCGAGGGGGAGGAACGGCATGACATTCTTGCTGTTCCAGCTCATCGCCTTCGGCGCACGCGCGGCGATCTCCTCACGCGTCGCAAGTGCATACATCGGATGTCCCGTGTAGTAGGGAACGGTCGCCGTATAGTCGCCGCAGGAGACGAGGAGGTCGTCCTCCTGCATCGTCTGCATGAGGAGCTCCGCCGCCGCTTTCCCGCTGAAATGCCCGTCGCGCGGTGCATAGTGCACAGCGCCGAACACGACGGCGAGATAGAGCGCGCCGCCGAGGAGCGCCCCCGCACGCAGCACGCGCGTATTCTCGTGAAGGAGACGTGCCGTCAGGATCGCCGTTGGCAGGAAGGCCGGAAAGCTGTAGGTCGGGTATTTTGTCGCCATGAGCTGAAAGAACACGGGCACGACGATCGCCCAGACGAGGAGAAACTGCGTCCCCGCATCGAGGACGGGACGTGTGCGCCACGCCCGCAGAAGCGCGAGCGGCAGGGCAAAACTCCACGGGAACATCCCGAGGAAGTAGATACCGAGATAGAAGTACCACACATTCCACTGTGCGTGCTCCGAGACCGTCGCACGCAGGACATTGTGAATCCCGAGGAAGGTGTTCACAAAGTCTGCCCCATGCGCCAGATACATATAGATGTACCACGGCGCACAGACCACCGCGAGCACGAGCAGCCCCGTTGGCAGGGAAATGCGTCCAAGCGCGCGCAGATCGCGCCGCACGACGAGGTAGACGAGGATCACAAGCCCCGGCAGGAGAAAACCGACAGGTCCCTTCGTCAACACACCGAGCCCCGCACACGCATAGGCGAGATAAAAATAGCCGCGCCGCCCTTCCCGATAGCCGAGGTAGAACGCACCGAGCGTCCCGCCGAAGAACACGAAGAGCGTCAGATCGGTCAGGATGAGTTTGGCGAGGAATCCATAGAGCACGCACGAGCCGAGAATGACCACCGACCAGAACGCCGTCCGCGCATCATAGAGCCGCCGCGCAAGTGCGTAGGTGAGGAGCAGTCCCGCCGATGCAAAGAGCGCAGGGAAAAACCGTGCGGCAAAGTCCGTCACACCGAAGACAGAGAACGCGGCGATCAGTTCCCAGTAGAAGAAGATGGGTTTATCGTACCAGTAGTTTCCGTAGATCTGCGGCGAGAGATAATTCCCCGCCGCGAGCATCTCCTTTGCCGTCTGCGCATAGTTCACCTCGACGGGTGCCGTCACGGGGAGTGCTGCATTTCCCCAGAAAAAAAGGGCGGTGAAAAAGAGCAGCACCGCCCCCAGCCGCATCCGATCATCCATCGTGCGCCTCCTTTTCCGCCGCCTGTGGCCTGTTGTCACACGCAATCAGGTAGAGCGGGCGATCCTTGACCTCCTGCAAAATCCGCGCGATATACTCCCCGCACACGCCGAGCATCATCATCTGCATCCCGCCGAAGAACAGGCTGCATACGACGATGGTCGACCAGCCCGGCACGGTCTCTCCACGCAGTGTCTCAAAGAGGACATGGAGGAAGAGCACCACGGCCAGCAGCGCGGACATCAGCCCCACATAGAGTCCCGCGCGCAGCGGCTGCACCGAGTAGGCAAGGATGCCGTCGAGGGCGAACGAAATCATACGCCGCAGCGAGAACTTCGAGCTGCCCGCATAGCGCGCCTGCGCGACGAAGTCCACCGTCGTCCGTCGAAACCCAAGGGAGCAGACGATGCCGCGGATAAAGCGCGCGTGCTCACGGTAGCGGCGCAGCGCGAGCACCGCCTTGCGGTCCATCAGGCGGAAATCCGATCCCCCCTCCTGAATCTCCACATCCGTCAGCAGGTTCAGGAGACGGTAGTAGTAGGTAGAGGTCATACGCTTAAAGGCGGAAACGCCCTCCGTCGTCAGGCGCACGGTCTGCACGATGTCAAAGCCCTCCTCCCACTTTGCGAGGAGCTGCGGCAGGAGCTCGGGCGGATGCTGCATATCTCCGTCCATCGTGATGACCGCATCGCCGTCCGCATGATCGATGCCGCAGGTCAGCGCAAGCTGATGCCCGTAGTTGCGCGCGAGAAAAATCGATCCGATACGGGCATCCCGCTCGCTAAGCGTGCGCAGGATCTCACGGCTGCGGTCGGAGGAACCGTCGTCGATGAAGAGCAGCTCATAGTCATAGGGCAGACGCCCCATCACCTCCTCCACCGCCGCCGCAAAATGCGCGATGTTCTCCTCCTCGTTGTAGACCGGAACGACGATTGAAATGCGTTTCACGATGTCTCCCACGTCCCCTTGTGATAATTTCTATCGGAAGCACTGATAAATTCGGTGCAACCATCCGGTATACCTCATTTTATCAGCGATTCCTAAAAGCTCCCGATCAGGCGCAGCCACCGATCGTCCCGGTCGATGAGCCCCGCGATGCTGAGAAAGTCGTGCAGCTTGTAGCGCAGCTCCCACTCGCCCGTGCCCTCATCGGTCCAATGCTCATAGCGGAGCAGCCAGCGCGGGTGGAATGCATAGCTGCCCGCCGCCGAGAACCGGCCGTCCGTCACATCCCAGCGGAGCTCCCCCGTAAGGCGCGGCAGCAGCGTGCGGGCATAACCGACGCGCCACGAAAAGCGCACATCCTCGGGAGCGGCATCCATCTCCGCATAGAGTTCATCGCGCGGACTGAGCATCCGCCCCGCGTGCAGCCGCGCACGGAGGTCGCGGCGATCCTCATGGGTGTCCTTGGCACTACTGCGCCCGACATCGAGCCAGCCCGTGAGGCGCAGGCGGTAGCGCGTCGTATCGCTGCGGCTCATGACCGCCATCCGCTCGCCCGGCGTGATCGTCACGTGCGACGTGAGATGCAAACTGCGTAGGGCAGGCATGGCGTCAAGCTGTGTTCCGAGGCGTTCCTCAAGTGCCGCACGGTGACGCGCGACAAATGGGACGGGAACACCGACGAGGCGGTTCACCTCCGCCTCCATCGCCGTACGCTGTGAAAGCAATGCGGCATTGGGAACGGTATCCGAACGCATCGAGAGATCGACCGTCCGCACAACCGGCAGGCGTGGATAGACCGTCAGCCGCACCGTCGCCGTCGGCGCCACATCGACATCGTAGTCCGCGCGGAACTCGGGCAGATGCTCCTCCATATAGGCGGCAAGCTGACGTTTCAGTGCCCCCGATGCCCAGTCCGTCGCCGCGACGGGCAGACCGACGAGTGCATCGGAAAACACCTGCTCCGCCCCCGCAAGATCCGTGCGCACAAGTGCCTCAATCGCAGGCGGCATGCCCTCCACCTCGGACACAACGGCAACGCTCCGAATCGTATCCGCCCACGGGGCAAGGTGAATCTCCACCGTCGTCCGCGCCGCCGGCGTCACCGTCACGCCCGTCACTGCGTAGCCGACAAGCAGACGGTCAAACACCGCCCCGATGATCTCCGCTTCCTCCCCCGCCGCGATGTCCGCCGTGCGCCGTCCCTCCATACGCTCCGCCGCAATCGCGGCGACCGTGCGCTCCATGCGCGCGCGCACAATGGGCGGAATCGGCTGATCTCCTATGACAATAGCCGCAGTTTCCTCCACACGGGAGGTCTCTGCGGCATAAACAGGAGAAACGATTGCGCATGCGGCAAGAATGCCAAGCAGCACGAGCGACAGACGCACAGCGCACAGCAGGGGGATGCCCTGCCGCATCAGAATGTGCCGCCGACGCGGAAGTGGACGCGCCCGCCCTGCGATCCACGACCGTAGTCCAGACGCAGCGGACCGATCGGCGTATTGAGACCGAGCCCGACACCGACGCTGCCATGCAGATTCTCCGGAGCAAAGCCGCTGTCCCAAGCCCCGCCGTAGTCCGTGAAGAGCGCGCCCGTCACCTTGGAGACGATCGGGAAGCGGTACTCAAGCGAGAGCAGCGCCATGCGGTTGCCGCGGAACTGATCCTCGCGGTAGCCGCGGATCGTATCCTGTCCGCCGAGACGGAACTGATTGTACTCGGAGATCGACCCGTTGCCGAACCCGTACTGCCCGCGCGCCACGAGCACCTGTGCATGTCCGACCTTGAAGTACTGGGCATCGCTGATCATGTATTTCTGGAAATTGAAGTCTCCGCCGAAGCCTGCGAACTCCGCCGAGAGCGACGCGCGCGCGCCCGTCGTCGGCTCGTACACATTGTCGCGCGTATCCGTCACGTGCTCGAGCGTAATGCTGCGCGTCGTGCCGAAATTTTTTCCGATCCACGGCGCGTTGAGGCTGCGGTCGCCTGCCAGCCCGTTCTCCGTGTGACGGACATACTTATCCTTCCGATTCTTCAGCGTGATGAAATTCGTCGAGTACTCGCTCATCGGACGGCTCAGTGTGAACTCACCGCCCGAGTACTTGCGCATGAACGACTCCACATGGTCGCCGTTGGCATTGTAGTCGTCGTATTCGTAGGTGCGGTTGTAAAGGCGCACCGTCCCTGCCGTTTCCTTTTTATCGAGCCACGGGCGGCGGTACATAAACGTATAGCCGCGCGCATCTGTATCGTCACCGCTCATCTCGTAGCTGAGACTGATGGTATCGCCCATCCCGCGGAAATTCGTGTCGCTGATGCTCACCATGCCGACCATGCCGTCGGAGCTCGAGTAGCCTGCACCGATACCGAACGAGCCCGTGCGCTTCTCCTTGACATCGATCTCCATGACGACCGCATTCGGCTCCACGCCCGGATTCATCTTGACGTTGACATCCTCGAAGAAGCCGAGGTTGTAGACGCGCTGCATACTGCGGCGCGCCTGATTGGCGTTGAACGGCTCGCCGGGCTTCTGACGCATCTCGCGGAGGATGACGCGCTCCTTGGTCTTCTTGTTCCCCTTGACCTTATAGCCCTCCAGCGTCCCCTCGCTGATGCGGATCGTGAGCGTCCCGTCCTGTGCAATGTTGAGATCCGTGATCTTGGCGAGGATATAGCCGTCCGCGCGGTACTTCTCCTGAATCGCCTGCACATTCTCCTGCAGGGTGCGCCCGTTGAGCAGCTGCCCCTTCTGCACGGTCACGAGATCCATGAGGTCTTTCGTCTTTTCGACCGTGTTGCCCTCGATGCGCACTTCCTTCAGCACCGGATTTTCCAGCACATGATAGGTCAGTACAACGCCTTCGGGCACCTCTTCAAAGACCGGATAGAGATCGTAGAAATACCCCGTCGCGTAGATCGCGTCGCGATCCTTGACGAGCACATCCTCCGCCAGAGCATCTCCGACGTGCATTGCAATCGCCTCATGCGCCGCCTTCTCCGTCACCTCGGAGGCTCCTACAAAGTTGATCTCGACGACCGTCTTGCCCACCTGTGCCGCAAGTCCCTGCGCCACAGCATCCTCACTGGGACGCGTACTCGCCCACGCAGTCGCACGTGCGTCTGCCGATGCCGGCGGCGTCTTGTCCGTCAGGGCAGGTCCCTGCTGTGCCGGAGCTTCCTCCGGCGCAGCGTTCGGCGTATTGCTCAGGACGGGGGGCTCCGTCCCCGCCATCTCCGCAGCGGTCGCCGCACTCTCATGATCTATCGGCGCTGCGGCATGACCCTGCGGCAGAGCGGATGCGGATACACCGATACCAAGGGTAACGGCAAGGGCAAGTCTGCGGTATTTTTTGCTGTTCAAAGGCGAAACCTCCTAGACCATACGCAAGCGATATGCGCTTCATTCACCGTGCATCATGGATGCACGAACTACTCTCTCAAAATCTTTCCGCCGACCTGCATCAAATGCTGCATATCCGCGCTCGGCAGACGCGATACAGGCGCATGCGCAGCGGGCGGTGCAGCACTCTCGTGGACGGCGGGCGCTGCGGCAGACGTTTCATGCTCCGCCACAGCGGGTGCCGCTGCATCCGACGTCACATGCGGCGAAAGGGACGCAGCGGCAACCGTGGTCTGTGGAACGGGCACAGGTGCTTCCTCCACAGAGGACTGTACTGCCGGTATTTCTGCCCGCTCCTCGACTGCTGCGGCAGGCACGGCGGCAGATTCTTGCACCTGCGCGTACCACAGCCCCCACAGCGCAAGGGCAACGAGCGCAAGTGCCGGCAGGAGGATACGCGCCCGACGGCGCAGGCGCGCACGGCGCGTCGATGTCGTACACGCCAGCTCGGCGCGGGCAAGCATGAGCTTTAGATCGCCCGACACATCGTCTGCCCCCGCGAGAGCATCCTCTGCCCCCGCAAGCCAGTCGCGTGCCGCCCGTATGGACCGCTTGCGCTCCTCGCGTTCGCTCTCCATCGCGCTCACCCTCCCAACGATTATACTACACAGAAGCGATAGGATTCAATAAGTATAAAATAAATTGCGAATCACCAATGCTGCATGAAACGCGAGAGCATCCCGCGAATCCGACGAATGCCGTTCTTCTGCAGGCGATAGACATGTGCCGGCGTCACACCGAGCGCATCTGCCATTGCTCCCGCACCCGCGCCGCCGATGGTCACGCCCTCAAGCACGAGGCGTTCGCGCGCGGGGAGACGCTCCATCGCGTCGCCCACGACGCCGACGAGTGCGTGGTGTTCGGCAAGCTCCGCCACGGACGGCTGCTCATCCATCAGGAGTTCCTTCGCCGTCTCATGGCTCTCCGTCTCCGCCTCAAGGCAGGGCAGATCGACATTTCCCTCGCGCCGCAGAAAGTCACGGACGCGCCCGCGCACGCGGTGCACGGCATAGAGACTGAACGCCGCCCCATAGTCCGGATCATAGCGTTCCACCGCCTCGATCAGCCCGATCGTTCCCTCCTGCACCGCATCCATCGCCGCCGGCAGGGCGCGATACGGATATACCTCGCGAAAGACCAGCGGCTGATAGGCCTCGATGATGCGGCGGCGTGCCGCCATGTCGCCATTCTCCTTATACGCACGCCAGAGCGCACGCTCCTCCTCCGGCGCGAGTTTTTGCACGGCGGAGAGCTTTTTCATATAGGCGGAAAACATGGGCACACCTCCTTTGCTACGGAAGCACTGATAAATTCAGCACTACCATCTTGACGCATCTTTTTTGTCCGCACTGTGTCGGCAAATCCTCCACATAGCCCTTGCTATGCGTCCGGTTTGCCTCCTTGTTCGGACGAAAAATCTACGCCAATCTGGCAGACTTCATTTTATCAGCGATTCCCTAAAAATACGACAAAATAATGGGACATGGTCAGAAGCGAATCCTCGCCTCCATGCCGATGATCTGCTCCGAGCCCTCGCGGTCGTACGAGATGCCGAACGCATCGCTCAGATCGTACTGGATGCCATAGCGGCTCTTGTTCGCCGCCGCACCGAGTCCCTGCACATAGCGCACGAATACGCGGTCGCCGATGTACTTGCCGATCTCGATATTGTACTCATCCCGCTGCTGTGCGTCGGGGATATCTTCCTTCGATTCAAATAGGCTGCCGCTGCCGCTCGACAGGCGGAGCACATCGAGATGCAATATATTCTTCATCGAGTTCTCCACCTCGGAGAGCACACTCATCTGCAGTCCGATGGCGAGCGCATCCGCCGCACTGAATTTCCCTTCCCCGTTCTGAGACGCACCGCGCAGGGTCAGCATGCGGAGGATCTCCTCCTCCGACATCTCGGGCGACGACCCGAGACGAAAATCCATGTGATCGAGCGGGCCATGCGCACTCAGATAGATGCGCATATGGGTCAGACGCGTCTCGGCATAGAAGTCAATCGTGGGCAGGAACGACTCCATCTGGTTGAACGTCGCCGTTCCCTCGCGGATCTTGAACACCGTCCGCAGATAGCTGACCGTGTCGCCGCGTCGCACGCCGATCATGCCCGTCGTCTTCGGGTGACGCGTTGTCCCGCCGAAGTGAATCTGTCCCGACGGATGCATATCGTAGAGATTCGGACTGAAGAAATGCACATGCCGCCCAACAGATACCCCCACATCGAGAATGATATGCGGCAGTTCACTGTCCGTATCGGGAATCGTTGGGATCGAGATGAGCGCACGGTCGATATCGATCGTCCCCGATACCTTCGGCAGCGTCTCGCCCCAGTAGGTATCCTCCGTCAGCTTCAGCGCGCCCGTCAGGGGGCCGTCGTAGAACGACGTCTTGACCGAGAGTGCATTCATCACGAGCATGAACTCATAGTTTGCGGGTCTTAGCCCACTCAGCCCCGTATGCCCCGTCAGGAGATAGCTGCCCGTGCCCATGCGCCCCGTGCACTCGCGTATGGCGATCGAGTCACCGAGCGCATCGACCTGCACCTCGATCTCCGTGATCGGTGTCTCGATTGCCTTGAGCTTCACCGCACCGTCTCTGATGCGCAGCGAACCCTTGATCCGCGGTGCGGCGAGCGAGCCGCGGATGGTCAGCTCACCCTCGGTACGGCCGAGTGCCCACTCGATCTCCCGTGAGAACACGGGGAGCAGGGAGAGATCGGCGTGGTCGAGGGACAGCGTGAGATCGATCTGTTCGGCGGCACTGAGGTCCTCATCCGCATCCGCCGTGAGCGCGTGCAGGGGGAGCGTCCCGTGCACACGCGCCGTATAGTCCGTGCCGTCGACGTACTTATGCACCGTCAACTGATTGACGCGGACAACACGCCCGCGCACCTGAATCTCGCCGGCCAGCGCATCGAACGTCCCGCCGCGCACGCCCCCGTTTTTCGCAGAGAGCGACACATCGGCGACGGGACGGTGCGCCGTCCCGCCGACGTGCGCTGTGACAGACGCCGTGCCCGACACGGGCTCATCGACACCCGCCAGCCCCGTAAAGAGCCCGAGGGCCATATCGTTCGCCGTGACATCGACATCCATCATGCCGTTAAAATCCACCGTCCCCGACGCGGAGAATGCACCGTCGCCCTGCTTTCCCGTAAAACGGTCAATCGTCAGCACATGGTTGGAGAGTGATACATCCAGCGACGCATCGGTGACGGGATAGCCTGCGACCGTACCTGCGGCGATCTCACCCGTCACGCCGAGGGACGGATTATCCCGCGTCCCGCCGACCCAGATATGGCTTGTGATCGACCCGCCGACGCGATCCTCCTTCTGATTGCCGAGTGCAAGGAGCGCCCCGACATCGAAGTTCTCCACGTTCATGATGCCGCGCAGCACATCCGACTGCGTGTCGTAGTGCAGGCGCGCCGACACCTTCCCTTTCTCTCCTTGATAGAGCCCCGTGCGATCGAGCGTGACGATGCCGTTCTCGTAGTAGACGAGACTGTGTACCTTCGTCAGCGTCACACCGTTCATCGTCACCTCGTCCGCCTTCAGATCGCCGCGGAAGATGGGATACGAAATTGTCCCGCCGACCTGTCCGTGGAACACACCGTGCCCTGCCACAGGATAGGGGAATTTGTGCGCAAACCGTTTGAAGTTCAGATCGCGCACCTCAGCGTCGAGATTGAGCTCTCCCTGCGTACTGATTGTGCCGTTCAGCACCATGTCCACCATTGGGGAGTAGATGTGAAAGACCTGCAGACGGATGATGCCGTCATCGAGGAAGTAGTCGCCGTCCATGCCCGAGAGCAGTGCGCCCGCATAGCTGCCGCGATAGAAATGCACGTAGCCGACAGCGTGGGGATTATCGAGCGTCCCCGTGAATTTGATGATGTTGTCGATGTTGCCCGTGATCGGCTGATCGGGCGCAACAAGTGCCGCGACATCCTCCATGCGCGCCCCCATCGTGTCGATCTGCATATTGATGCGCCGTTCGCCCGTAAAGCCGATCGTGCCGTTGACAAGCCAGACCTCGCGCCCATTCCGCTCCATCGAAAAATCATGGATGCCGACGCCCGAGAGCGAGCCCTCCGCGCGGAAGATCAGGCTGTCAAAGGGCTGATACATCAGCTGTCCGCGCGTCGCCGACACCTTCATCTCCACGTGCGGATCCGCGATATCGCCGTGCACCTCGCCGCTGATGTCCGCGAGTCCCGCAAAGCTCAGCCGATCATCGAGGCGGTTCAGCAGGGAGAGATCGACATGTCCGCCGTAAAAGCGGAGATCCAGTGCCGATCCGCCGCGGATCGTCCCCTCGACGCCGAGGTCCGTTCCATGGGGAAGGTTTAGGCTGAGAAAATCAATCGTCAAATCCTGACCGCGCAGGGAAAAGGACGCATTCGCGCGCTCAATCGGCACAGTGCGATACATCCCATCCAGTACCTCTGCGCTGCCGTAAACGGCAAGCCTCGTGCGCTCCGTCCCCTGTCCCTCGATGCCGAGATCGGCAGAGAGCGTACCGCTGAGATCCGTAGGGAGCGGCAGCTGTACGTCCGTCCGCAGGCGGTCAAGGGAGAGGCCCTCAATCTTCAGGTGTGCAGCATAGGATAGATCTGCCGCCGAGAGCGTACCCTCACCCGAGATATTCCCGCCGAACGTCTCCGCCGCAAGATTTTGGAACGAAAGCATTCCGTCCGCGTACGCGACATCGGCGTCGGCGCGGGTGACATCAATATCGCTGACCGTCCCGCCCTCTGCCGTCACGTGCCCGGCTGCCGTCGGAGCATCCATCGTCCCCGTCACGCGGACATCGGCAGAGACAGTTCCCGTATAGGGGCTCTCCGCATCGACCACCGCAGGAGCAAAGTGCTCTGCACGCACGCGAAGATCGAGATAGGGCGCATCCGTATCGAAACGCACCGTACCGTCGACGCGCGCCGTCTGCTCCGCCGCCGTCGCTGTTGCCGCCACGAAGAGAGCGCGCTCGTCAAAGCGCAGAGCCGCACTCGTCAGCGTCGTCTGTGTGCCATAGAGATCGGCATCCGCCCGAATGCCCTCGATCCGCCCCTCCATCGTGCGCGTCCCGTCCACGAGACGCAGCCCCGCACGCACGCGGTCGGCGTGCAGGGCACGGATCTGCACGCGCTCGGGCAGCGTCCCCTCGGGCAGGAGGGAAAGGAGCGGCGTCAGATCGGCATCATCTGCCGCGAGCTGCACATCCTGCACATCGCTCGTTTTCTCCCCGCGTACGCGTAGCGGAATGTCCATGAACTGTGCCGCCGCATCGTAGGAGAATGCACTGCGGTCGACGTCCACCGTGCCGCTCAGATCGGTCAGTACATAGCTGCGCCCCGCCACAGCGGCGTCCGCCGTACCGTCTGCGATGCGGATGCGCCCGACAAAGGCACTCGGCTCCGCATCGTCCGAGACGAGGTCGGCATAGTTCCACGAGCCGTCCTCCCGCTGGACGAGATGCGCATGCACGCCCGTCAGCAGGATCTCATCCACCGAGGTCGCAGGGGATGAAAGCAACGAAAGCAGACGAAGCGTCACCCGCGCCCTGTCGGCGCGGAGGACTTCCTCCGTCTGCTTATCGTAAATCACAATATCATCAATGGCGAGTTCATGCAGAGAACGTATCTCCACCGCGCCGATCTGCACATCCGTCCCAAGCTGCTGCGACGCGATGCGCCCCGCCGCCCGTCCGACCTCTGCCATAAAGGCCTCTGCCCGCACGATATGGACAGCGACCGCCGCGCAGAGGAGCACTGCCGCCAACGCAATCGCGCAGACCCATGTCCTCTGTCTCATAGAACTCCCCTAAACGGACATTCGCAGATGCCCGTCGTCTCATTTTGCCATCGTCATCTCGTAGGCCGCATTGGCCGCACGAACGCGCTCGATGGAGGCAGCTGCCTCCTCCGCCGTCGGTGTCGGCTCCGCGGGACGTACCTGCGCCCCCTTTGGGGTCTCGAGCACGGCATCCTCATGAAGCACGGCTGCCTCACGGGCGGCACGGGCACGCTTGCCATGATCGATCACACGGCGATACTGCATTGCATCGAGATCGACGGGCACGCCCATGGCATTGTCGAGTGCTGCCTTACTCGTATTGTAGCGGTAGAGTGCCGTCGCATAGTTCGTGCGCGCCGTCGTCAGATTGTCCGAGGAACGCATGACCTCGAGGTTCGTCCCGACGCCTGCATTGTAGCGCACGCGGGCGATATTGTAGTCCTCCTCCGCCTGCTTGACGGCCTTCTCCGTTGTGTCGATATTCTGCTCGGCGGCGCGCAGATTGAGGTACGCCGTGTGCACATCGAGGCGGATGCGCTCGTTTGTCGCTGCCAGAGCCTCCTCGGCTTTGCGCAGCTTTGCCTTCGCCACGTGGATCTGCGCCGTCGTCGCCTCGTTGTCAAAGATGCCCCACGTCGCGCTCAGGCCGAGGGTCCACATATCCTTTTCCTGCATACTGTTCTTAAAGGCGTGCTCGCCCGCAATCGAGCGCGTCGCCGCCGCATTCAGCGTCGGAAGATTCGCCGCCGTCGCCTGCTCAACCGCCGCTGCTGCCTGCTTGACGGTATAATGTGCCGCCGCCGCATCTGCACGGTAAACGAGGCCGTAGTCCGTGCAGTCCGAAAGAGCAAGATCGTACGCCGTATAGCGCATCTCGTCACTCGTCTCCAGCGTCGTATCCGTCGGCAGACCGATCACATTGTTCAGCGTTGCGACGGCGACGGCATAGTCGTTCTTCGCCGAGGTCAGTGCCTGCTGTGCATTCGCGAGCTCCACCTCGGAGGCGAGCACATCTGCACGCGCCACCGTACCCGCGCGGAACTGCGCATTCACATCGTCGAGATGCTTCGTGAGCGTCGCAACCGTCTCCTCACGCACCTGCACCATGTTGCGCGCCTGCAGGATATTGAAATAATCCGTCGTCGCCGTCAGGCGGACGGACTGCTTCGTCTGCTCCAGCGTGAGATCCGCCGCGTTCAGCCCGTAGCGTGCCTCCTTGCGCTGGGCATTCATGCCCGCATCAAAGAGTACCATCGCGAGGGTCGCCTTATTTTCGTATGTATCCTTGTAGGGGGATGGCGGAAGGGCTGCCTTCGCCTTACCGCCGACGCGTGCTGCCGTCCAGTCCCACGTGAGCAGAGGCCCCGCACTGCGGTTTGCCACATGCAGCTGCTCATGCGCAGCGTCCACATCCGCGAGCGACTGTTTGATCGTGCGGTTGTTCGCGAGCGCCATCTGCACACTGTCCGCAAGGCTAATCTTTACCGTCTCTGCCGACACTGGCACGGCAAAGAGCCCAATCGCCGCGCTGAGTGCGAGAGCACACGCGAGACGTCCTGCCAGAGTTCCCTTTTTCTTCAAATCCATTTCCTCCTCATCCGCTCCATGGAGATACGTCAGTGCTGCGAACTGCCCGGCAGTCCGTGCACACAAAAAATGTAGGTAGGTCTTATTATTCTACCAGTTCCCCGATCTTTTTTCAAATAAATTTATCCTTAACTGCCAGGGCACACAAAAAACCGCCCGCAGGCGGTCTTTTTGTATTGGTTTAGACGAGCTCGATGATGGCCATCGGGGCGGCATCGCCGCGACGGGGG
>ERZ773046.1125-NODE-1125-length-15826-cov-8.389576_pt1 | contig 15826 bp, 8 predicted proteins | sample MGYA00580634_ERZ773046 | MGnify/ENA primary metagenome ERZ773046 (study PRJEB29015, sample SAMEA2738127) | human oral metagenome | biome: human oral; feature: human-associated habitat; material: saliva | place: China | collected 2159 ... | reverse complement strand
ATGTAAAAGGGCATCTTTTGATGTGTAAAAGGGCATGTTTTGCAATGCAAAAGGGCACCTTTTACAAGCCTCTTTGTAACTAACTGATTCTCTATAGGTTACAAAGGCGATTTTTAATGATAATGAGCTGATTTGCGAACAATAGTGACGTATAATTTGTAAGAGTATTTCAGCAGCCTCTCCCCGGCCCTCTCCGAAAGGAGAGGGAGGTAAAAAACAGCCTCTCCCCAACCCTCTCCGAAGGGAGAGGGAGGACAATTAGCGAGATTCCCCGGTGTATTTGAGAGGACATAAAACGGTGTTTGAGAGTTTTTGGGGGGCTGGTTCTGAAGAAGAAAAATAGACAAGTTACATGCTCTAAACTACGAATTTACGAATTAACAGATAGTTATTTGCGTGCTATGACTACGAATTTACGAATTAACAAATAGGAGAATTGCCTGCGATAAACTACGAATTTACGAATTGAGAGATAGGTAATTGCAAGCTATAAACTACGAATTTACGAATTGAGAGATAGTGAATTGTGTGCTTTAAACTACGAATTTACGAATTAGTAAGTAGATGAATTGCGGGCAATAGCATAAGAGATTACGAGTTAACAAGTAGGTGATTTGTGTGTTTTAAGATATTGATTTGAACTCTTAACAATGGATTTTAGGATTTAAAAGTCAAGCGGATTGCGCTTTAATATTTAGAGGAGTTAAAGTCCTTTTAGTCATTAAAAACCATTCGTGGGAAACCCTTTCGGATTTCCAACAACGCCTTTGGCGTAACGGTTTTTATGTCTTTTAGTACTCTAACTCCTCCAACTATTCTCATTTTTCATCGGGAACATGTACCCCACCAGGCACATCCCCTCCTCTGGAAGAGCTTACGGAGGCTATTAATAGACCAACAACCCCACCCTTTTTCAGTACATCCCCCCCTTCAAAAGGGGCTTGACGAGGTCACTCTCGAGGCTTGGGGAGGCGGTTATTAGACTAACAACCCCACCCTTTTTCAGCACATCCCCTCCTTCCAAAGGAGCTTGGGGAGACAACTCTCGAGGCTTAGTGAGCTCTCATATCCCCACCGTATCCTCTCACATCCCCTCCTTTCGGAGGGGCTTGGGGAGGCTTCTCCTTTCCTGTACTTGGGCTCTTCCTTTTCAGTACTTGGGCTCCTTCTTTTCAGTGCTTGGCCGTCTTTCCCTTACTCTTCACGCTCCCATTCGTCCCAATCACCTACCTGATCTTCTTCAAACGGGTTGGGTTTACTTTCCGCATGGTCACCCTGGTCGGACGCTTCAATCATGATTGATTCAATATTTACATGATGAATGGTAGCCAAAGGCTGTATATATATCTTCTTCATTGCTATCTTTTTATTTTACGGTTATCTTCTTTCCATTTACGATGTATATGCCTGTCGGCACGTGGAAGATGCGTGTCTCACCAGCTTTCACTGTGGTTCTTGCCACCATCTGTCCCGTCAGACTGTGTATTCTCACCTCCGTATCCTTCTTACTCTTGGTGATGATGGTGTTATCAGTTGTGGTAACAGCCAGCGTCACATCGTTGTTCAGTTCGTCAATACCCGTTGGTGTCTTGTCATCTGTGGTGTCATCGAAGGCTATTTCCATTGCTGTGAACGCCTTAGCTGCCGCTGCTGGCGACCCGTTAAACTTATAAACGGCACGGAAAGGCCACTGATAGAGCACGTCTTTGCGCAGGTTTCGAAGGGCAACAAACTTATTATATGAGAAGTAGAACACGTCCAGATTCGTTGCTTTGTTCATCCTTACACCCGAATAAGTGTGGTAACTTGTAAGGTTTGCTGCCGCCCCATCGAGTGTGTTCTGCACCGTTTCACCCGCTATGAGTTGGTTTTTCGAGTTTGTTTTCTCAATGAAAGCTCCCTTCTGACGCACTGTGAAGAGCACCTGCGGAGTGGCATTTGTACGAGGAAGGCGCACCATGTAATCCGTGTTTGCAGCTGCATCAGCCGTCAGTTTACTGAACTGTGCCGTGGCTTGATAGTCCGTTCCCTGCATGGATGGCGTACTGGTGTAAGTCAGTCCGTTGTCTTTCATCTTTCCAACGGTGAACTCATAGAAGCCGCCGAGGTCGTCTTTATGCTCGCCATTGGCGTCCACTGTCAGTGCGAAAGGCAGTACAATAGATGCATAAGTGTCGGTACCATAACCCTGATAAGTCACCTGACGTGCGTATGTAGCATACTTATCTGCAGCGAGCTGGATGCTGAATGGCGCAAAGAAAGGATTCTTATCAATGAGCTGGAAGTCGACAGGTGAGGTGAAATCCGTTGTACTTCCTTCCTTCATAACAGCCACATTGTGTGTCGTTGCCTGTGCTGCTGAACGGTAAGGGAGGTATATGATAGCGTTCTTAGCCAGTGGGTTACGGAACGTGTTCATGCTCATTATGCCCGTTGATGCATCATTCGTGCTACCCACAACACTGAAGAGTTCGGAGTTGTCAACGTACAATATCTGGTCGAATGACGCTGGAGCATTGCTTCCACCGAGTGCTGTTGTCATGGCATCTTTTATCTGTGAGAGTGTCAGATAGCCATAGGAAGCATTGCCTTCTGTGTCAAATCCGGCATCAGTGGTTGTGATCTTCGCCCCATACATTGCCTCTTCGTTGTCCTGATCAGCAGCCGTCTTGTAGTAGTTGGTCTTGTCATAGATCTTCGTCCACTCCACTTTCGGTGTGTAATTGCCCGTTGTCAGCTCTATATTCGTGGTGTAATAAGCATAGGCATCATGCTGTTCCTTCGTCGTTGGAGCAATGTTGTATCGCGTTTCGTCCTTTGTAAAGAGGTAAAGAGTCTTCGTTTCGCCTATCTGTACCACAGCGTTTGCAGCGTTGAAGTTACCCCCTTGTGCTGTATAAGCAGCTGCACTGAACGGCGTTTCAGTAAGGTAAAGCGTCGAAAGGGTGTTCCTGTTACGGTCGAGCTCCGCCGAATTATTGAACAAGAAAGCCTTATTACCAGCCACTTTCACGTCTATTTTGTCGAGATAAGAGTGGTTCGGGTCATATCCACTACCGTAAAGGTCGTTGCCATTGACGGGTGTATACTTCGAACCTACAAAGCTATAACGCACCTTTCCATCACGAGGGTCACAGTTAAGGTAGGTCTCATCGGCAAAGAGTGACTTCAGATTGCGGAAGGAGAAGGTACCTTGTGAAGGCGTTGAGAAGCCCAGTGGCACTTTATATACAAAGAGATCGCCACCCATTTTGAAGTCTGTTGCATTCGTAAACGTACGTGTCATCTCCTCACCTTGCGCTCCTGTGCACACGATATCTGCCGTACTGACATACGGATTCAATGGTTCCATCTTCACATCTACGTTCACTAACGCCATACCGGTGGTGTTTTCAATTGCAAACTTCACGGCATCGTTGTTCAAACCATCAATGCTGACAGTGCCATTGCTGTTGGTTGCCGACACGTTTTCAGTCCTTTCAACCGTCGTTCCGGTCTTATCGTATATCTTCAAGGTGAAGTTCTGCGGTGTGAAAGACGACCCTGCAGCCTCACGTTTGGGGTATTCGCCACGTGAATAATAGGTAAGTACGGTCTGTGCAGCGACATAAGCTGTTGCAGGAACATACGTTAGATAGTATCTTGAACCATAGTTGAGGTTGTAAAGTCTACCTTCTGTATCGAAGAACCAGTTCATACTGGCAGCTGAAATGTTTGTTGTTGTCGTGATGGTGTAGTCGTATGACGTTGTGCGTGACCCTACTGTGAGATAGGTTTTCGCCCCACTTCCACTCTGCATGTAGATACGTCCCAAGGCATCTTGCTCCCAACTGGAGGCAAAAGAGGTCCATTGCAGGTACCTGTTAAGGTATGCATTCACCCCACTTTTCTTGATTCTGAAGCCCCGTTGACTACCAGATTGACTCGTACCATACGTATATTTAAAGGTTGCACCAGTGATACGATAGCCCACAGGGACGGTGTTTGTTTTCCCATCAGCGTATGTATTCACAATCTTTGTAGGTGCTTCTATGTAGTAAACACCGCTCTTCAACGCATTCCAGTTGGTGCTTCCCGACTGTAAAGCAGAGATGTATTGATTGCTACCTGTCGTCTTTTTCCATGTTCCGTTCTCAGCGGCTGACTCGTGAAAGAGCTTCACCGTGGCTTCCATCTGCTTGATATTGCTGGGCATATAAGCCAGGAACTTCTTGCCATTCTTCTCTATTCGTTTGATTTCTCCTACATCAATCTTACGTGTTTCGAAGCCATTCTCCACGAGATTGGTCAACTCTTCCGACACGTTTGACGGTGAAATAGACACTGGGAACTCCACATCCGGAGCGATATCAACCTCGAATGACTCGTATTCAAAGCCTGCGAGCGTGTTGGAAGTGCTATGATCACCAATGAAAGTGAAGTAAATCACGTTGCCAAGGTTATCCGTTGTCCCGTTACCACGCGTCAGTTCGTAGGTCTTTGTCTTACCATCACCAGTGTGATAGATTCTGATTGGCGTACCAATCCAGTTCATATCGGAATTGCCTTTACGTGCATTCTCCATCGCAACGTCCGATTGTGGAATCTCACCGAAGTACCAATCAGACGTCTGTCGCCATGTTAGCTTCTGTGAACCATCGGCGAATTGGAAGGATTTGTTCAAGATTTCGTAGTCAGCCTGCCCATAGCTACCTTTGAGATTGTTCTTGATGCGGATGGTGTACTTCGTGATGCGGTATCCTTTTGGCACTGCCAGAGCAGCGAAAGAGTTAAAGATACCTGTGATGTGTACCACCCTGTCATCGTCAATACTGGTGGTGTTGTGATCGTAGAAACGAATGTTTCCCGTGTGATTACGCATCAATCCGTCGGCAGAAAACACTGGTTGGTCGGTTGTTGTGTACGTAAGTGGGGCTTGATTGTGGATAAAAAGCGATCCATAGCCACCCTCCGAACCAGCCTCAAGTGCACTCTCTGAGCGCGTCGAGATGATGTTTCCTGATTTAGGACTAATGGTTACTTTTACAGCCTTACTGCCTGTTTGCGCAAAGGAGTTGATACATCCTATGACCAGCAAGAATGTAAGGGCATACAACTTGCAATGATGCAAGCCTAAAAATGTCCTTTTTGGTTTCATTTTTTAATCTTCGTTTAAATGTTATTTATAAAAAAAGTAAATGTGTTATTAGTCAAGAAGCAAGTTATTCGGTTGCAAAATTATGAATAAAATTGCGTATTATATGTACCAATACAGTGTTATTAATGTTGTTTAACATATTCGTTTAAACCATGAACATTCCTTTCTCACAGCGTTTTACACCCTCTTTTTGAGTTTCAGAAGTACACTATTACGATTTAATGTTAAATCTTTTTTTATTCATTTATGCATAAATCTGTGTATTACTGCACCTCCCGTAAGACTGTTAATAAGGTTAAATTACTTTTTATCTATGTGTTTTTTTGTTTCAATTGACAAACAATCGCCTCCCCAACCGTACGCATTGCGTGCCCCAAACCACGAATTTACGAATTAAGAGATAGATGAATTGCAAGATAAAAACTACGAATTTACGAATTACAGATAGGGGAATTGCAAAATAAAAACTACGAATTTACGAATTGGGAGATAATTAATTGCCTGCTATAAACTACGAATTTACGAATTACAGTTAGGTGAACTGCAAGATATAAACCACGAATTTACGAATTAACAAAAGGTTATTTGCCTGCATTAAACCACGAATTTACGAATTAACAGATAGGTGAATTGCAAGCTAAAAACCACGAATTTACGAATTAAGAGATAGTTAAATTGCAACCTAAAAACCACGAATTTACGAATTACAGATAGATGGATTGCGTACTAAAACCACGAATTTACGAATTAAGAGATAGGCGGTCTGTGTACGACAAAGCATATTTTTGACCTCTAAACATTTGACCATTAAGAATAAACAAACACCCTTTAAGTTTAATTCTTCCTCCTTCCATCTCCCCAACTCACAGCATTCCGTATCCCGCCAGGCACATCCCCTCCTTCGGAGGGGCTTGGGGAGGCCGTATGGGGAGGCTGTTTCTCTTTGGTGTTTATTTTTTATTTTTGTCAATTTCTTTCCTTCCTGCTTTCCCATCTACGCCCTTTTGCGTTCTAAAAGACGCCCTTTTGCAATGTAAAAGGGCATCTTTTGATGTGTAAAAGGGCATGTTTTGCAATGCAAAAGGGTACCTTTTAGCAGCCTGTTTGTAACTAACTGATTCTCTATAGGTTACAAAGACGATTTTTAATGATAATGAGCTGATTTGCGAACAAGAACACCTTACAGTTTGTAAGGGTATTTCATACAGCCTGAACATATCCCCGAAGAAGCCTGTAACACACCCGATACAGCCTCTCCCCGTCCCTCTCCGAAGGGAGAGGGAGGTAAAAAGCAGCCTCTCCCCAACCCTCTCCGAAGGGAGAGGGAGAACAATTAGCGAGATACCCCGGTGTGTTTAAAGAGGCATAACTGGGTGTTTAAAAGTTTTAGTAGACTGACTTTGAGATTAAAAAGTAAACGAGTTGCCTGCTCTAAACCACGAATTTACGAATTGTCTGATAGGTGAATTGCCTGCGATAAATATTTATTCATAGGTTAATGGATAGGCGGTCTGTGTGTGGTAAAGCATATTTCTTACCACCAAAGTTTAGACCTTTGAGAATTAAACCTCAAAGGTTAAGGTTTAATTCTTTTTTCTTTTATATCCCCAACCCCCAGCATTCCGTATCCCGCCAGGCACATCCCCTCCTTTGTAGGGGGGGTGAGGAGGCTGTAACTCGAGGCTTAGTGAGCCACCCATATCCCACCGTATCCTCTCACATCCCCTCCTTCGGAGGGGCTTGGGGAGGCCGCTCTTTTTGTTAAATTATTTCCCTTCTGTTTTTCAATCTACGCCCTTTTGCGTTGTAAAAGACGCCCTTTTGCAATGTAAAAGGGCATGTTTTGATGTGTAAAAGGGCATGTTTTGCAATGCAAAAGGGCACCTTTTACGAGCCTCTTTGTAACCTATTGATTCCTTGATGGTTACAAATGCGATTTTTTATCATTATCCTTTGTTTTGCTATCTATATGCCTTCATATTTTGTAAGGTTATTTCCTGCTTCTTATTCTCTTGCTCCCAACAATGAAAAAAGGCATCTTCTGCAATGCAAAAGATGCCTTATGGTTCGTCAGACGGTGCCCTAAGGATAGGGACTCATCTGCTTTTTGCTTAGCTTTTATGTACCGATGGCGTCATCGGATACACCCTTTAAGACTTAATGTTCCCAAGGATTATAGCCTTCATCAGCAAGGTCGAACCAGCCCGGTTTGGCTCCTACGCCGTCTTCTGGGTCTCCTTCGTGAATAGGACGTTGGTCGGTTGTACCGTCACCGTCATTGTCTACCTGTGAGAACTGTATGAGAAGTGAGCGTTCTACACCTATCTCCATCTCCTCTGTTATGGGTGTTACATATATCTTTTTCATGACTGTTCCTCCTTATTTGATCATTATTTTCTTGTGGTTAACAACATAGATTCCTCGTGGTAAGATGCCCATCTGCGATGCATCATCAGCCACTTTCTGTCCCTGCAGGTTATAGACAGCACCATGAGCAGAAGCCTCTGTGCCCTCGATGTGTAAGCCTTCGATGGCTGTCGTACTGCCCTGCAGCTCACCATCAATGGTGAAAGTGAGTGGTTTGGCAGGACTTGCCGCATTCACATTCGTTGCTATCCAGCATCTAAAGCCCTTCACTGGGAGTGCATTTGCGGTGTGATACCACTTCCCATCCTTAGCTCCCAGCACGTAAGAGTGGGCAGGAATGATGGTGGTTGTCTGATTAATCTGTGTTCCACAGAACTGAATATCGCCCGAAACGGTTGTCGTCTGGTGTGCATTCTCTCGGAAGATGGGGGAAGGAACAGTAGGAAGGACAACATTATTAATGGTGTAATAAGGTGCCTGAACCGTCACTTGCGACCCGTCATTCAGCCTTTTCGAATAGCTACCAGCCTCAACATTCGCATTACGAGTAGTCTGCATGATATAGAGTTTGCAGGGTTCTATTACCGTAGCATCGTTATTTGAGAGGTCGACTTTCTCAAAATCAATACGTGAAGGGATGGCTGCATCCTGTCCTTTCAGTCGTGCCAGCTTTGCCTGTTCACCAAAGGCAGTCTTGAACTGAGCGGCAGTAAGCGACACGGGAAGTGTGATAGAGCTCCACAATCCCGTCTTGATAGTGCGCTTTAAGATAAGAGTATAGGCATTTGTTGGTACGAGTGCCTGCTTGGTAAGATAGTCAAGTGAGGTCTGCATCTCATCCAATACCATATCATTATCCCCACAATATCGCAGCTGGAAGTTATCGAAAGCTGTCCAGTCGAGTTCCTTATCAGAGCCTGAAACCTTAATTCCGATATTCAATTCGTCACCATCAGCAGGGACATAGACGAGGATTGCGTTGTTATATATACCCGTTTCAAAGCGTTTAGCAGCCTTGACGTAAGGGCTTTCGGTCCCTACGTCAACAGCTTTATACGTCTTTGTCAGTTCTTCTTTGGTGTAATTGAACTCCTTTCCAAAGACATTCAAATCATTAGAAACCACTGAACGACCATCGGAAGAGCCTGTAACATTAGCGAAAATACTTGCTTTCAGATTGCTTCCAGCACCTGGACTGTAGAAACCATCGCATGAAACACGATACCAACCCTTCTTCAATACGTTCACTTTCTGTGTTACGGAGCCATTTGCATAGGCGTTATTACCCAGGTTTCGGATAGATGCTATCCAGTAACTTCCGTACTCTCGGGTGTATTTATCAGGCCAAGTGTTCATCTGACCCATACCAACGTAATACGTATTAGGCTGTGCTTGATTGAAAGCATACTTCGTTGAGAGGTAATCTTGCTGCAAACCAGACACTACCCACTTGCCAATTCCTTTGTGACTGCGCATGAAATCAGGGTCAGTCAGTAGGAAAGTAGCATCGGCAGGAGCCTCTGACGAAGCAAATTGAGCCTTGAAAGCGTCTTTAAGGTCCTGCAATGTGATGAACTTCCATTGTGCATTGGCACCGTAAGAGGTTGGGTCTGTTGGATAAATGAAGCTCAATCGGTTGGAACCTGACGCTGTCGGGTCAACAACAAGATAACGATTGCCATGCACAATGGCTGGTGTTGCATCGTTTTTGCAGTATAAAGTATAGGTCTTACTGCCCGAACTTGTTTCTTTAATGGTCCAATCAACATAGGCATTGGTGCTTACTCGGTCGCAGAACACCCTATCCCAGCTTGATTGTTTGTCAGGTACAACATCTCCAGCATGTACATGTGGGAATCCCAACATGTGTCCGTCGTCCGTTTCGAGGACGCCTTCTATGTGATATGTATCGGCTGAAATCTTCGTTAAATTTAGTCTCATACCAACGTTATAGGCTGAGATACTGGTTCCCCAGATTGACCCAACGTTCAGGTATTTACCTGTTCCGACATTGTACAAGTACACTGCATTCATGTCAGCATTGCTGTTTCCAATCACTGTTGACAGTTCATTACCCACCCATTTGTAGTTGGCATCCTGTCCTTGTGCCATAGAACGCGTTGAGCATAGTAATAGAATCATTACTGGCAAAATGAAAAATAGGTTTATTTTCCTCATCATAAAATAGTTTATTTAGTTAATATTCGTTTTGATTTGTACATAGATTGAGGGGCATAAGGGATGCTTCCATCCGCCTATATAGGCTTATATGCTACTCGGTTTGTATGCTGTTGCCTCTGTTTCCTCGCTCTGTCCTCATCAACTGGGGCGTGATGGCGATGCTGAAAGGGCTGGAGGAAGGAGGCTGACAAACAGGGTTTAAACGATAAAGAGAGAGGAAAACACGCCCGAGGCGTGCTCTTCTCTCTCTTATCATGTCATCATTTCAGTAGTGGTGCACCAACTCTCTTGTCCATACGGCGCAGGATTAGCTTGTGATTCTCCAAGTCAATGATCAGTGCAAGGGCTGTTGTCTTACCGTCAGCACCGGCAAAAGCCGTTGAAGTCCAGTACATTCCCTGTGTGTTAAAGAAAGGACTTACAACCTGATGGGGTGTCTCGAGCTGTGTGGTTCCACTCCTGTAAAGGAAGTCATAATAGCCTCTTGCAGGGAGGAATATCCTTTTTGTATTGCTATTGATCCCTGGTGTACGTTCATTATCAGCGTAAGATCTGTTCAGAGGGACGGTTGCCAAGTCGGTTGTCTCGGTCTTTTTGCGGTAATCAATCATTGGTCCTCCATAGGCTTTTGTCGGTCCGAAGTCTGTGAAATGTGATGCTGGTCTACCCGTTTTCTGCCTCAATGCTTCCAAAGTATCGAACCATACGCCACCATTATACAGATGATGATGGATGACATACATCTTTCCCATGTCTACGGTAGGTGTCCCCTGCCATGCAAGCCACATGGCTCCGTTTGCCGTCATGGCATCCTTTGCACTGCGTGTAGCGACATTTTGATAAACATTTGTGTTTGCTCCAGGTGTGGCATTGTACCATCTGGCATCTGTATCAGCATCGGGGAAGCCTTCAGTCTGCGTCACTGGGTCTTTAACAGGGAGCAGAAGCTGCTTGTCTTCATGTCCTTTCCAGAAGTATTCACCCACAGGTGCATCCCAAGTGTAGTAATCATCCTTCGAGAAATCAGCCAGTTTGATGTCGTGTTCAAGGTGACATGTCTTGCCTTCTTCCAACTTTAGCTTCTTATATATCTTCCGATAATATCCGCAACCATTGGTAGCTTGGTCAACAAGTGCGTAGTCTATCTTGACATTTGTGTATTCCCCCGGTGGCAGAACGATGATGATACCGTTCTTTGTCACGTCTGCTGATACTGGGATGGGTAAGCTTTCACTGGGTGTTCTACTTACCAACTGATTTCTCTCAAAGCGTTGTTTATAGTACCATATGGTTGTCTTTCGTGTGTCATTCGTGACGGTTGATACAGGACGGTCAGGTGCATTGTACTTCAATCCGTTATCATCAAACTTGAAAGTACCGTTGATAAGCTGGTCAGCTTGTACGAAAACAGCCACTACACCAACGTCAGTTGAGAACTGATGCACTGAACTGTAGGGGTTCAGAACGAGGTAAGAGGCTTTGTGGGTGAGGTTGAAAGTGTATTTACGGTCTGCCATCTTCGTTGCTACAGCCACACCACAGTCGCCATATTCGCCTATCTTTCTGGCGTCATTCGGTGCATCCTGAATCTGCTCTTTGGCAAAGACCACCTCATCAGCCTTGGTTGATTTCGAACCTGTATAGCGCACATTATAAGTATTTGCAGACAGGTTTTCATTGAAAAAGAACTTCGTTCGTTCCACCTTGTCTGCTGCTGTGAGGTCGCTACGGTCGTTCTTCACAAGGTCGGTGCCGCCCGTTGTGCTCTTGTTCACCCATATATGATCGTCTCCCGTCCAATAGAACTTAACGTGATTGGGGTCGGTTGCCGAACCATTCACATATTCTCCTGCCGTGCGTGTTAGGGCATCTCCAACGGAGAATTCCGTCATATTAGCCGGCGACTGCTGCACTTTGCCTGTTGTCTCTGCATCCTCTGACGAGCAGGCAGCAAGTCCAACAACAGTCAGAAACAGAAGGAATACTCTGTTTATAAGTCTTTTCATCGTGTCGTAAAATCGTTTTTTAGTGACCGTATCGTAGTCTATTTCAGTACAATCAGGTCGTGTTAGTTAATATCCTCGCCCTCTTCTGCATCAGAATTGTTCTGATCGTAGGCGTTGTTATGCCCTGCTCCGAATTCCGTTGAACCAGCCATCAATGACCATTCGGCATCTAAAGCCATCACCGAACATGACGGTGTGACATAGTGATGACGTGCTGTATGCAACTCATCCAGCAGGATTCCATTTGATAATTTATGCTTTTGCATTCTTTTTTATTGGTTATATAGTCTTTGCTATCGGGTTTAATTTCGTTTCCTTGTCCTCCTCTTACGGAATGGGTAAGCCTCTATGGCTATGCATCTTACGTATAAGTGGCGGTGCAAAGTTATGAATATTTTTCTTAAAAAAAAAGTTTAATTAACAAAACTCCCGTGGTTTGATAAATATTAACAATGGTTTCAGCAGACTTTTCGCCTCCTTTGGAGAGGCTTAATGAAACCATTTCCCATCTGAACCTGCACCTCTCAATACCGACTAAAGCACCCGCAAAAGCCTGAACACAACCCCGAAGAAGCCTCTCCCCGGCCCTCTCCGAAGGGAGAGGGAGAACAATTAGCGAGGTTCCCCGTTGTATTTGAGAAGGCATAAAACGGTGTTTGAGGATTTTGTGGGCTAGTTTTGAAGAAGAAAAGTAGATAAGTTGCATGCTCTAAACTACGAATTTTCGAATTGAGAGATAGTTAATTGAATGCTAAAAACCACGAATTCACGAATTACATATAGTTAATTGTATACTATAAACTACGAATTTACGAATTAACAGATAGGGGAATTGTGTACGACAAAGCATATTTTGACCTCAAAAACTTTAGACTTTTGAGAATTAACCCATGAACTTTTAGCTTTAAATCTTCCCCCCTTTATCTCCCCAACTCCCAGCATTCTGTATCCCGCCAGGCACATCCCCTCCTTCGGAGGGGCTTGGGGAGGCCGTATTTTTGGAGGCCGTTCTTTGTCAATTTCTTTCCTTCTTACTTTTCAATCTACGTCCTTTTGCCTTCTAAGATAATTCTTAAAATACAACTTATTGAAAATAAATAAGTTACCTTGTTTGTACAACTAAACTGGTAACGATTTGGAAACGAGCGAGCTACTTGGCTTCGCTATTTACTGCCTAACAAAGAACGCTTGTTATTCCGTTTGTAAAGATAATACTTTGTTACCGAATAACAAGCGTTTTTAGGCTCTTCCGGAATTTGGAGTGATGCGATGATGTCCTTTATGCTACTTGTTAGTAAAGAAAATTTGTAAATAGTTCATTATAAGCGTTTTGTAGCGTGTATAACCCATGTGATACAACAACAACTTTCGTAACCTTTAAATTAGTACTTTGTATTCTTTAATATCAGTAAACAAAGGGGATATAAAAGTATATAAATTATAAAAGTTATTGATAATCAGATATTAAACACTATCACTCCAAATTCCTGAAGAACCTAAAAATGGCTCTTCCGGAATTTGGAGTGATGTTATGATGTCCTTTATACCACTTGTTAGTAAAGAAAGTTTGTAAACAGTTCATTATAAGCGTTTTGTAGTGTGTATAACCCATGTGGTACAACAACAACTTTCGTAACCATTAAATTAGTACTTTGTATTCTTTAATATCAGTAAACCAAGGGGATATAAAAGTTATTGATAATCAGACATTAAACACTATCACTCCAAAATCCTAAAGACCCCTTCTTTTTGCTAATTGAACCTTGGCTTTAAACCTTCTAAGCTCCCCCCTCAAGATTTACTCTGGGTCAGGTCCGTCTGATTCGTCTGAAATTCCTTCATGTTCCAATTCTTCCATCATTTTAGGACTACTGATACCAAAGTATTTATGCGTACGTGCATATTGATAAATCTCTTTACAGCGAAGCATTATCAGGCAAGTCCAAGGCATAGGATCCCATACGTTTGACGTGATATACTGTCGATACTTCTCACGCATCTTATATTCAGAGTTTGCGAAATAACAAAAAATTCTGGCTTTCTGTTCAATAGTAAAGTGCTTACTATTCATACCATTTTCATCTCGTATAAGGTCATATACGTAATTGGCAAAGTTGTCATCATAATAGTCATGCTTAGTACCCGTAGTGTTTTTTTCTATTGTCTCTATCAGTAATGCATGTACAATTATATTATTATTGGGAGCTTTATCAAATATTCTGTTTACAAAATCATAAGGTTCATCTTTATACTTGAGAAAATACCATTGATTTAGCATGGGACTTTTATAATAATTATAAGAGGAAAACAAGTCTTCTAATATGTTTTCTCCATTATAAAATGTTCCAAGACCATCATCATCTCCTTGGGATTGTAAGTTTTCCAAGAATTTAAAAGCATTTACATCATTATAGAAGATAAAGTTGTTTAGCGCTTTAATTTGCTGAAAGACCTGTGATTTCAATTTTATCTTGTCTCCCTCTACGGATAATAGGTCACGAAGTAACCAGTTGTAAGTTATGAACCTATCCTTATATATCGCATAATAGGGCGAGGTGAAGTTGAAGTCACCATCAGCCCCAATTCCCTCATAGCCTTTTGTCTTATCCATTTTCAACTGATATCCAAAAACAAACTTGATTCTTTCTTGAAATAACTCTGTAGAAGGTTGCTTGTAGCCATGGGTGGAAAGATAGTATTTTACCAAGGGAATAGTCAGCTGAAAATCTGTCTCTGTAGGCATATATTGCGGTATAGATTGGTCGTCACGGAAATCACCTCCATTCCATGCATTCTCCTGTAATTCTATATGTTTTAGCAAGGTATTTCTGTCAATGCCTATTTCTTTTAATCTTTCCATACTGATTATACTGTCATAGTGAATATGTATTGTTTTATGCGATTCCATAGCAACAGTATTCGCACGTTTCGAATTTCCTGTACACTGAACAAACATAATTGTCAGTGCAAATAAAGGAACTAAGCCTAATATTTTTTTCATATCTTTATTTCTTTGAATAATGTACTGCAAAAGTATAAAAATAACATCGAACCGGATTGTGCCCTATCAAATGGAATCCTTTTCTAAAGAAATGCATTTTAATGGTTCCTGCTAATTTCTTATTTTCATTTTCTTTATATTTTTCTCCTCTTTCATTTATAGCTTTCTCATTTTTAACAGATGACTGAATAGCTTCTATTGTTGTAACAATATCACTTTCAGAATTATAATTTATCACAACTCCTGTGTGTCCACTATAGTGCGATACCCCTTTTTTATCTACTCGCTTTCCATACCACAAGAAAATATCCCCTCTTTTAGGAATATAGTTGGGGTCATTATGTTTTATAAGCCATTTAGGATTTTTCTCTGCATATTCAATCATTTTGTATGTTGTCCAACCCATAGGCGTCTTACACCATTCTATTTTTGCAGCATAACGTCCTACTAGTTCTGAGCAATCCATTGTTTTTACACCACTTTCCTGAATACGATTATCATCTTGAACATATGGGACCTTATACTTCACCTTACCTACCTGCTCTAAAGGTATACAGATACTTTCCAGCCATCTGATGCCTTGTTCTATTTTTAGATCCTTATCTTCTTGAGTAGATGAAGAATTATCTTTCTTCGATTTGATGATGCAATCATTTACTCTAAACAACTTAGATGTAATGTTGTTGAAACTATTCCTTTTTAAATCATAATTTGTCTCTTTTTTTGAGCCAACTTTATTTCCTATTCTCCTAGAAATAATATCCACATCTTTTTGTCCATTAGATCTTGTAGACAATCCTTTTTCCTTTGACCAAAATGCCATACATGTTACCATTGCAACTTCTATATCACTCCCTACAAGACTAGCATCCTTGTCTGAGTTTATAATATTTTTACGTAAAAGTTCTTCTGTATATTTGTTTGCGTGAGTGTAGGCTTCACGACCAGTAATCTGTATCATTCCTCTCCCCCTAAAGCGCCAGCCATCTCCAACTTGAGTATTACCTAATTTTCTTTTCTCTGAGCAATTTTTGTCATCATATACAATATTGGCTATCATCTCTTCATTTGCAGCCTGGATACCTTGGTCATTATATCTATACAAGTCCTTACGACCATATTTTTCTGCTAAAT
>ERZ773046.1122-NODE-1122-length-15862-cov-5.537673_pt1 | contig 15862 bp, 24 predicted proteins | sample MGYA00580634_ERZ773046 | MGnify/ENA primary metagenome ERZ773046 (study PRJEB29015, sample SAMEA2738127) | human oral metagenome | biome: human oral; feature: human-associated habitat; material: saliva | place: China | collected 2159 ... | reverse complement strand
GTAGGAAAGCCTGGAGACCACGTAGAGACCACGTTTCGGACCACGCAAGACCACGCGGGGGCTGTGCACGGTGTGCTGTCGGGGTGGGCTTCCTGCCCTGCCTCCACCCTTGGGGAGTGTTCATGCCACGCCGTCGATCATTTGGAACTATTAGCGAGCTGCCGTCTGGGCGCTATCGCGCCCGCTACGTCGGGCCGGACGGGGCGAAGCATTCCGGCCCGCATCCTTTCTACGACTATGGTGAGGCTCGCGCGTGGCTGAACACCGAGGAGCGCCTTCTGGAGAAGGGGGAGTGGTCACCGCCGAAGCAGCGTGCTGCGCAGAAGGAACTCGAGGAGATGGCGGACATTACCGTCGGCGAGTGGCTACAGCAGTGGCTGGAGATCCAGTCACGCGCGTTGAAGCCGTCGACGATGCAGAACTATCGCGCAGTCCTCGACCGCAGGGTGTTCAAAGCGCCTGGGGCTGCGAAGAACTTCCAGCATCTCCCGTTGGCGACCTTGACCCGTGGGCAGGTTATGCGGTGGTGGGATGCTCTGGAGGCTGCCTATGGGCGCCAGCCGGAGAACCATTCTGCGTTGCGTCGACTCTCGACCGCGCTGAAAGCTGCCGTGGAGCGCGAGTTGCTGCCGATTAATCCTGCTGCTGGTTTGGGGATTAAGCGCCCGAAGGTCGAGCGCAAGGAATTGCCGACCTATGACACGATGCGGGCTATCGTTGATGAGCTGGAGCCGCGGCACCGAATTATCGGTGTGTTGACCTTCTTCCATGGCCTGCGTATCGGGGAGGTGCTGGCCCTGCGCCGCATGGATATTGACGTCAGCGAGGACAAGGTTGTGGTGCATGTGCGTGGCAGCGCCTACCGCGATACTGCGGGTGGTGGGATGGTGCGCCTTGAGACCCCGAAGACGGACGCCGGCGTGCGTGACGTTCCGGTGTTCCCGGAGTTTGTTCCGATGATTAAAGAACACCTCGACAAGTACGCACCGCAACCTGCCGATGCCCAGATCTGCGTGACCGCGTTGGGCAAGGTGGTGATGGACACCAGCTACCGCTCGCGACTAGCCACGGCGAAGAAGCGCGCTGGGGCGGAGGGCAAGATTTCGCCGCATTACGGGCGAGTGTGGTTGATTACGACACTGGCGGAGGCGGGGATGCCGATTCCTGCGATTGGTCGGATGTTGGGGCAGGTGGATTTGAAGACGATTACGGAGATCTATCTGCGGGCGACGGAACAGCGCACGGAGGAGGTGCTGGACAAGGTCAACGCCTCCTTCCGCGCGGGCTAGGAGAAAAAGAACTTGTAGGCAGCTCCGGCTCCGAACCCGAGGTAGAGAAGCACGATGGTGATTTTCCCCAGAAAATCTGCGATGATGCAGCAGTACATAAAGAACTTGTGTTCTTCGGCGTAGGCGCTGATTGCTTTATGGGGCGAAGAGCTTTTCGGGTAGTGTGCGCATGACACAGTCGTGAAGTATCGCCAGAACGGGTGTGCGTTAAGCGCCCATGCGAGAAAGCCAGGATGACGAAAGTCTAAGCCATCCTGCGGCGCCTTCACATCGCCAGATCTAGCCATTAACTTGTCGGTTTCATCCGCAAGGGCTTTGGCTGACGGCTCAATCTCTCTATCTGAGTCCGCTTTGTCAGCGGTTGCTTCAACAGGATTTTCGTCAGAAGCAGTATCAGAACTTTGCGAAACGTTAACAGCCTGATCGCTCACGCCGCGATGGTTTACATGGTCGCTGTTCATAGAACCGAACTATTCGGGGCTCTTCTGCAGGCGATCAAAGCGCTTCTGTGCTGCCTGGAAAGAAACGTTGAAGTGCTTCGCTGCTCGCTCGAGTGTTATTCCGTCTGGGCCTGCCTTCTCTAAGAAGGCTTCCGCAGGCATCAAAAGTGCACCAGCAAACTCGTCTGCGAAGAACTCATGAAGGTCGTACTTAACGCCGCGGAAATCAGTAAATGAGTACTCATCGTCCTGGGCCAGTTTCAAGCGGTCGACTAAATGCCCGATTTCATGTGCGAGGGTGAACCGCTGGCGGGTGCGGGGCATCCACTGATTGATATAGATCTTTGCTACTTGGCCTTCTTCTTTGACGATAAACCCCGAGAGATCCTCTTCCAGATCTGCGTAGTGGACTTTCGCTTCGTAGAAGACAGCGAGATCCTCCAGCTGGCGGGTCGTCAGCGGCGCTTGCTCATCGCCGAGAGCAATGTCTCGGAGGGTATGCGCTTCGCGCCGGGCAGCCTTCCAAAGTAGCTCTGCCATTGAACTCACCTCCTGCGGTCCGATTCTTTATTTTTAGTTTAAAGGTGGAGCCGCGAATTTTCGCTATTTTCCTACGTTTTTCTACGTTTTCCAACACCGCGACGGACGGAGGAGGTGCCGGACAAGGTCAACGCCCACCACGGGCGGGCATTGGGAGAATAGCACCAACTAAGCCCCCAGCGTGCGACAGATTATGTCGTAGCCGGGGGCTCTTTTTTATTTGCCTAAAATCTTGTACACCGCAGGGCGACTCAACCCCGTCGCAGTGCGCAGCTGGGTAACGCTCACACCCTCTCGTGATGCGGAACGTAGCGCCCGGTCCCTAGCGTCGCGGGCCTCGACCACCGCGCGTTCCGCTTGCTCTAGCACCTGTTGCGCATCTTCCAACTGTCCGATGATCCCGTTGTCCGCTTGAGTTTCGGAGATGATCAGCGCAGCTTCCGCCTTGAGTAGTAGGGCTTTGCGTGGGGTGAGGTTGTTCGGGTCAATGCTCAGGTCTCCGCGTGCGGCGTGTAGGCCTGCGAGGTCTGCAAGCACCCCGTGGGCGGCTTCTGGTTCGCAGCCGGTTTCCGCAGCGACAACTTCGGCAACGTCCTCAATGGTGCGGGTATCCACGGTTTCAAGCTTGACGTTCTTGGGGTTCTCGCTGAGGGCCCACGCGGCCAGCGCAACAAGCAGCTCGGGGGTGAGGGGGCGCACCTGGGGTAGTTGTTCGTCCTCGTCCAGCTCGGAGGGATCGGAGGGGAATACGGCGTGCACCTGGTCTGCAAAGTCGATATTGTCGCTCGTGCCGTACTTCGCCCACTCTTCGACGATTTGGGCGCGGAGGCCTTCGAGGGTGGGTGCTGTGTAGACGTCGTTAGGGGTGGCGAGGGTGAACATTGCGATCTCCTTGTTGGTGTTGTTTCTTTGTTCCTTACACTTTAATTATAACGTGATAGGCGGAGATTGTCTACTTGGATAGACACCTTTTAATGTGAGATACAACATGGTCGCGATGTTCTGACACAAACAGCCATCTAATCCCACGACACACCCACACACGGGGACAGATCGTCCGCACTGTGGGGTAAGACGGGGCGAGCGCGCCGGGCAGCTTGTCAGAGTAGTTCGGTCATGATTGGTCGTCGCCAGCCTCGATCGCTTGGTGGAAGGACAAGGCGTGCTGGATGCCGTCTTCGTCGAGTGTTGGGTATTCTTCGATGATTTCTTTGGGGGTCATGTTTTCGGCCAGGGAAACGATTAGGTCGTAGGGGATGCGTGTGCCTTCGGCTGTAGGGGTGCCGGATAAGCGGTTGGGGTCGATTTCGATTCCAGGGTGGGGGTGCTTGAGCGGTGGAACCAGCTGGCCTTGAAGATTCCGGAATGCTGCTTGATAGCCTCGATCACCGTTATCGGTGGCGTGTGAGACGGCGATAGTGCCGCCAGCTTTTTGGAACAGGAACTGCGATAGGTGGCAGGTGGCGTCCCGTTCTCGTGCGATGTCGGCTGCTTTCTTAATTTCTTTCAGCGGGAACTCGGCGCGGAGGGCTGCGAGCATGCGGAGCGCGATGAGGTCGCGGAAGGAGTAGTCGTAGTGTCCTCGCGTGGAGTGCTCTCCGCGGAAGATTCCTTCGCGGTGCCAGGAGCGCAGCTGCGAGGGGCTCAGCCCTGACAGGTAGGAGGTGACCTTCGTTGAGTATGTCATCTTGTCATCCGTTCCAGCAGTCGCGATCGCTTGTTCGTCAACGCGATCCTCCGACCTGTATCACGGAGTCGTTTGTGCTGGCCGTGCTTCCGAGGTTCGGCGTGTAACCCGATGCGGTCCTGGAAAGCGAAGTCCAATCCGGCCTCGACTGATGGGGCTTCCATGAAATACGGCGAAGAAATCCGGACTGTTCCGTTCCAGTGCGTCTCCATCATGCTGAGGTAGCCTTGCGGGCTTAAATTGAACTCGAAGCGTTCGGGTTGGGTTGATGCTTCTTGGTCTTGATCCAGTCTTTGTTCAAGTTCTTGGGTGATGGAATGGACCTCGGGCTGGACACCGAGAGGTTCCAGTATCCGGAAGGTGCGTTTTTTGATGAACCGGCAGTGGATCCGCTCAGTAGCCGGATCTTCTGCGATGATGCCGATGCCCACTGAGGTCGCCGAGTATGGAGCGGGTCGTGCGGTGACAACGCGATACCTGATAAGCACTTCTTCCTCCTGCTGTCTCAACCACGCGAGGTCATGAGTCCTCTGGGGGTGGTCCCTGCTTGGCAAGCGAAGTGACCTTGGTTAGTATCTGCGCTGGTGACAAGTTTAGTGCTGAGCACAGGGAGTACAGCTCGTCGATGTTGATAATCCGGATTCCGCGCAGAAGTTTGGAAATCTGGGATTGGGATATTCCTGTCGCTTCTTCGAGCGCTTTCTGCGAGATTTGCTGCACAGCAGCTTCCTTTCTGAGTAGATGGGATGCCCATAGTGCTGGGATGTCGGCATTGTTGCGAGGTTTAGTACCCATGCGGGGGAGTATGCCAGTAAAGCGTTAAAAGTTCAATTGAATTTGCAATTGTCCAAAAATGCTCTACACTTCAAGCTATGCCAAATGAACTAACCGCGAGTCAGTATGTGTCCCAAGAGATTCGAGCCGAGATGGCGCGGCAGTCAGTGTCGATGTCCGAGATGGCGCGACGAATCGGAATGAGCGTGAGCAGCTTTCGTCGAGCAGCCAACGGAGATAGGCCGCTGAGCGTTGGGGAGCTTTTCCAGGTAGGACAGGCGCTTTCTGTCAGCCCGTTGTCTTTCTTGCCGAACGAGTCGGGCATGCAGGACAGCAGCGCCACCTAAGTCCTCGCCTGTTCGGCGCGCTGGGGAAGGCGCGCCGGGCCCCACACCAAGGAGAAAACAATGAATGACTACGACTACCCCACAGTCCAGGAAGTGCTGCAGCACCTCGCAGACAGCGCACGCACCCACCCGAGCTACCAGGACATGATTGACACCTTCATGCTCCTCGATAAAGACGAAACCCGCCTAGCGGGCGCCCTGGTGATGAACGTCGCCCGCGATGTCGCCCACGCACTGCTCAGTGGAATCTTCCAACGAGACGACTGTTTGATCGACCCGCAGACGCTGGCCTACCAAGTGGCAGAACTCAACAGCAATCTCTTCTTACCGAAGGGTGCCGCGATTCAATACCGGCCCGTGGGGGAACTGATCGCAGAAGCTGCCAAGTACAACACAGGCCAGGAGGCGGAGCAATGAGCGCGAAACGCATCCTGCCGAAGCTCATCAACATCGAGCAAGCCGCAGACCTCCTCGGCTGCTCCAAACCGACCGCCCGCAAGATCATCCGCGAAAACGGAATCACCATCACCCGCTTGGGTAACCGCCTCGTGAGGTACCACCGCGACGAGATCGTCGAGCTGATCGACAAGCGCTCCTACAAAGTCGTCGCCTAAAACCCAGCACAACAGATTCGAGAAAGACACACCATGCTTCCTAATCAATTCTTTAACGGCACCCTCGTGGAAGACCCTGCCTTCACCCACAAGGACGGCCAGCCAAGACTCGAGTTCCGGATGGTCGCAGAAGACAAGCGCCGGGATGCTGATGGTACCGTTCTACGCCGCAAAGAACGCTTCACCACCGTGATCCTTACTCGCAAAGCCGCCATGGTCGCCAAGGACGCTCTACGCAAGGGTGACGAGGTCGTCGTCTTCGGACGCCTGTCAACCAACTGGGCCGAAGCAAACAACGGTCGGCGCCGGATGCATGTCCAGATCCACGCCAACCGCGTCTATGTTGCACCACATCGTCGTGCACGGTCCGCAATGCTCACGCCTGCAGATTTCGTGGGGCAGAGCAATGCGTAAGACACCACCAGCAGCATACGACGCCTACACCCCGCAGGTGCGACAGGAGTGGGTCCGCGCCTATAGTGACCATCCCGCGAATGTGCGGCAACGCAATCGTCTTCTGGGCGACCTCGCAGTTGTCGAGCGATCTTTCAACGGGATCGAGGACACCCAACCTGCGCACCTCGATGTGGAGCAGCTACTGACGCCGAAGAATGCGCGCGAGTGGGCGCTGCTGCTCGTGAAAGCCACGGGGTGGCTAGTCGTGCTGTGGGCAGCACTGTTCATCTTGCTCGCTGCAGCCAACATGGCAGCTCAATCAACGGGGTGGATCAATGCCCACTTTTAACGACAACATCGGACTCTTCAGCTACTTCGTCGATCGAGCCGCCTTCCAGGATCGGCTCGATGCATGCGTAAGCATCTTCATCGACGACCTTGCGAACGTGGCCGAAGAATCAGGCCCAGACTGGTCAGCAACAGCCTTCCGCCTCCGCGACCTGGAAAACCCCATTAAGGACTTAATCCGTGGAACAGCTGCTCGCAGCATCGCAGAATTCAACGCTCAAATCGACGCGATCAACACCGCCGTCCTCGGACGAGAGGACGGCGCAGCATGACCACCGCAGTACGCGACCTCGCTGTGCATCGCAGGAATAGCCCGTTCGGGATGGTCTCAACCGCCACCGCAGGCCTCGACCTTTTCGTCGAGCTTGGCGACGTCGCCCGCATCATCCACCAGTTCTTCTTCCCGTCGCCAGCCCTCGTTGACCTTCGGATTATCAACAAACGCGTTTTCGTCGACCTGCGGGCGCTGCGCCAGTGGCGCGACATCTTTGAACGTGATGGCTACAAGAATCACGCCGCTACCGCCTCCGACCTACTCGCCTGGATCGACCAGGACTCCCGCAACTACCGCTAAGGACTTCTTTTATGAACAACAACTACACAGGCCGTCATCGGTCAGAGCAATTCCTGCCCGACTCCACCCATGATGCCGTCGCCGAGGCATTCATGCTGTTTTTCGTCTCCACCGTGGCGATGGTCGCAGTTATTGCCTTCGGCACGATGGCTATCAAAGCGATCTTCTAGGGGACACGATGGCTACAAACTCTGTTGCTAGTAGGGCAGTGCTGCCCGCCTTCGACTTCATCCAAGCGCTCAAACTCGCGGCGATCTTCCTCAACCCCTTGGGGGAGGACGACCCGCTGCGCTTCGCGCATGTGGTGTTCCCCGCATCTGCAGACCATGCACTGGTGTACGCAGCCGATAGGACGCAAACCATCCGTGTAACAATCCCTGTTCTCTACACGGAGATCAATCACGACGCTGACCGCACCCTGTACTTCGAAGCTCCAGCTCTGCAGCGCATCATCAAGGTCATGGGCACAGGCCTGGTGAAAGTCCTAGACCCGAAAGAAGGCCCACAGATCGGTCTGGGCATCACCGATGATCTGGTGACGTTCACCGACGCTTCCGGCCTCGATCTAAACATCTACCGACTAGCAGAGCGACGCCCACCGGTAGAGATGGAGCAGGTGCCCAGGCTGTCTGCGATCCTTAACAACTTCAGCAAGCCCGAGCACGCTGTGCGGGGGCTGCTCTCACCCCTTGCTTTACTACGGCTGGCGAAAGCTGCTCAATTGCTTAAAGCACCCGCTGTGGCCTTTATGAGCCAGTCACCAACCGAGCGTGCAGCGCTACATCACTTCGCCTATGGACCGTTTACGTGTCGCACCTACTGTGGCGTGACAGAAGAAGAACTCGACGGCTTCGCGGGTGACTACCCCGACACCATCTTGTTCGAGCAGCCCGCTGAACCCGCAACACCTGTCGACCAGCTTGCATTGGTCGATGAACCCAAGCGTGCGGTGCGGTTGGTAGCAGCTTCCGGCGCTTCGGGTGCGGTGTGATGTCCAGGCCCAAGAATCCACACCTGGGGCCGGTCGAACCCGATAAACCCCGTGATCCACTGGCAGAAGCTACATGCCGCGACCCCCACTACATTCGAGCGTTCATTGACCATGGCGAGATCATCCCGTGGGAGTCCCGCTGTGGCTCCGAAGACCTCGACTACGCACAGCGCCGCCACCTGAAAGCAGCGATGCTGTGCAAGGCCTGCCCCGTACGCGAGGCATGCATTGAGCGTGCAGAGCGCATGTTCGCGGACTGTAAGCCCATCGACGGAGTAATCGCCGGTGTGACACCGGGAGTGCGCCGTGCGACCTTGGGCAAGTGCAAGAAGTGCAAGCGCATCATTGTGCCGATCGAAGGCATGCGTGTGGTCGACTCGCCGTGGCCGGATGAGATGCCAGGCAGTCTATGCCCTGACTGCTTCGACATCGACCGACTGCCCAGGGTGCGCAAGCGGTCTAAGTCGCGCAAGAGTGCGCGCAGCCGCGGCAGGGCAGGCCCAGACCCGCCGTAAAACACCGAACTATCCCACTTGTTAGCTGACAGATTTTCTTGGAGTACCCGCATGCCTTGGCTTCGTCTTGGAGACACCTCCGCGTTCCATCCCACGCTGATGAACGTCGTAGAGGTCGACTACTTTGACGACCGTCTGGTCAATGAGCTCTTTGGCTTCCTCGCTCGCTGCGCCACCCAGTCGGCGGGCTTTATGACTGACTACGTAGTCTCCAAAGGCACCGCCACCTCCATCGCGGGAGCATCACGAGTGAACACCTTGCTCGATGCCGCTGTACGCGCCGGAGTCATGGAGCCTGTCGTCGTCGACGGCAGACGGGTGTTCAAGATCGTCGAGGATGACGAGTTCATCCACATGCGCTTAAAAGAAGAAGTCGAGTGGGACCGCCAACGCAAAGCCGACAACGGTAATCCCGAGTTAGTTATCCCCGTCCGCCTCCGCGATGGTGACGCGTGTCGATACTGTGGCCGCGTCGTCAAGTGGTCGGACAAGAAAGCCGGCATCGGTGGAACCTATGACCACCGGGAACCGGGTGTAGCAGGCACTATCGAAACGATGGTGGTGGCCTGCCGCAAATGCAATTCCTCGCGCCGCAACGACCCGCTGGCCGACAAACGCCTGCCGTTGCTGCCAACCCCACCGAAGCCGTACTACAGCACCTCCACAGTGGATTGGGTGAACTCCCATGACTGGTCGCGTGCACACGGCATCACGATCACCAAGGACCGCCGCAAGGACGTGCCACCGGGCACGACGGCACCTGGGTATGAAGAGTTGGTCTCAGAGCCACAACTGTTGAGTCTTGCCGATGTTCCGGAGGAGGTGAGCACCAACCACAGCGAAGGCGTGAGCGTCCTTGATTCGCTCCCCGGTCCGGGGGCAAGCGTAGATCGTTCACCCGCGCCCACACCTGCGGCTGGTGCACCCTTCGACGTAGAGCTCCAAGATTCCGGTCTGCCCACCGAGTGGGCCGTGGCATCTGCAGACGATGGGCAACGATCTCCGGCCCCCGACGCGACGTCGGCAGCCGTCGAAGAACCCACCGCCGCACCCGAACCTTCGGATGCGCCCGTGGTACGCACCATCCCCACCAACCACCTGCCCACCCCGCCGTCCAATCCGGTGCCACGCCCACCCGCACCGCCATCCTTGGACGGGCACACGAACAACACCTGGCCGCGCTTTGACTGCAACACATACACACGCAGCAGCGCACCAGAGCCGACGTTCACGCAAAATAGCGACACAAACCCGCGCCGCTATTTTGCGGGTCTACCTGCGAAAACAAGGGATCTAACTTTTCTGTCAAATCCCGGTCAAATATCGGCAAATCGTCAGACTGAAAAATCTGGATATGCCGGGTCGGGACGGGACGGGACGGGTGGTGACGGTAGTCGTGCACGCGACAGCGGGCACAGACGAAGACCTGAACCTGACTGGGATGCTTCACCCCGTGGGAGATCGAGAAAGAAACGCCGTAGGCGACGAGGAGGGGCTGGCTGATGCATGCCACAAAATACCTAGATGAGTTCTCGAGGCACAGGCTGGTCCAGCAGCTTGGTGAGCTCGCGTCCTTGGCGTGCCGTGCGCATGAGTTGATGGCGCCTTCCTCGTCTCCTGGCGATGGCTCTGGTGTGCGCTCGGCTCCGCGTTCGCGTCCTCCGGTACAGCTGGCCGTGTTAGATGCTTTCGACTACGCCGAGCAGGTTGTGGGTGGTTGGTGTCGCGCGCTGGCAGAGGACGCTGGGGTTGATACACCGAGGCCCTTGGACTTGCGTGTGCGCGCCCGCCACCTTGCCCGCGAGGTTGACACGCTGGCGTTGTGTGAGTGGGCGCCGGATGCTGCTGAGGAGATCGCCGGTGCACTGCGCGCATTAGAGCACGTGTGCAATGGCGGTGGATCCTATGAGGAGGTCGCGCCGCTTGCATCACCTCGGTCAGCTGCGTTGTGGTCGCGGCGCCATGGTGTGATGGTTTCCGAACGCACGGTGCAGCGGTGGGCACGTACTGGCGTGCTGGCGAGCACGGAGACAGTCACAGGCTCGATCCTCGTGGATCCGGTCGAGGTGCATGCGGTGGCGGTCGCGCGTGGGCGTGGTGGCCGCAGGGTTGATGATGCAGCGGCAGATCAGCAGGTGGCGCCGTGACCTGGTGCTCCTTGCCGTTGTCGCCGGTAGTTGCTATGCTTACGCTTGAGCAACTTCTTTGCCTACATCAACCAAGCATTTCTTACCCAGTGACCCCTGATGCTTTGTCGTATGGCAGGGAAGTTCTTCTCGTTGTACTGCAGACAAGGATCACACGCACGTGGATAGTCCAAGCAGATCGTCTAAGTGGAATCCCCACCGCAGCTACCTCACGTCCAGCCAGCGTGCCGCGATCAAGCGACGCGACGGCCACCGGTGCGTGCTGTGCGACAGCACCCACCACTTGGAGGTCGACCACATTATTCCGGTCGCCTTCGGTGGAACTGATACCGCGGACAACCTCCGCACCTTGTGCAGCGATTGCCACACGGCAAAAACACGCGCCGAAAGTGCCGAGGGCGCGCGTCGGAGAACTGCCCGCCGACGCCGGCATGATCCTTATGCCGCGAAACATCCCGGCCTTCGGTAGCGATGGGGGTGGGGGTACCCCCTTGCTCACCCGATCCCGCCCCCGGCACGCATAGCGCTTCGGAAATTGTACGGGTTCCAGGGTTTTGCCTGGTAGGGATATGTTTTTAAGTTTTTACCCTTGCGTTTGGGCGCTGTGACCTGCGGTTTTATTGGCAGGTTTTGGCGTATTTTCCCGCGTATTCTTTAGTGGCTTAAATTAAGCTGCTAAATGTTGGCGTTTTAGCTGGTTGTGGTTGTTCAATCGTCACAAAATTGTTAGAATGCAAGTATGGCGAAAAGGACGTGCAAGCACTGTGGTGATCCCATTGAGGGCATTACCTTCGGCCGCACACCCACCTATTGCAGTGGACGGTGCCGCACTGCGGCATATCGTCAGCGACGCACCGAGCACCTACCTGCTCGCATCCATGAACTAGACCGCTGGACTGCCGCCGACGGCAAACGACCGGTCACCCCGGAAGGCTCCCCAGCTTCCTCCACCGATGCCACCACATGGCGCAGCTACGCTGAGGTCAAAGACCACGACCACGGCGTCATGCTCGGTGGTGGCCTTGCCTGCATCGATCTGGACGGATGCTTGAGCCCTCGCGGCAAGCTAGCCCCCTGGGCTGAGGAAATCATCCGCGCTGCTCCCGGCGCCGTCGTTGAGCGGTCTGTGTCCAAGCGGGGATTACATGTCTTCGGTCTGCTGCCTGAGACCAAGGGCACTAGGGCAGGATCCGCAGAGATCTACTCCCGCGCCCGGTTTATCCGCACCACCGAGGACATCTACCGTCCCGGCACCCTCGTAGACCTTGCCCCCGCAGTCGCCCGCATCCGCGCCCTCCACCGAGCAGGAGCGATCCCCGACCACACGTGACCCACAGGAGCACCCCATGCCAGGCCCACCACCCAAACGCAGCAGCCAACGACGCAGACGCAACAAGGACCCCGAGGGTCTGCGCACCACGACCGCGCCAGGCCAACGTGCGGTCAAACCACCGACCGAAGACCGAGCCTGGCACGCATACGCAAAGAACTGGTTCCGCAGCCTGAAGACATCCGGCCAAGCACAGTTCTTCCAAGACTCCGACTGGCAAGAAGCAAAGATCACCGCCTACCTCATCAGCGCAGAGTTCAACCGAGAACAAGGACCACGCGCCACCATGATGGACGTGATTTTCTCCCGAGCAGACAACTTACTGACAACGGAAGGCGCACGCCGTCGTCTCCGTGTTGAGCTGATTACCGCTAAGAAGGGCGAAGAGCTCGACAAGAACACCGAATCCATCCTCAGCGCTTACGAGAAGGAGTTCCAAGCGTCCCCATGATCGCGGCAGCCGAACGGCTGTCCACACTTCCAGAAGGCCTCCCCGCCCGCACGCTTGGCTGGGAGGCCTTAGCGTGGGCAGCCCACTACCTCAAGCACCCCAACGGCATCCGCAAGGGCCTGCCGTGGAAGTTCACCACCGAGCAAGCACGCTTCGTCCTGTGGTTCTACGCAGTCGACGACCAAGGACGCTTCATCTACTCCGAAGCCCACCGCCGACTAGCCAAGGGCTCCGGCAAGTCCCCCTTCGCCGCCACCATGGCCATCATCGAGTTTCTAGCCCCCGTGCGGTTCAAGGCCTTCGACCCCTCCCGCCTCGGCGGAGTCATCGGCCAACCAGTAAGCATGCCGTGGGTACAGATCGCCGCAGTCTCTGAGAAGCAAACAGAAAACACCATGCGCATGGTCCGCGCCATGGTCAACAAACGCACCAACCCCCGCCTACACGAGGACTACGACCTCGACACCGGCAAGACACAAATCAACCTCGTGCCTGAAGGAAAGCTCGAAGTCATCACATCCTCGGCAGCATCCGCCGAAGGCTCCGAGATCACCTTCTGCATCGGCGACGAGCTCGAACACTGGACACCAGCGAACGGAGGAGTCGAGTTGTACAACACCCTGGTCGACAACCTCACCAAATCCGGCTCCCGCATGCTCGGCACCCTCAACGCCTGGATGCCAGGCATCAACAGCGTCGGAGAATCCACCTTCACCGCCTGGTGCCTCCAAGAAGACGGCCACACCAAAAACGACACCTCCATCCTCATGGACGTCCGACAAGCCCCACCCACAACCGACCTCGCCGACGCGGAATCCTTACGCGCCGGGCTAGAGTTCGTCTACTCCGACTGCCCCTGGGCAGACATCGACGCGATCATGACACGCATCTGGCAACCCAACACCCGACCAGACGACGCCAAGCGCAAGTACCTCAACTGGCCCACCGCATCCATGGACGCCTGGTGCGACCCCAAGGACTGGGCACAAATGGCAAGCCCAGAAACAACAGTGGAAGCAGGAGACCGCATCGCACTGTTCTTCGACGGCTCCCTATCCCGCGACACCACCGCACTCGTCGGCTGTCGCATCGACGACGGCCATGTCTTCACCCTCGGCACATGGGACCCCGGCAACGCCCACAACCACACCGGCCAAGTCGACACCCACGCCGTCGACCAAGCAGTACAGAAAGCCTTCGACACCTACGAGATTGCCGCCTTCTTCGCCGATGTACGCGAATGGGAATCCTTCACCCGCGTCATCTGGCCAGAACGCTACAAAGACACCCTCGAACTCTGGGCGGTACCCAACGGTGCCAACGCAAGCCCCATCGCCTGGGACATGCGCAGCAAACTCTTCGACTTCACCCGCGCCTGCGAACTAGCCGAACGAGAAATCCTCGACCACGCCTTCACTCACGACGGCAACCCCACACTGGCTACACACGTCACCAATGCACGCCGCGCAGAAAACCGTTACGGCATCGCCATCAAAAAAGAGTCCCCCAACTCCGCCAAAAAGATCGACGCCGCAGTCTGCATGATCGGCGCACGCATGGTCCGCCAACGCGTCCTCGAAGCAGAACCAGCAACCAAACACACAGGAAGAGCACTATTCCTATGATGAACCGCTCCGCCGTCATCGACGCCACCCGCGCACTACTGGACAACCACGCCCACGAATCCGCACGCCTAGCACGCATCGACGCAGCCATGGCCCCATGGACACGCCAAGAAGTCGCCCGCCGCTACAACATCCCCACCCTCGGAACACAAGCAGCAGAACGACAACTCCGCATCGCCAAAGACTCCCAAGCCCTCTTCCTCCCCCTCGTACTCGACACCTTCGCCCAGTCCATGAAGGTCGACAACTACCTAGCCAGCAACCACGAACAAGCCCCCGCATGGACCCACTGGCAACGCAACGCCATGGACGCCGCACAAACCGGCATCACCCGAGCAGCCATGCAATACGGCACCAGCTACGCCATCGTCTTCCCCGGACAATTCGGCGCGCCGGGCCTGCGCGACGGCGGGGGATCAGCTCCGATCATCACAGGCGCTTCCCCTCGGAGCATGAGCTGTTTCTACGGCGAGGCCATCGGATGGCCTCAAGAAGCATCGGTGACAACCGAGTGGCCGATCATGGCACTAGAGATCAAGGGCCGCAGGCTTCGTCTGATCGATGAGGAAGCGGTCTACTACATCGGAGCCAAGCAGGAGCCATCAAACCCGGCACTGTGGTCGGATGCGACGTGGAACCATGGGCTTAACTTCGAATTCATCGAAGCACGACCCCACGGTATCGGGGTCACCCCGGTGGTGAGGTTCCGCGACCGCTGGTTGGTTGACGGCGAACGACAGTCCGGCATCATCGAGCCATTGCTGTCCATCCAGGACAGGATCGACCGCACCAGCTTTGAGATGGGTATTGCCCAGTATTTTGCAGCGTTCAAGCAGCGCTATGTGGTCGGCTGGATGCCTGAGGATGAAGAAGACGTGCTGCGGATGAAGGCCTCGGATACGTGGTTCATAGACCGGAAAGCCGGCGAAGTCACCGTGGGCCAGTTCGATGAGACGGATTTGACCCGATATATCGAGTCCCGCAAGGCCAGCATTCAAGACTTGGCGGCTATCGCTCAGGTGCCGGTGCAGTTCCTTGGTGCTGGCTCAATCAGCAACGTCTCCGCCGAGGGCTTAGCGGCCATGGAGATGGCCAAGGATCGTAAGGCCTCCGAGATTCAGACCAGTCTTGGTGAGTCCTATGAGCAGATGCTGCGCTTGTGCGCCCACATTGATGGCGATGAACAAGGCGCTGCGGACTTCGCTGCAGAGGTGAAGTGGCGAGACCAGACGGCACGTAGCTTCGCCCAAACAGTCGACGGGCTAGGAAAGCTCGCCCAGATGCTCGACATCCCGGCGGAGATGCTGTGGGAGGACGTCCCCGGCTACACCGCTGAAAAGATCCGCCGCATCAAGGCCTACACGAAAGCACACCCCGAACCAACAGCAGACGACGAGATCAGCAACCAACCGGCGTTCCTGGGATAGGGGCATGCAGGGTGCGTTGCTAGAACAGGACGCACCTCATGGCCGAGGACAAGTACAGCCTGCAGCGTGAAAACGAGGTCATGCCCCGCTGGATCCGCGCTCACGTGGAATCGATTCTCGATGAGCATGGACTAGATGGCGTGTCTTCTCTATGGCCGATAGCAGTCGACTTGCACCGGGTCATTAGCGACAACCGCAAGTTCTCCCGCAATGTCCACATCCGACAGATGGAAAAGACCCTAAGCCCGGATATCGCAGCCAATTACACGATCCAGTTAGCGCGCCCACGTAAGTACCGACTGAAAGCCACCGTGGACATGCTGCTCGACGCACTAGGCGTCAAGCACATCAACGCCTGGACGCCAGA
>ERZ773046.1104-NODE-1104-length-16001-cov-3.523329_pt1 | contig 16001 bp, 16 predicted proteins | sample MGYA00580634_ERZ773046 | MGnify/ENA primary metagenome ERZ773046 (study PRJEB29015, sample SAMEA2738127) | human oral metagenome | biome: human oral; feature: human-associated habitat; material: saliva | place: China | collected 2159 ... | reverse complement strand
AAGTTCGGAGCTAATTGCCCCTCTAAGCCTTCTAATATAGATTCCACTATATTTTGCAAGCCTACAGGCACCAATTTACGTCCTCGGGTGGCTAGTATTGTTATTAATATTACAATAGCCATAGTAACCCATGTAGCAATCAAGGTATCTATATTAAATGTCAACCCCAACCACTGCACGACCTCATGGTGTCCCGCATGTAATACCACGTTCTCAACCCCTTTCATAGATATAATAAAACCTAATATATTTACAATTAATATAAATATAACATATATGTATCATCATACATCGTTATAGATATATAATCAACACTTGAAGGGTAAGCAATTCCAATTAATCATAAATATAATGTATACAATGCATAATTGGAATACCTTTGTTGTTCCTATTTTAGGTCATTTTAGAACTAAAACTGGCAACTGAGCCACCAGTACACAGCATATAATGCAGGCTGAATAAGCGCGATACCTATAAACATGCTAACAGCCTCTACACCGGGAATTTTCAGACCTAAGACCACTAGAGAGCCTACTAACATAAGGCGCCAAATCATCTGTCTACGAGATTTACGTACGGCTTTATAAGGATCTCCTGACACAATAGATTGTCCATGCAAAGCTAGGCTAAGTAAGTAGAGAACCATTATAAAGATGCCCCAAAGCCATCCCCATAGATACTGTTCTAAGCCACATAAAACTTGTATTATACTGCCCAAAAAAGCAATAAAAAAACAAGTCAGCAGCACTCGCACTATGAATTTTATATATTGATTCATACATACCTCACTACTTAACTTGTTTATATAACATATCCATAAAATTATATAAACCCTCTATTTTACTAACATATCTGCATATTCAACTTCTAAAAGTTGAGCAACAGTTGAGCAACCGTTTTAATTTTAAACGAATTATATCGAGCTTAATCCGCTATTTCTTCAATTTTATAAGATAGCATCAAATCGTCGATAAGGCCTCTTACGCCTTCCTCGTTGTATTCCTTCGGATCGAGAATAACTTCAGCTATCCAGTCAGCAGTCCATACGTAATCCACGCCTTCAGGCCATTTGAAATCTGGAAATTCTTCAGCCATATCACATTCGTCCCATTGACCCTTGTCCCATTTGCCGATACATGGAGATTGATGCATTTCTCGTTCATATATCATTTCCCATGCTTCCTTATATGTTTCTGCGGTTCCCATGAACCAAGGTTTTAACGCATTTAAACTATAGATTTTTAACATTTTAGGTTCCTCCCCATATAATCGTTCCATTCCTTGTCTAGATACTAGCCAGGTGCCCTTCGATTTCCTGCATTCATCTGATGTGAATCTAGGCGGCGTATTCCGTTGACCAGAGCACGCCTGTTTTACGGTAACAGGGCTTATGCCCCAACGCTCTGCTGCTTCAGCAGCAGACATTACATCTTCAAATTTCATGCCTGCCCCCATTCTCTAACGAATGTTAGTATGGAGTGCAACGAGCACTGTTTTTTATAATATTCATAGTCAAAGTTAGCTTGATTAATATACCCAATCATATTTGAAGGGTAATCGTGTTCAGCTTTGTTTTTACAAGCTTCCCATAATTGACCAGCTAGCTTATTTCTTGTTGTTTCTTTTAATTCTGCAAATATGATGTGATGTAACTTTTTCATGATGCTTTCTCCTTTTATTAGCTACCCCTTATCTTTGATTTTATTATACATCTAATTCGATGTAAACGCAAGTACTTTTTTATAAATTTTCAAAAAAATAAGGCCTATCACAAATTCACATTTAACTGTGTTGTGATAGGCCTTATATGTGTAATTACAACCAATCCATGAGTCCACCTGCTCATGCTCAGGAGATGTATGGATCACCTCAATTCTTGGCTGCTAGGTATACAACAGCACCACCCAATAAGATATTAAGTAATTTACTATTTCGTTGTTGCATCTTCGCTTTTTTGATTTCGTTCTTCTGCTGCTCTAAGTATATTTCTGCTTTCGCTAATGATAGCTTTTGCTCGTTCAGCATCTGTTCTTGCTTTTGCAGTAAGTTCCGTGCTTGTGTCAATTGCGTTTTTTGTTCGTTGATTAAGTTCAACGCTTCTATTAATTCTTGTTTCTGTTCGCTCGTTGAGAGTTTGGCTACTTTCAACTGCATTTCTAGCTCGTTGATTGTAGTCAATTGACTGTCTATTGTACTCTCTAGCGTGTCGAAGTTCGTTTTCAGCGTTGCGTATTCCTGTGGTGTCAATGTTACTGGTTCTGTAGGAGTAGAACCATGCACAGATGATGCAAACCATAAGCACCACAATAGTAATGCAATAGCCCCGATGGGCAAAAAATATAGTTTTAAATTTCTCATACATATATACCCCCTATATATTACTTCCCCATTGTTGGGCATAATATTTAGCTTTACCACGAATTACATCACCGCCGGAACCAGGAGTATCGCCCTCATGTAATGCCCATAAGTCCCATCGTTCACATGTTGTAGTAGGCCCATACGGTTCGTGTGCATATTCACCGTCCATATTATCGGCAGCCTCGGCATGCGTCATGACGTGGTTAATATCGCATGGAATGCCGAGGTCAACGCACAATAGCGCCACGACTTGTGCTAATGTTTCAATCTGTGCATCCGTAGGTGCGTATTCGCCAAGATTATCGGTCCATTGAGCTCCATAGGCGCAGTCTAAAGCGATACCTACTGCAGAACCATTGCGCATATACGTATGATTCTTGTGGTCTGTTAATTCGCCATCAATGTAAATGTTGCCATCCCTATCGATGTTAATGTGGTAGTCATCAAATTGTTGATTGTATCTACCTGCCGTCCAATGCAAATAGATTTTACTAATCTGACCTAAAGCTCTACGGCAATAATCGTTTAAATCTGTAAGACTAACGAGGTGCATTATAATCACTCCTTTCGTTTACTACGGTATTAATCGGTATTTTAGGAGGTTCCTCTAGCTTATCTGGAACACCGTTTCCATCCTTATCAATCCATAATGCAAGGAATCCAACCAGTGCGGTTAGCACAGATGGAATAAAGATATGATCTATAATGTTTATCCCAACTGATATAAGTTTGCTAGTATCATCTGACACAAACCCGTATGCCGTAGCTATAACAAAAAGCCCTACCACAACAAGGATTGGGATTATCATAATTAACACGAGTGCTCGTGTTGCCAGCACCCCCGTAGGATGGATGTTAGCAACACGAATAGCACTATATGCGGATTTCAGACGATTCATGATTTGATATTTCATCACTAATCGCCTCCTATATCATCCGTGCTGAGTGTGATACTTCTTCCTATTGGCATATTGTTTAGAACTTGGATATGCATCAGTTCAGTACTCAGACTCTGAACTGTGGTTTCTAGGTTATTAAGCCTGTGAAACTTCGCAGCATCTCGTTCTTCCAGCTTGACCAATTGCTTTAGTATTTCCTGATTACTTTTTGTTAAGTCAGCGATACTGTTGATAGCCTCGGATAACTTATCATCATAATCCTTGCGTTGCTTATCCATGCGTCGAGCCAAATGATCATCTAATTCTTGCTTAACCGCAACTAGCGAGGTATGTTCTAAGAACCACACCATTGCACGAAACGAACCCCTAAGGGCGGCCCAGATAACCCCTAACAGGGTTACCCAGAATCCAATGTCCGCGAAGTAGGCAGGGATGCCGAAGTCCATTAGCAATAATCTAATTTCGTCCATTTAGGCCTCCGTTTTCTCCCATTTTTCACTGTAAAGGTTCCATTTCTTGGTGTGATCTGGATTGTAGACCTCCAATGAAATTTTCTGCATCATGACTTCTCTCGGTGGGTGAGATTCCTCACTAACAGTCATTTTATTAACCCTAATGAGATCATAAGATTTTAAATCAAGATTATCACCCGCCCATACAAATGCAGGGATATTGATTACCGCAAGAGAACTGTTAGCGAAAGCATCCCTATCAATATCAGTGGCCTTAGGTAAATTAATGATGTTGTGATCGGTTCCGGTGAATGCAAATGCACCAACTTTAACAACGTTCGGACAGGTGAGTTCGCCCTCCAAATCACTACGGCCATAGAATTGTTTAGGTAAAATCACTGTAGCCGTTTCTGGATTAAATTCAACAAGACCTTTGATTTTAACAGTATCAACGACATGATCGATTAAGTTAAGATATTCAAGATAAATATCATCTGCACCATAAGGCTGAATTCTAATAGTTGCACTTCCGGATTGAATTTCAACAGCTTCTGTTTCACCACTCACTCGAACTTTAAAGCCATCTTGCCCGGATACTCGAATTTCAGTATCCCCTTTTCTTGGTTCGTTAAATGTAAGTGGCGCATAAGGTTGCTCAGTCAATGCATGGACAATAGCAGTTAATATCGCTTCAAGGGTACCACTATTAATAAGAATGTTTTTACCTTGAAGTGCTGACATAACTCCTGATAAGTTAGGCAGCTTCGCTTTTAAGGATTCCAACCACTCCTCCTCGGTTCCTACGAATCCATGTGCTAAAGCGATTTCATAAGCACTTTTTCCGTTATCGCCTACCATGGTTGCTTTTACTTCCGCCTCTACTTTAATCGGACCTTCAAGTCTTACTGGTAACGTTTTGTTTTGCATAATACATTCCTCCTCTAATCATGCATGGCCACATCCTGAATTATGTTGACTACCCCCATGCCCAGTTTGTAATATCGGCTAGGCTCCGATTCCTTATATGCAAAAGCATCATACACATGCTCACCAAAGGACTTAATTTCTAGGGTATCCTTTCCGGAAATATTGAATGTCGCAATCTTCCCAGATGCTACCCCTTGCACTTTAATAACAAGCGGACCGCTTGCTCGCTTTCGTATGGCGAATACTGACTTGAACCCTGTCAAATCCACATTGTCATCTTGGACTGCATAAACTATCCCGAAATCCTCGCCAATGTTGAGGTCTATATCCTTTACATTCATTACTTATCATCTCCCTTAATTGAATGGAATCGTACCTTGTTTATCGTACCCGGTCACATCGACCACCAAATACTGAGATGTGGTTTTACCCGAGCAACCTACAGGATACGTGGTGACTGTATTCCAATCAATGAACTGATACGATTTCAGCGATACAGTACTCTCATCATGAAATCTGAACGTTTGCCACACTCGCCCCGTGTGTGACTTTTTATCTCCATTATTGATATTTGGCCCCCAAACGGATACATCGATTACGGACATGGGTATAATTGCAACCTTGACGCCATATGACTTTGGGTCACGGGCCATGTTTGTAAAGGTATCCGGAACGTAGTTTGATAACTGGTTATACCAATCGTGTGCATAGTGATCAATTACACGTAGGTACCTGATGCGGCTATCATATATCACATCGTTCTGCAGATTGTAATCTGTTGCCCAAGACGCTTTATAATATTTGTGACGACCAAGAACTTGCAATGCCGTATTAGGCTTACTACTTCCTACCTTATCAACAAATCGAATACGAGGCGTGTCTGCATTAGCCGTAACATCCTCGAAATAACCGAAGCAGTAGAACTTGATGCCAGCTTTTACTTCATCAACCATTGCTTGCGTTACCTTTTCGCCTGGCTTAATTACATCCACTACCAGCACCATTAATCGCTCACGACGTTTATGGACCCACTGAGCTGCGAATTCATATTCTTGTGGAACTGATACTGCTATAAGAGGTGCGTCACCATGATATGCGTAATTAGTGGCATAAAAGACCTGGATTACATTAGCCTCCCCCGCAATATATCCGTATTGGTATTTACTTGTAGGCACCAGCATAGGTGCGTAAGCTACAGGTTTGAGCGGGATTTGAACCGTTGGCGTTATCCCCCTCATCGCCCCGGTGTAGAGAACTGCATCTTTTTGTTTAGGGAAACTAAGATATACTAGATTGTCATAGGTATCGTTTATAATCGTGACACCTTCTTTATTCTGGATGTTAATAAATTCCATACGCCAGCCACCCTTCATACGTAAGATCCTTAAATTGACGATTGATATTATATTCATCCTGGGACACTGCAAAATAATATGTTATGATATTACCCCTAACCTCTGCCACTAAGTACTGTCCCATGGCTGCGGCCCAGACATGTTGACCAGGCTGCAATCCATTCACGGTAATTTGTTGACGTCGATTAGGGATGTCAGATACATACATCCGCCCCTCAATACGTGTGAGCCTTTCCTTGAGATTTAGTATGATATTGCCGTTAGCATCATAAGCTAATACATGCGGTTCCATAATACCTCCTACCAGCATCCAAGTTTAATCCGCGGGTTGTTATCATCATCAAAACCTGTAATAAGGTTATCTTGAATCTCAACACGAGCACCGGTTTCTCTCGAACGAAGTAACCCGATTGTACTGGACACCGCCGCTAAATTTTCAACATGTAATTTGTCGGCAGTAACTGCGTTAGCCTGAATCATCTTATTAACAATGACGTTATCATCGAACTTAGTCGCTCCAGTGATGTGAATCAATTTCCCCGCAATGTATACCCCGGACTGACTGAGGTTAATGCGAGATACCAACTCGCCACCATCAATCTCACCAATACTTTTTTTAACTTGTAAATCGATGCTTCCAGCTAATTCAGTAATGCGAGATTCCATATGTGACGCCAAATTCGTAATTCTTCTAGTGGTCTCTTCAGAATTCGTATTGAATTTCTTATCAAGCTCCTTAATTCGCTCATCAACTTTATTCAGCCCGAGAGATTCAAGGTCTAACAAGCTCGCATCAATTTGTGTCTTAATCACAACTTGCTTCTCGTTAACGAGTCCATCTCCGAACACATCCACAAACGAGCAACGTATCCGGTATATTCCGGCTGAGTTCGAATATGTCAGCATGGTGCTGGTAGTTTCAAAGTCATCAGTACGTTCATCTCCGATCACATGGCATCTGATTGCATATGCTTGTGCGGGCTTAGTTGAGAAGTAAAGATTAAATCCTCCTAACTGGCTTTTTACTACAAGCTCAGGCGCGGCCAACTGCGGAACGTTATATTCATATGTTGCTGCAGTCGAGTATTTGCCCAACGTACTGCGAGCATATAGATAAACAGTATCTGCTCGTTTAGTTAAAGTAAGTACAGCAGAGGTACCCTTAACTCTTGCCAATAAAGCATTCGTATCTTTACCAGGATTATTATCGGTACGTAATTCGTAATAGTCGACGTCAGCATTCAGCACCTCATCCCATGATGCGGTGGCATTTCTACCGAACACAATACCGAAATTGCTAGGCATATCAGGTATCGCGTCCATCGGTTTGACTATCACATCAACCATTTGGGCTGTTTCTGACCTGTTTCCAAATCGGTCAACCGAGATTGCTTTGATTCGATACTCCTCACCAGGACCTAGCGATTTGATAATAACCTGACTATTACTACTGCCAGCATACTGCCATTCTTGCCCCGTTACAGGTTTTCCACTTTTCGATTTTAAGAGATACCAAACCTCCGCCACATCGAAGTTGGCAGGATTACTAGGCGGGTCAAATAGCACTTGTAAGTCGTAGTAAACACTTTTATCAGCCGTTTGATTGTACCGACTTATAACGTGTAAATTCTGAACATCCTCTGGCGTTTGCATCTTAGGTATGGTTATAGATTTTGTTACGCCAGTAGTTAACTGTCCTAACTCATTAATAGCCTGCACTCGCACCTCATAGGTCGCACCTAGTAGCACATCAGATATCGTGGTAGCGTTTGTGGATGCTGGGTAGTTTCCAATATATGTCCACGTATCGCTTTTTACGTTTCGGTAATTCACAACTACGTTTGAGATTTTTCCGTCGCGAGGTAACTGCCATGTTACACCTATGCGTGAGTACATGATTCCGTTAGCACCATATACATCGCTAACTAATCCCACTGCTTGAATATCAGACGAACTGTGATTCGTATAGTCAATACTTGGCACTGTACCATCATCTGATACATAGAGTTCTGGATAATATTCCATGCATTGGATCTTACGAGTCATTTCTGATAGTGTCTTTGTAATAGCCAACACACGAAATGGCTTAGCCGATTTAGAAACCTCCCCGAATGCATATACCGCATCAGGCTGCACCGGTATAGCCTCTCTAACAATCACATTGAGACCTGATACATTTACTACGTTAAACGTAGAGACGATATCCGTAGAGTTGCTACGGATCAGCAACTGATAATTCTTCCCTGGTTGCACCGACACTTCCTTGTCGAGTGTAATCGTCTGTCCACTTACCGCAACCACACGACCGCCCTCACCCCATTCAGGTATGTCGTGCTGAATTAGAATGATATCTCCTACCGTACACGCTATGGCATCCGTAAACGCCTCTATCGTCACAGTACGTATTTCATATTTATTGCATCGCAAAAAATGCTTACCATGTTTATATGCCTGCTCAAGGCTAGTACATCCCATGAGTTCAACTTGTGCCGGATTTGTTAGCGTATCCGACTCGTCGTAAGTATCCCCATATACTGGAATAACGTCTCGCTCATAATCCTTATCCTTGTTAAGGAACGATATTTCAACAGAGTTAGCCCTAGCCTCCACACCTTGAAACTCTTCAGTAAAGCTGCCGTGCTTTATATTGGCTACAGTAAACAACTGTACCGGTGTAGATTGATAATCGCTAACGCATGTGAACCTAGTTCCTACAGGAATTACTTTCCCTCGACCTACTGCTTCTGGATACTTTAACGCATCCCATAATCGCATAGCGGTGTCGTATATATAGTTAAACGTAAACCCATTTGTTTTGCACTTATCTGCCCATGCCTTAAATGCGTTATAGTCAAGGCGCATATGGGGCTGTCCGAATACAATATATTCACCGCCAATCTTACGGCAGATATGGATTAAATCATAAGCAGCCCAAGCCGGATTATCAGCTGGTTGTGCTTCGTACTTATTGATATACGGATTGAACACATACACCTCTGAACGCTCTTGAATCCATGTCACTTTTGGATCGGTGCCGCTTAGCTGAGATGTAGCCAAAGCCTTAATTCCAATGAGGGCTTTCCCCGGATGCACGAAATCGTCATAAATAATTTGGGTTAGCTGCACCCAGTAGACCTTATTGACATGGCGCAGGCTTTTCCCATCTTTCGCACTGCATCGCATACGGATTTCATAACGCGCCTTTTCGAGATTGTCAAAGCGAAATACACGATAAAACGCATTATTTGTCGCCTCTTCAATTCGTCCTGCGTAATCAGCTGTATTTGTCACGCTATTATCTGACTTAATAAAGTTCCATGCATCACGACGCTTAATATGGCCGGCCATACCCTTTTGATTTGCTAAAGGTAATGCCTGCCAGGACTCATCCCCTACCTTACGAATTTCTGCTTTCAACGTGACAGACGTACGGTCAGCGCCGCCGCTATCATTTGAATAATATAATCCGTTTGGAAATCCAACAGTTAACTCTATCGCGTCACACGCATCGCCTTGTACCTGTTGCGTATTCCATGATTCAGTCAATTCATAGTTTAGGGATTGATCCGCAAAGTTATCATTGAAATTTGGGATAACTGTTTGGTCATTTGTACCCTTTCTGATATCCACCTGCACATCTTTATAATTACTGATTGGGTTAGCATTAATACGAATATCTTCTATTTTTGATAATTCGCCCTCACCCGCACAGTATAAAAGATTAAGATATTGCTTTTCACCATCACTAATTACATGGCGGGATAATAATAATCCAGCGCTTTTCATCCGCCCATACGTCACGGCTAATGGATAGCCCTGTCCAGTAACAGTTTCGGTACCTCCCCAGCCATATGTATTTGACTGTTCGGAATTCGAACGGTCAACCTTAGGAGCAGTTAGCTTTGAGACAATAGCATTACCTATCATCCCTACCGCCATAGCAATTACTGACCGCCAAATTAAGCTTTGGATACCAAAGATAGCACCCGAAGCAATGCCACCGGTAAATACAGCCATCCCTATTGATAGAAGAACACCAAAGAACTTACCCTCAACTCGGGGCATTATTACGATGTAGTCTTCATCGTTCACAACTGTATCCGGCGTCGCCTCATGTCCATTTACTGAATACGCCCATTCACCAGGTGCACTGAAGTAATAGCTGATAGACTTGCCCTGTTTAAATGGCAAATATTTTGTATCCCGCTGCTCCGGCTTGAACGGGTTATTTACAATGATTACATTAACCATCTGCTACTCCTTCCTTTCATAAATGTGCTTCAATCGAGGCACGTATTTTGATATATGCTCTATACAGGTGCCACTGTGTTCAGTAGCATGTATAAATTTACCTTCACCAAGATAAACCCCTACATGATCGAGATTTTTACCATATAGAGCAAACACCAAAACACTCCCTGGCATTGGCTCACGAACCTCGCGCCATTCACCCATTTGGATTTGGGTATATTCGGGTAGTGATATTCCACTACGCCGATATACCTCAACAACTACATCCCAGCATTTCATTTCCGAGAATGGGGTACCTATCATATCAGTCAAGTCACTTATTGGATGCATACAGTCCTCCTTGCGGGATAGTAGGTTCTCCGCCAAATCGTGTACTGTTCCCCAATTCACGACATCGCGCTAGGGTTTTATTGCATTGATTTTCACGGCCCTTATACCCACACTGAACGCCTTTAAATTTGAACGGACAGAAATCCTTCATCACACGAATTAATGGGAATCGTCGAGTAAAGCTAAAGTCAGTACCCAGTGTAAACTCCATCCATTCTGCGTTTGCATGAGTTCCCGTAATTACGAAATGCTCCTCTTGCTCGCACACATCAGGTATGTTTGTATTCACTACACGAATGATGGCATTGGCTCCAGTGAATCCATTATTAGACTCTGCCATACGCTGGATTGTCCGAGTAACGTTAGATACAGATAACTTAATATTAGGCAAATCCGTTGCGTTCTCGGTGACATCTTGAATGGTAAATGGAAATGCGATATAGGTATTGCCTTGAAATTGGATATTCTCCGTATTGTATACCAATCGAATCGTATCCCCTTTATAGGATATTTCTAACAGCATTAACCACACACCGGTGGCCGATATTTGGTTTTTCTCTAAAATCGATGCCGTTGAGAGCGGTAACATGTTATACCTCCTGTAATTTCACGGTTCCCATCCACACTCCGTAGTCATTCGCCGCAAAGTCTAACTGATCAGCAAATCGTACAGTTAGCGTTTCCCGTGTTTCTGGATGTACCCAGTCGAATACACCCGAACAGTTGACGACGTCATAGAACGCCCGAAGTTTATAGTAATCAGTTGTTGGCAACTTGTACCCTACGGAATATGTCCGCCGGGTCTTTGTCGTCTTCTTCCTGGTGATTAGCGTCATGTTTTCAACTTGGCCTTTATACGAAATATCTGGAGTAGTCTCCTGAATTGGATATATCGGCCATCGAATATCTGGAAATACTGCCATAGTTATACTGCGGATGCCTTGATGGCGTCACGCATACCTCCTTTGTTTGATTCCATAGCACGAACCACTACATCGATAACATAATTCTCACCATCAAACCGAGAGTTCTGTTGCTTGCTTTCGAGTTCTTGACCGGATTGATTGATGATATTAACGACTACCTTGTTGCTTGTAGCTCCGCCGCCCATTAATCTACGGGTTTCACTTGCCGTATAAATGCGATGTGATCCGGAGGACTGCAATAGTTCCGGTCCGTTTTCACCAACCAACATAAGCCCTGGATTCGTTTTTCCTCCGGCAGCGAATCGATTTCCTGTAAATGCAGAACTAAACGAACTACCACCGGCAAAGGACGATGTCCCTTTTGCAGCACCTAGTGAGCCAATACCACTTACTGCACCACCAAATAATCCTTGCAACTTAGGCATGATGTATTGTTGGAACGTTAACTGAATCATCATCTTAATAATGGCATTTGTCATATCCTTGAATATGTCCTTAATGCCTTTACTGAATGACTTCGTTCCTGTTGCCATAGCCTCGAGATTATTCGTCCACGCAGAATTAATAGAGCTCATCGTACTATCAAAAGTAGATTTCGCTAAATCAGCATAATTGGTAGTCTCTTGCTTATATTGGCGTGCAGCTTCTTGTAGGCTTGTTTTAAGACTACGACCTGCAAGTTCCCATAGTTTCTGTTGAGACTCTAATAGGTTCTTTTCAATCTGCAATCTTTGGGTAGCCGTTAACTGAGCCTCATTGACTTCACTCCGTGCATAGTCAATATAGGTCTTTAACTCTTCAGCAAGTAAGGCGTCCGCATCACTGCGAGACAATCGGCCAAGAGTAACCATATTGGTTAAGTGGTCAACGGTTTCACTTGTTTGCGTGTATGCCAACTCTCTGATTTTCTGCTCAGTATCAGAAGCCAATTTTAGGCGTTCTGCTTGGGCTTTCTTTTCAGCGAGTTCCTTATCGCCTACTGCCTTTGTATACTCACGAACGTTATCATCAATTTGGGCTTTTTGTGCTTCAGCTTCCGTTTTGAGTAATTGCAATCGGTCACCCGTGCGTTCAAGATCAAGTTTCTTAATATCCTCGTTCATTTTGCGAACACGGATAGTCTGATTTCGTTGTGCTTCGGCTAATCGCTTTTGATACAACTCTTCATTCTTAGCACGAACGGAAGCAGTTAGGTCAGACTCAGCTAATTTCTTAGCATTTTCTGCACTGCCGACAGAATCAGCAGTGGCGCTTGATGCAGCGCCTGCATACTTAGCTGTGTCAATATATCCAGTGATAGCACCGAAATCTGCGGTAACAGATGGCTTAGCGACCACTCCGTTTGTATTAGCACCAGTATAGCCTCCGTTCCCGTCACTAATAACAATGTGATTATCACCAAGTACAACAACACCATCGCCGGCTTTAGGAATATATCCGTCACCTTCTGGGTGCCAAGCCCCTACGGCAGCCGCCGCTTCCCATAGCTTATCGACCCGACGTGGTACGTCCGCTCCGAGTGACTGTTTAACTGCATCAGAAAATAGCTTTCCACAATCCGTAGCCCAGGTACCATCTGCTCCTAATTTGTACGCCTTGCCGAGTTGTTCATTAGCTGCTTCTAGTACACCCGCAGCTTGTCCTGTAGCACTGCTATTCAAGCTTGAAACGGAACGGATAATATCACGAATATTTTTTTCGTTTGACTCATACTGATTCTTAGCAGTTAACTTATCGATTTCGTATTGACTGCCGTCAATTTGTAAGCTCTGCAAAGTAAGAGACCGATATAGTTCAGACATACGCTCTACGGCGCTTGCTAACTTCTCGGCTGCTTGCTGTGCTTTCTTTGCAGCCTGTTCTTGGGCTTTAGCTGCTTTTGCTGCTTCCTCATTCGCTTTATTGATAGCTTCAGTATTCGTTAATCCGCCATTAGCAAGGTCCTCTTTTGCTTTTGCGAGTTCCTCATCAAGTTTCGCTTTTGCAGCATCCGCCTCTTCTTTTTGCTTCAAAGCCGCATCGATTCTAGCGCCTTCTTCTTTTGTAGCTAAGCGGTCATTTTTTACAAGCCCCAGCCACGCGCTATCCTCAATCCAATATCGAGTATCGTGTGATTCCCTAAACTTGTCAGACAGGCCTGTTGTTGAGTTCGTATTCTTGTGAATACGCTTCCCGTCAACATCTACACCCATATAAGAGCCGGATGTTTTTTCGTTGTAGCGAAAATCGAGTAATGCTTTCCCAGCAAGTCCAATTACCGTAGCTAATGTTACCCAAGGGCCAGCTGCAGCAAGTGTGGCCAATCGCATAAATCCGAGTGCACTGGTTAGCGACCTCATGACTATGATCACTGCACTGGCTTCAGCACCGAATTTAACAATTCCGCCGATAGCTTCCTTTTGCTCAGCGGTCATTGACTCAAATTCCTTAGCTACATCTAGCACACCCTTTGCGTAGTCATTAAACACCGGAACTAACTCATGGCCGATGGATACTGCGAGGCGTTTTCCGGTGTTTTCTAAATCTTTTAACTCCCGATTTAGCTTTGCCGATTTAGCTGCAGTCTCGTCGTCGATGATAAGCCCCATTGCTTTGGCACGTTCAGCCACTTTGTCCATCTGTTCAGCAGACATGTTTAGCATGGCGTGCATCTGATACCCAGTACGTCCAAAGAGTTCCATTTCGACACGAGTCTTTTCAGCCCCGTCCTTCATGCCTCTTAGACGTTCCTGTATCATCTTAAACACTTCAACGGTATTCTTACCTTGAATCTGTTCAAGCGTGTAGCCTAATTTACTAAATATATCAGTACCGAGTTTTCCCTCTGCCCGAGCGACTTCCATTTTCTCTTTAGCCGCTCCGACATTTTTTGAAAACTTAGCAAATGCACCAGCACTATCCTCCATAGCAATGCCCATATAGTTGGCCACTGCTAATAGCTCACTGGTTTCTTTTGCCGTAGCACCGGTAATTCCTGATAACTTCTTAACGGCTACGTCCCATTGGATAGCCTCCTTGGCCAATTTGGCACCGATGCCTACTACACCAACACCGGCACCTATCGCCATAAGGTCATTCTTCATTTTGCCAAGGGCGGATTTGGCGCCTTCGGCACTTGCAGTAATTTTCTTGAGTCCGGCTTCCGTATTCTTATCGGTCAGCTGAACGACAATATCAATTAAATTATTGGCCATTCTTGTGCGCCACCTCCAATTCTTTGGCTTCTAATAATACGAGTAGATCGATAAGGTGCGGTAGTGGCTCAATGCCGTAAGCCTTCGCCATTTCTAATACCGCTGGCATATCGAATCCTGCAATACCGCCTGAATGCCATCGTCGCTGCATCCGGCTAGCGTTGTATACTCGCATGGCTTGTCTCGTTCCATCTAGTTGCTGCGGGGAATTAAACTCACACTCCGAACAGTCAAAATGCTGTTTAGTCTCACGTTGCATCTTGATACAATCAGAGCAGTATTTTGGTTTGTCGGAGTTGAGCCAACTCCACGCATCAATTAGTTTTTTTCGAGTTCAGCCTTTTTTTCGTGCGTAAATCGCATAGTGTCAAGCGCAACTTCCATAAGATCATTGTCAGGAGCTGCGTTGATTTCATCATCGGTCAAGCCGTAGATGTTCTTCATAATCCACTGTGCAAGTTCACGAGAACGCAATAATCGTTCTGTGTCCGGTGCTTCTTCAGGAACCGGCGTATACAATGGGTCTATCCCGGATTTAATTAATTCGCCACGTTCAGCGAATGTCAATCCTCTTACTTTGATATCTTCAAATGCCATGTTGGCACCTCCTAGTATTGTTCTTGATTATTAACTAATGTAATGATGGCGGCGGAACGACCTGCATCTGCACGGTAGTACGCTTTAAACGGCAATTCAATATTGACGCCACGTGGGCCATCGATGCCTGGAGATTGTCGTTCATATACGAGTTCAGGCAACTTGAATGTAAGAGACCAGTCATCTTGTTCAAGTCGAAATTCCAAGCTAGATTCTGTACCATTAACCGCTTTGTTTAAAAGGTCCTTATTTTGGAAGAACGCCTTAATTGTCCCGGAAATTGACGCAATACCGGGGTCAATGTATGTTCTAAAGCCTTTACCACCGATAGCGTAAGAGTCGCCGTCCAAGCCAAAATCAAAGTTGATATCCCAACTTAGGATATTGGCCACAGTAACGCCACCCTCTTTGATAGTTGCGTTAATATTTTGGAATGGTAAGAAATTAACCGCCTTAGCTGCAGCATCAAATGTAGTGGCCGCTAATGTTTCCTTACAGCCCATTACATCCACAGATGCAGTTAATTCGGCATCACCGCCGAACTTAAAGCCTAATTTACTGATTCGCACGCCTGCGAATTGTTGGAATACGTTAACATCTGGATAACCCTGTTCAATAGTTAACGACGGCATTGTGTTTCCGATTTTAAACACGTGCTCAGACTTCTTATTTGGCGCTTGGCCAGTTGTATTAGAAGTCGGTTGACCAA
>ERZ773046.1102-NODE-1102-length-16015-cov-5.316855_pt1 | contig 16015 bp, 9 predicted proteins | sample MGYA00580634_ERZ773046 | MGnify/ENA primary metagenome ERZ773046 (study PRJEB29015, sample SAMEA2738127) | human oral metagenome | biome: human oral; feature: human-associated habitat; material: saliva | place: China | collected 2159 ... | reverse complement strand
GGAGGAGATCTTTTGAGGGTTAATTAGGGCTGGCGATAATATTGATAATTAAAGGTAAAATGATTTGCCCCAAATCGTTTTATGATGTATGCCTTTACGGCTTATGATTAGGCGCTATTCAATCGTTACTTGGAGTGGATTTTTCAGCCTTTCAGTTAGAGAATTGATTTCAAGTTGCCACATTTTTTGATTGCGAATGCCTGAACCAATCCAGCCAGCACCAAAATAATAGGTTGCCTTTTCATTCGGACGGAGGGTAGTTTTGCAGATAGCGTGCCCCGCAACACCTTTACTTAATCGAGTGTTTTTCAACCAGCGGGGTTGCACTTTGCCTTCAGGGAAGACGACAGCGACATAGATTTGTATGCCATGTCCCGATGGATTGTCGGTTGGGTCAGCATATTCCACGTAGTTACGCCCCATATGTAGTGTGTTGACAGCACCCTCATGGACGACGAATCCAGCACAGAATGGCTGCGGACGACGTTGATTTTCATACCAAACGGCAGCGTGATTGAAACTTGATCCCTTATCTAATGTAATCAAACGATGCTCAATGAGGTTGGTCTCTCCATTCACATTGGCAGGATTATAGACAAATTCCGCGCGGAAACGGAGGGGCCCATTGTCGATGACACGATAGGAACTAAAGCAATAAGGCATAACAATGCTGTCGCCATGCAATAGGGCTGGTGTGCCACATCCAAGCGTAGGGCCTACATTATAGCAATCAAGTCCGTTGCCATGGTCAAGATGTAACGAGAAGTTTCGCTTGACACTGTCGGCAGCTTCGGTAGCTCCCTGCTTGCGAAGTCGCTTCTCTTCCTGATTGGCGGCATAGACATTAGCATAGCGTTCGGCTACAACTAAGTTGGGAACAGACTTTAACCAGACGTCGATTCCATAGGCTTTCTCGCCTGTTTTCTGTAGAGCTGGCCCATAAGCACGATAGGCACAGCGGTCGTTTTCCCATGTAAAGTCATCCACACGCCAGGCATATAGTTGACCATCTACACTGCTTTTGAAGGCTTGAGGCACGCCACGTGTAACACTAAACACCATCTTTTCATGAGGGAAAACGGCTGCATCAATCAGCAGGAGGCTATCAGATGTGAGTTGAGAGGCCACCTGTTGACCAAACGCATTGCGTATAATCAGCGGCGAACCATAAGCAGATTGCAGCCGCTGATAAAGCATTTTGGCATTGATTTCGACAACTTCTGCGCGTTGTTCTGACGTCGGATTCGCGATAACAACTTTGACCTCATGACCTTTTCCCATTACAGGAAGCGATACAAAGAGACTGCACAGAAGCGTCGATATAAAGTTTCTCATGATTTATTTCTGTATGATTTTCTTTCCGTTTTGAATGACTATACCTTTAAAAGACTTGCCAACACGCTGTCCTTGTAGGTTATAAGTCATGCTCACTTGAGCCTTTTTTTGCTGCAGTTTGTGATTCGTTATCCCTGCAGGAATAGGCTTTCCCGTAGCATCTTTTAGGATAATATCGAAGAGGAAAAGTCCGTTTGTTGTTGTAAAGACCACATCTCCGTCGGCTTTTACCTTTCCGATGCTTTCTTGAATGAGTGCTCCGTCATCAGGAGTAGTAAACCCTTGCAAAACCTCTACATTTGCTTCAGCTTGCAAATAGTTTTTTGCTGCCTTACTTGTTGACTTGTAATGCACTGTGATAGTTTGTCCTTTTTTACAATTTGGGATAACAATGGCAATACCTTTTGCATTCAATCGTAGTACACGTTGCCCCTCATCATGGGCAATCAGCAGCTTACCAGCACTGAGAGGTTTGCTGTTTCCGTTGACAAAGATACCGAATTGAAGGCCTCGCCAGCTCTCAATGGCTTTCCCATTGGCAGAGATTGGGGAGGTGAATGGGCCGATTTCATTGGCTGAAAGCGTCTTTGTTCCACCCGAACGACCTATATTCTGTTTGTTAGAATAATAGTGTTTCCCGTGGTCATCAATGCTTTCCCAATTCGCATCTTGCCTCAATTGATCTTCCTCTTCCGTAGGCATGATTGTGAAATCCCATGTCTTTTTGGGTGCTTGTGCCTGCAAATCGAGTTCTGAAACCCAATCAGGAAGATAGCCAAGTCGGTGTTGCAATTGAGCCGCATAGAGCGAGCGAGGAGCCACTTCGAGTCCATGTGCCTCGTCACGCTTTGTGTGTCCATCGGCGAAAGTTACGTGAGTGCCGTGGAAACCAATGATGGTTGGAGGGAGAGTCTTATACCATCGGTTGCTGTTTTCCCACCATTTGAAAGGCAGTTCGTCAGGGTTCGTGGCCGTACAAGTAAAGTTCCACATTGTAAGGTCATCGAGATGATTTGGTAGTTGGGTTATATCTCCGCCCATACGCAACTGCATAAACCCACCTTTACAGCCATCAAATAGCGTCGCACGAGGCTGAGTTGCATGGCTTTCAAAGCAGTCGTCAGTTCCCCAAGTGCAGTTCCATATCACGTTTCCGATGCTTGGTTTCGACACACCGCAAGCGTGATACTGTCCCAATCCAGTGCGTTGGTCGCTGAAATACTTATCACTTGTTAGATAACCCCACGTGTTATCATAGACGTTTGCAATCAATCCGCGTGACGAACTGGCCATACGTACGGCCGAATGTCCTCGGTTTCCCGTTATCTCTACATCATAACAAATGACGTTTGCACAGTCTTGGAACGTCGCACATTCACTGATATTCTCAAACCTTACGCGTCGCATCCAAGAGTTAACCAAGCGTACAAAGTTGATAGGTTTATACGCTCCATCGTCTTGCCACGAGCCATGATGTTTGAAGTTTGGCTTGGAATGACCGCGGAAAGTGAGGTCTTCTACGCCCACTTCTGCATAATATCTGTACTCCGTTATCATCCATTGCTCACCTGATTTGACGGCACGCATGAGCGGTTCTTCAAAAGTTACCACGTTGCCTACAATGGATTTGATTTGATGATAGTCATTAACGGTGACACCACTATTAAGGAGGTTTGTCATCGTATGGTCGGGAGTACGCCCAAGAAGTTCATCTTTGATGACTTGTAGATTGGTATTTGGCTTCATTTGCAGACATATCCAATCGCCTACTTTCAGTTTAGAGACGTTGTCAACTTCGACACTAAAGGTTCCCTTTTGAGCTGTTCCATTTACATTTGCATAGATAGCTGGCGTCTTTACTCCATTGTTTCGGAAAGAAAGCAGTGTTGGAGAACTGTATAACAGCTTTTCATTTGCAGGCAGCATCGGGTCATTCATCGTGAGGAAAGTCTTGTCGCGACCAGCACCTTTCATGATTACTTGTCCCATAACGAAGTTGAGACATTCAGACTTTTTCAGTCCCGTTTTGCTGTCGATGATATCATCATCTGCGGTATGTAGAATGAACTCGCCTTCTGGGAAATAGATGATTGCACGTGCATTAGGCTTCTTCTCGATTTTCGATAGAATCGTTTTCAGTGCCAATCGGTCAGACTTCCCATCGTCAGGGATAGCTCCATAGTCCATCACATTATAGACAGTGTAGTCGGGGAAAGTCTCTTTGGGCAGTGAAAGACCATGATTGTAGCCAGCATAAGAGAAGTCTAACAATACGTTTTGAGGGGAATTTGTAACAAATTCATTCCATGCTGTAGTATACTCTTGCTGTGCCCATAGAGGAGTAGCCGTCATAAGACAGCACAATATGTTTATTATCTTTGCATGTTTCATTTTTTGTAGCTTATCAATTGACTTAAAATCTGTTGCTGAGCCCACGGGTCATCAATCTCTTTTAATAGTTCTCCGAGTCGGTGACAGAGGGCAAGATAGTCGGCCTTTCGCGTCTCTGGATCAATATTATGCAGCTGATAGGGATCGTTCCAATCGTCAAAGAATAGAACGTTTTTAAGCTTTTTATTACGTGTTATGTAAAGTGCGAGGGTGTAACGCGATGTCTTTATGCCTCTTGCGGATGGGAAGTAATCGAGAACTTTGCCATCCGTTCCCTTGCGTCCGTCTATATTTTGAATATAAAGAGCAGCGTCAGGACGTTGTATAGTAGCCTTCTTATTCAAGAAAAGTGACGAGTAATCATGGCCTTGAACCGATGAAGGAAGGTGATGACCAAGCCCTGCTAAACCAATCATTGTAGGCATAATGTCGGGTGAAGACATGAGCAGTGAGTCGACTCTTGGTGTCAAATGACCAGGATATCTGACCATGAAAGGAATGTTCATAGACTCAGTGTATGGAGAGTTTTTGGGGTCTTCTGTTCCTTGACTGCACATTGTTTCTCCGTGATCAGAAGCAAATACGACGATAGTATTACGTGTCAGGCCAGCTTCTTTCAGTGCATCGAGGATTTGACCAAAGGCTCTATCGACACCACTTACAGAGGCAAAATAGAATGCAGCAGACTTAGCTTTGTCCATGTTTCGCACTGCATTGTCGCGCACAAGTAATTGTTCGATAGGTTTATCCTTATATAAAGCATAGTCTTCTGGCATGCAGTCGTTTAACGAACGATAGGGACTGTGAGGCGGATTCATACCAACCATAAGGAAGAATGGCTTTTTGGGGTCGCGCTCTCCATGCAGATTACGAATGTAGTCGGTTGCAATGCGTGCCTCATGCAAGGGAGACCACTCATGTGGTTCGTGTTTCTTACCCTCTGTATCCCAATAATGTGGATTCTTATGTTCATCAAATGTGCCGTAAGAATACCAGAAATTGAATCCATGTCGACGTTCTTTTGGCGTATAAGCATCCCATACTGGTTGTTTATCTTCTACGTAATGGCCTGGTCGAGCAGGGTCGTTTTGCTCAGGTCTGTCGGCATGTAGTTTGCCAATATACCCGCAATCATAGCCTGCTTGATGGAAAACGTCTCCGATACATGTGGTCTCTGGGCGAATAAAACTAAACGGACGGGACGAGTTACAGTTAACAGGCACGCCACTACGGTTAGGATACATCCCGGTCAGTAGACTGCCACGGTGAGGACTACTCAGTGGACAGTTGCTCATAGCAGAGCTTAAAACCACTGACTCTTTAGCGAATTCATTCAGTCGTGGCGTATGTGTTGGATCACCACGAAACTTTACTTGTTCTGCAAATCCTTTCTCTTGCCATATCCCCAAGGCTGCATTACGGAACTGATCTGGGAATACATATACTATATTAGGTGGTACATTGTTCCCTGCTACTGCACAAATAGCCTGCGGAGAAAAGACTAACAATCCCGCGAAAAACGTCTTTTTTTTCATTTTCTTCTTGTCAAAGCTTCAAGGAAATAATAGTCTGCATAGTTCAATGGCACATCAATCTCGTTGTTATGAGGAATACTTCCAACCGAGTGCATTAGCAAAAAGCAACCATTTTTGCCAAGAGGTGCGCGATATTCTGGTGAGGAAAGCGAGCGGATTATTCTGTCAGCAAGAGATGTATAGCCATTATCTGGCAGGTAATTATTCATCTCATACAGCGCCGAAGCTATGCAAGCAGCACTTGAAACATCGCGAGGTTCGTTCGGAATATTAGGCGCATCAAAGTCCCAATAGGGGATAAGATCCTCGGGAAGATTAGGATTTTGCATGACGAAGTTCAGTGTTTTTACAGCTTGGTCAAGGTATTTGCGGTCGTGAGTATAGCGATAACACACTGTATACCCATAGACTGCCCAAGCTTGTCCGCGTGCCCATGCGCTATTATCTGCGTATCCTTGTGCAGTCTGTCTATGTAAAACGGCCCCGTTGTTTGGGTCATAATCTACCACATGATAACAGCTTCCGTCCTTGCGAAATTGGTTTTCTAATGTCTTGTTTGCATGCGAAACAGCCACCTTCCAATAGGTAGAGTCACCGCTAAGTCGCGTCGCTTCAAACAACAATTCGAGGTTCATCATGTTGTCAATGATAACGGGACAGGTCCATCCTCGCTTTGATTGCCACCCTCTATCTACGTTCCATGACTGGATAACTCCAGCCTTTTTACGGAAGCGAGTACATAGAGATTTGGCCGTTTGTATAATGGCTTTCTTGTATGCTTTGTTAGGACTGAGACGATAGATGTTTAGATAACTGCTGCCAATCATGAAGCCGACATCGTGATGCCAGGTAAGATATTGGATGGAATCTAAGGCTTCTGTAAAGCGTTTTGATTGCAAAAGCCACGATTTATCGTTAGTTAATTGGTAGAGATAACATAGACTTCCAGGGAAGAATCCTGAGCACCAATCGTCTATCGGGATATAAACCATGCGCCCAAGTTTATCAATCGTTTTGGGAATGCGTACCTTTCCTTCACGTCCAATCTGTTGAAGCATCAGAGAATATTGGCGTGTTGAGAAGTTGATATCATTGTTAATGACGTTGCTGATGTCGTTGTTTTCAGCGTGGCAAAAGGCTGGTGTCATTAGAAAAACACCCAAGGATAGTAGTAATTTTCTTATTTTCATATCATCGTTTGTTTAATTCAAGTTCATAACTTAGTCCATCTTTACACATAAACTCAAGCGTTGTTGTTTTTGCTTTGCGTTCAACCAATCGAATGTTTGCCGTTGGAGTGAAGTCCCAGTCGCCCAATAAGGTTACACGAACAGGCAGTTCCTGGCTGGCATTCTTAATCCATGACCGGCTATAAACACTGCGTTCAACACGTTTCCCATCTTGATAGATATCATCATTCGGCCCAGAATAAAGGTTCAAATCAGGCTGAGCAACTGTTAATATCAGCTTATTCTTGGCCACTTGGCGTACCATTGCGAGACAAGTTGTGTCGGTGAGCAGTACAGGACCACCCGGAAGGTACGACTTAGGCGTTTCAAAGATGACATAAGACATGGTGTGTGTGGGCTCATGTCGAACGATATGTGCGTCTCTGTCCTTTTTAATCACGGTGTAGAAAGGCTTAGAAGCAATGGTCTTTAGCCTTTCGGGATTAACCTTTGGCAATACGGCGTATTCGTATTCTGCACCTGCTGGGGCAGTGCCATGAGGGATATATAACGATACCCATTGTCCAGTATTGGGCTTGTTAGTATCATTATTGCGCGATTGTTGTTGGATAAGACCCGTAAAAGTCCATGGATTTGGAGAATAATATCCTGTGCCAAGAGCGTCTAAACACGTATTACTTTGGGGCTGATATGTTTGCCAATAGCTTTGTGTTTGTGGGTCATCGGCTGCCAATTGAAAGACAGTTGTCTCCGTTGGATGTTGCTTGTCGTTGTTCTCAATGTTGCTTCCGAGACATATAATGTCGTCATTAAAGAAGTGAAAAGATTTGCGTGCACGGAACGAACCATTATATTTATCGTGCTCATGCAGCTTTAATCCGAAGTTGCCATTAGTCTTTTGTTGAGACAATCCGCCTGCAAAAGCTTCGTCAGACAATAGCATTTCTTCAACGCCTGAAGAGGTATCGACATTCAAAATCTTGGCTTTCAGGTCGTCGTATGGCAGATGAATGCTTGTCGCACCAGGTATTCGGTTCCAATCAAAGCCTTCTTCTTGCCAGCCACTTGTCTTTAAGGTAACATCAATTCCTTTGGGGGCTGTTGATAACAACAGACTGCCATAGCCCAAATAACGGCCATAGAGATTCTCGCCTGTATAGTGTTCGCTACACCATAGATAGCGACTTGTACCACGAACAACGGCAGCCCAGTTGTCTCTTCGCTGTACGGCGGCACACGAATAGCCTAAACTGAGATTCCCTTGTGGGTCAGCTTCGGGTGAAATTCCCTTCAATCTAAACTCACGATAGATTTGTTTTTCTTTGTTGTTTGTCGTGTTTTGCGTTAGACGTAAATAGGCGGCAGCCATAGATTCGTCAAGTTCGTTAGCACCATTTGGTGTGCCTGCCCAAGCCATGTAGGCGTAGTGCATCGGTGAGAGCTGTCCTTTTCCATCGGGATGACGCCCAGAAAGGGATAAGGGGAAACTCAGTTTATTGCAGTAAAAGCGCATGGCCATCAACGCATTTTTAACGGTTTGATGGGCTAATTCGCCTATTGCAAACTCACTTCCACTAAGTAAATAGATCATTTGTGTAGCGCCATTGAGACCTCCAATCGCATAGGCTGGATAGTTATTACAATGGTGATAGGCTGAACCATCTATCTTAAAGGAATCCATTAAGCCTGGGGCTGGGCGACAACCCCAATCAAGCCAGCGAGAGAATGAACGAAGATATTGCACCTTTATGGGCGAATCTTCCATTAATAGGATGCTCGCCATACAGCCCATTGTGGCTGTATTAAACGTATCCATATCCATTCCATTGCCTGTTGGCTTTACATAAACCTGACGCAATTGGCTATACCAAACCATTGTTGCTACAGCTTCATCTAATTTTCCTTCGGCTTTCAACACCTCTTTCATGAGGAAATAGGCGATATACATGCTGCGAAGACTGTATCCGTAATGGTGAATGTTACCCCAACAAGAGCCCCAGGTGACGCCCTGGTCTGTGATATTGTCATACATTAGCATGAACATCTCACGCAGTTCCTTTTTATCTTCACTCGTAGATGCATTGTTATAAGCGATTGCTATCTGTTGCATGAGCTTGAAATAATCGTTCATTTCAAAGCCCGTTCGAGTCAGAATCTCCTTATCCCATTTAGGAAGCATACGCTCATAAGCCTCTGCATGGCGCACATACCATATTGGAGTACCTATAATATAGCCTTTCTTTCTCTTGATTTTATACGTGTCAATCTTGTCCCGAATGCCTTCCATTTGCTTCGGATAAAACTTAGATGGCGTATAGATTAGATGCCGGAAGCGTTGCTCTATCACATGAATTTGCTTTGTCTGTTGTGTGGTTAAAGGAGTCAAAGTGATGTCAGACTGTAACTTTGAACGCTTCAAAACCTGCAACCATTCGTTATGCGATTCAGGATTGACAAAGGGCAACAGCTCGTCAGCGGTTTGGTAACGGGGGTCCACTTTGATAGCGGTAATCATGTGATCGATATAAAGTTTCCCCGCCACATCAGGCGCTTCGACAACAATCTCATTCATTCCTGTTTCTGGTTTGCCTTTCATGTCGCGCTCATAGCATACCCATGCTCCGCGCCATCCTTTGAAATTAAGGCTCATTGGGAATGAAGTGCAGAGCTTTCCCTGCTTTTGGAACTTGAAGACTACAGTCTTGTTGGGCAATGGACGCTCGTTGTAGAGCCACACGATAAAGGCAGATAGGTAGTTGTCCTGACTGCCCTTGAGGTGTGGTTCAAACTGTAAGTCTTTGTCGATAAACAGCTTTCCTCCGGCGTTGAAAGTCCATTCCAAAGACTTTTTGCCATTTCTGAAATGACGATCAGATAGGGAGGTTGTTCCTTTTTCGGTATGAATTTGGCGCAACTCGTTTGTTGTCTCAAATGAGAGCATACGACTATTGTCATACATCTGCGCATGAACAGATGATGAAACAGCGATAAGGCTAAGGCCAAGGATGACACATTTGAATGTGTTTAACTTCATATCGTCAATCAACAACTTGGATGTTTATTTCTTTTACGACTCTACTCTCTGACTTATAGTTGCCGTTTGTTGCAACAAACACAGCCTTGTATTGTCCCACCTTATTATATATATAGGTGTAGGAAGACAGACTTTCTGTGGTGTTCTTTATGCTTACGCCCCGATCAGGAGAGCAAGCGTTCGCCAAAATCAAGTCAGAAACCAACCATGAATATTTCAATTTAGCACCTGCTGCAGAGCTATGAATAAAGAAGTCTCCTTTTGATGAGCCTGTAAGATTCCACACTCCACTCGTATTATTCGATACCGTTCCATACTCACGATTGCCTGTCATTGTCTTCTGATCAGCCAAATTGTGGTGGCACATCATGTTCAGTGCAGTGAAGTTGAAGCCACTTGCATAGAGCGTTGAGCTTGTTCCATCTTTCATGGTGTTGACAATCTTCATGCCAACAACGTTAACTCGCGGTTGCGGAGCAATGTTAGTATGAGGCTTATAGCATGCCGCGATGGTGATACGCTTACCTAAATAGGGAGTGAAATCAATCTCATAGGAGCTGGCTTGGGCTGCATTACTCGGTGCAGTAGGCAGTTGTGCAGGCTCAACGAGGTTTTTCCATGAGAAGCTCTCTACCAAAGTAGAATCTTCTTTGAAGGCATTCTTTGCTAAACCAGGGAATGATTCTGAGATATAGAATCTCATAAGGTCAGCCGAAGAGGCTGCATTTCCATATTGATACCAAACAGAGAAGGTGAGTTTTGATGAGGCGATGTCGTCAAAAGCCACTTGATCGCGGTCCTTATAAGCATACTGATGGCCAGCTTCACCACTGTAAAAAGTGATGAAGTCGGGTTGGCCTGTCAGTGCAAATGTTAGGGGCGATCCTTTTTTCACAATGATATTGTCGCCAGCTTGCTGGGTGTTTTCTTGCGTAATCGCCTTTACATTTAAGGTAACTTGTTCCTTCATATCGTCTTCACACGCTGAGAGTATAAAGGCAAATAGAGGAATCCACATATATATATAGCGTTTCATGTTGTTTAATTTGTATTGAATGATTAAATGATTAGAGTCACTTTACACGACAAAGTCTATCACTTTGTCGTGTGTTCTCTATGCTTTTACTTTCTACCAACCAGGGTTATTAGCGACAATCTTTTTGTTGATTGCCATTTCATTCGAAGGAATTGGGAAATAGTTATAGGCGTCAGAGACTTGGAAATAAGTGTAAACATTGGATGGTCCAAAGTTCCAGTTCGTTCCGTTTTTAGCTCTTTCAACCAGTGCATTCATATCCTTTGTGAAGTCACCCCAGCGAATTAAGTCAAATCTTCGTGTCATTTCAAAACATAATTCCATGGCACGTTCGTCTTTGATTGCATTGCGGAAGTCTTCTTGATTGAGTCCAGTGAGCGTAGCAATTCCTGCACGTTGGCGCACCATGTTAATGCATTGATAAGCCAAAGTCGTTGGACCGCCGTGGATTTCATTCTCACATTCTGCCACCATCAGCAACACATCGGAATATCGAAGGATGGGGAAGTTGATGAGTGTAAAGTTCTTATTCTTCTTATCGGGTTCGTATTCACGGCGCCATTTGCCACACATACGGCTGTAATCTGTTGAAGCTACGGCCTTTTCTCGGTCACCTGTCTTTGCTGTTGAAGGCATATCACCATAGCTATAAGATTGATTGTAATACTGAGTCTTTACTTCTTGCAACTTACCTTTCTCGAAAACGCGTCCATCAACGCCTTTACCCACTTTGGATTGGGTGTAAGAGAAGGGAGCAATATTCCAGTTCATGCGGTCTTTATCGCCGTTCTTTTCATAGAGTTCATAAAGCTTTGGTGTGCTCCAGAAGAAGCAATAACCGAATCCTGGGTCTAATTTCCCGGTGATATCTGTTTTGCTTGACAAGTCGGGCGCTTGGATTCCGATGATATTTCCCACACGACCTTCGGTGCGAGTATCCGTACTATAGTTGCCCGTATATTCTGCTTCCCAGATACTTTCCTTGCCTGTTGTGTTATATTTATCAGAACATTGGTCGATGAAGAAATCCCAATAATGCGGTGCAAGCGTGTGACCCTCGTTCATAACTCTTTGTGCAAATGCCCCAGCCTTAGTGAAATAGTCTTTTCTTAAGGCCTCATTTGGTGTAGTATGATCGCGGAAACATTCGCCAGCTCTAAACATATAGACGCGTGCCAAGATGCCCCATGCAGCTGATTTTGTTATGCCTCCGGGCAAGAAACTGACTTCCGAAGCGTGCTTAAGTCCGTCAACACTCTCTTCCATTTCCTTGCAAATGAAGTCATAAATCTCTTCTTTTGGCGTACGAGCAGTTTGTAGTCCATACACCGATTGCGTGGAATGAGTTCTGAAAGGCACATCTCCCCAGCATTGAACTAAGTTGAAATAGTAGAAGGCACGGAGGAAACGAGCTTCTGAAGACATGGTCTTTATCATAGATTCTGATAGTCCAGGCACTCCATTCACCTCCTCCAAGAAGATGTTTGCACGGTTAATTCCGGCGTAAAGTGTATACCAGTATGCTGCGACTGCAGGGTCACTGCTGTTTGCATTGTTGCAAATCAACCCCCTCGTTGATGGCGAACGACCAGGTCCTCCATAGGCTTCGAGGTCGTCACCCCCTACGAGATAGAAGTAATCATTGCCGTAAAAGGCTGTCTCAGTAATAGGAGCATAGATGCCTTTTAGGAATAGTTCAGCTTCTGATTCGTTCTTAAAGTAACTCCCTGACGTTGTACTTGTTGGTTCCTTGTCAAGGAAGTTACAACTCGATAGCAATGAAACGATAATTCCAAGCGCTATGATATATATATTACTTACTTTCATAATATGTTGCAGTTAATAGTTAGAAACCAAGATTAATACCGAAGCTGAAGCTGCGGGCACGTGGATATGCTGAGAAATCTAAGCCCGGAGTCAGCGCACTTTCTCTAATAGACACCTCTGGATCATAGCCACTATAGTTGCTAATGGTGAAGAGATTCTGTGCTGCAAAGTATATTCTGAGTTGGTCGATTCCTACGCGTGAGATTGCTTTTCGAGGAACGGTGTAACCCAAAGTTAAGGTCTTCAGACGCAAGAAAGAACCATCTTCAATGATGCGTGAAGAGAAGACACGATTTGAACTCGATGAGGTTGCACGAGGAATATTGCTTGTTGGGTTGTCAATCGTCCAGCGATCAGCATAACTTGCGAATTGATTCAGCTCGCGTGTACGGTTCCATGAGCTTTCAAACATCAGTCGATTGGCATTCAAGACGTCGTTTCCATACGACCATTGGAAGAAGAAACTGAAATCGAAATCACGATAGTTGAAGTTGTTTGTAAAGCCACCTGTGTGTGTGGGAAGGCCGTTGCCGATGAATGTACAGTCGTTCGTGTTGATGACACCATCGTCATTTAGGTCGCGATATTTAGGCATTCCAGGTTGTGTGTTGGCTTCAGAGGTATAGTAAGGAACATTAGATTTCAGCGTATAGCTATTTCCTGACTTGTTGAAGTCATCCAATTTATACGTTCCTTCATAAATATATCCATACATAGCTCCCATAGAATGGCCCACCTTTGCAATGTAACTGCTTTGCGAATTGAAGTTCTGATCAAACTGAGCAGAGGTGAGTAAGGCGGTCTGATTTTCTGAAAGCGCCAATACTTTGTTGCGGTTGAAAGCAATGTTAAAGTTGCTTGTCCACGTGAAATGCTTGGTCTTGATGTTTGTTGTGTTTAAGGTGATTTCAAGACCTTGGTTTCTTACCTTTCCAACATTCTTCATTGCACTGATGAACCCCGATGATAAAGGCAGACTCGATACCAGCAGAAGGTCGCGTGTTACCTTATGATATAAATCAACTGTCAAGCCAATTCTATCGTTAAGGAAGCCCAAATCAACTCCTAAGTTCCATTGCTCCGTAGTCTCCCATTTCAAGTCTTTGTTTGGTATAGAGACTGGAACCATGCCGACATTTGTGTTGTCATTGTTATAAGGATAAACGCCACTGGGCACACTTCCCAATGAGATGAGGTCGCCTGTGCGGTCTTTTAAGAGTTGATAAATGCCATAGGTGTCATACTCACCCACGCGATTGTTTCCCGTGAGTCCCCAGCTTAGACGAAGCTTTCCGCTATTGAGCACCTTGCGAACTGGCTTCATAAACTGCTCTTCGGTAAAGTTCCAAGCCAATGAACCCGATGGAAAATATCCGAAACGATTATTGCCACGGAACTTAGAACTGCCGTCGGCACGCATCGTCATCGTAGCATAATATTTCGACTTATAGTTGTAATTGAAGCGTCCGAAATAAGACATCATCGCCCAAGATGACTTCTCTGAGCGTGTGATGGTTGGTGTTCCGTCGCTCATTCCAGCCATTCCTAAGCTCTCGTTTGGTATTTTTATCGTCTTGAAACGATAATATTCGAAGTCAGAATTCTGTAGTGAGAAACCCAATAAAGAATTGAAATAATGGCGCTTTTGAATGTTTGTTTGCCAAGTTAAAGTATTCTCATTGAGCCATGTTTGACGTTGAGCACGCGCCACTTGTGCATTTACTTTCTCTATAGATGTCGGTCCTCCATAACGTGTTTTCGAGTTATTGAAGTTATCCGTATTCATGCGGTTATCAGTATATCCGCCCGAAACCTTCAGACGAAGTCCTTTCATGAGTTCATATTCTATGAAGCCATTAAACTGCATGTAGGTAGTGGTGCGTTTGTTATACTCATTGTTCAACGACATGATTGGATTGAAACGATAGTCGTTTGTGTTGTTCACATCCTCATCCGTTGCACGTTCAACAAGCGTATGAAGTGGAACTCCTGGCTGGGTCACTGGACGATAACCCCACACACTATAGAATAGGTTGTTCATGCCAGAATAAGAAGTCTGCGAAGGAGACTGACCCGTTTGGTTCGACTGTGCATAGTTTACGTTGAGGTTAACTTTCCACTTCTTATATTTTAAATTGGTTGCCAAGCGCCCCTGAATGCGGTTATAATTAGAATTCTGCACAATACCATCTTGATCAAAATAAGATAGTGAGGCGGTATATCTAACGTCTTCACTTCCTCCCGTCAAACTCACATTGTGATTCTGAATAGGTGCTGTTCTGAAGATCATATCCTGCCAATCATATTGAGGAATATGCTTATAGTCGTCCATTGTCCATTGCTTTCCATCATAAAGCGATAGATATGAGTTCTTAACAATCTCTGGATACATCTCATTTTGCAAGGCAACAAACTCATAGGCATTCATCATGGGGATGGTCTTTGATACGCTCTGCCAACCTACGCTGCCGTCATAATTCACCTTTGGACGGCCTGTCTTACCGCTCTTTGTAACGATAATCACCACACCATTTGCGCCTCGCGCACCATAAATGGCTGCGGCAGAAGCATCTTTCAAGACATCAATCGAAGCAATATCCGAGGGATTAATTGAACTCGCGATACTTGGATCTTCAACCGGGAAACCGTCAATAACATACAAGGGCGAGTTCTCTTGCGTCAAAGAGTTGTTGCCTCGAATCACAATTTTCATGCTTCCGCCAGGCATACCCTCATTAGAAGACACGTTGACTCCGGCCAAGCGACCTCCTAAAGTCTGGTCGAATGACGAAACAGGAGTACTCGTCAGCGCACTCACGTCAGCTTTAGACACCGAGCCAGTGAGGTCGCGTTTCCTCACTTCTTGATAGCCAACAACGACTACCTCGTCAAGCACCTGGTGGTCTTCCTGCATCGTGACAGTCATCAGTTTCCCTGTTTGCAACTTTTGTTCTTGTGTGGTATAACCTAAGAACGAAAACGAAAGAACTGCATTCTTGCGGTCGGTTTGTAGACTAAAAAGACCATTAACATCGGTGACAACACCGACATTCGTCCCTTTTATCTTCACACTTACTCCCGGCATGGGTTCACCTGCATCGTCTTTTACGACGCCCGAAACTTTGATTTGAGCACTCATCACGATTGATACAAACATCAATACGAATGATAAGACGCTTCTCCGGGTAATGATTTTTTTAAATTTACTCATGATTAACAAGAAGGTTATATATAATTGTTAGTTTGTTGCCGCAAATTTACAGACTTCGTTTTAACTGGTATAGAATTATAATACAAATTCATTCCAAATTCGTACAATCCCCCTTTGAATCCCCCTCTCACAAAGCTATCTTAGCCTTTCATGGCAAAGAACACACATGGCAGCAGCTTACAAGTTTATTTAGGTCTTTCCGCGCCGCGCTGTAACACCTAAAACCTCTTTTTGGCCTTTCCGCGCCACGCTGTAACACCTAAAACCTCTTTTTTGGTCTTTCCGCGCCACGCGGAAGCATGAAAAATCTCTTTTTGGTCTTTCCGCGCCACGCGGAAGCATGAAAATTCTCTTTTTGGCCTTTCCGCGCCACGCGGAAGCATGAAAAATTCTCTTTTTTGGTGCTTGATACGTTGTATCTAACTCCAAAATTCCTTTTTTTGTGCTTGATACGTT
>ERZ773046.1099-NODE-1099-length-16081-cov-10.971609_pt1 | contig 16081 bp, 8 predicted proteins | sample MGYA00580634_ERZ773046 | MGnify/ENA primary metagenome ERZ773046 (study PRJEB29015, sample SAMEA2738127) | human oral metagenome | biome: human oral; feature: human-associated habitat; material: saliva | place: China | collected 2159 ... | reverse complement strand
GCAGAAGACTGCCGACCGAAGCAACAGCCACACGAGCGAAAATAATTCAGTTACCTGTATCTTCTTCATTGTTACCGAAGTCATAATCGGGTAACGCTTTGGTAACTGAACTTCTGCCTAAATCTGCATATTACTGCCCTTTACAAATAGTGCAACTTTACGCAAATCATTCCGTTTCTTCCTTATTATCAGTTAGTTTACATTGACTTCGACCTTTCTTCATTTTCTTTGATTAGTTACCTTCTATCGTTTACTATTTATTTGTTAATCATTAACTATTTACTTATTTGTATTTTACTCTTCGCCTATTCGTATTCTACCCTTTTCTTGGAATACTCCATCCTTTGATGGTACATTGCGCCATAGTTTAACGGCCATGTTCCAGCATTTTTTGCTGTAACGCTTTAGAGAAAACAAGGCTAATCACTCCCCTCTCCCCTTGGAGAGGGGCTGGGGGTGAGGCCGGTTGGGGGGGCCTTCCTCCACTTTCCTTCCCATAAATACCTACATATAGGTATTGCCCAATTCGTTATAAACACCTAACTTTGCAAATTACATAGTACACTTTGCACTTAACAGGACAAGAAAAAGACAAAAAAGATATGAAGTTTCCCACACGAATTCTATGGGGAGGAATACGTGTTATGGTTTTGTTCATCACTTTGGCGTGCGTTTGTAACCAGTTTGCACACGCCCAATCCACAGACGAGAACATCTCATTGACCATTACCGACCGCAATGGGCAGGCCTTACCCTACGCCACTGTTATCGTAGAGAGTGCCGGCCTTACCTATACTGCCGACGCACAAGGCCGATTACGCCTAAAAACGGCACTCTTTACCACCAAAGGCACGCGCCTAACAGTGTCGTATCTGGGCAAAGCAACACGCCAGTTAACCATTACGCACGATGCTGTGGCGAAAGAAAAGAAGATAAACATCGCACTAGACGACAACAACCTTTACCTGAAAGACGTGCAGGTAAACGCCACGCGCGCACCCAGACACAGCAACTCGTCGATGCTCATTCAGCGAAACACCATCGACAACATACAGGCTTACAGCTTGGCAGACATCGTTCAGGCACTGCCAGGCAAGGCCATTCTCAACACCGACATGCACAATGCCAGTTTCTTAACCTTGCGTTCGGCTCTGCAAGGCGACTTGCAAAACCCACTCGATGCCTATTCGCGCAACAAGCTTAACGACTATGTGCGCAACGCCGCCTTTGGCATTGCCTACGTGGTAGACGGTACGCCTCTCTCGAACAACACCAATATGCAGCTCGACAGCTACGGAAAGTGGGGCGGCATAAAGATGTTCGACCGCCGTTTTAACACCGATAACAACGAGAATGTGGGCAGCGGAAACGACTTGCGCCTTATTCCCGCCTCGTCGATAGAGAGCGTTGAGGTTATATCGGGCGTTGCTCCAGCCAAGTATGGCGACCTAAGTAACGGCGCCGTTATCATCAATCGCCGCGCCGGACTTACGCCTTTCTACGGTAGCGTTAAGGTGCAATACGATATTTTCAATGCTTCGCTGGGTAAAGGTTTCGCCCTTGGCGAGCGTTGGGGTATGCTCAACCTCAACATTGACTATCTGCACAGCACCCGCGACAGGCGCGACAAGCTGAAAACAAACGCCAACATCGTCCTCAACGCCACGTGGACACACACCATTAGTAGGGCATTGGCATGGGAAAACACCCTCTCGGCCGATTTCTCTAAAAACGTTGACGGACTGAAAAGCGACCCCGATGCAACGCTTAATCGCACCCGAACCGACCAGCAGAACCTGCGTTTGGCCCTGCGTGGTGCGCTTTCGCCCCAGCAAAACGGACTTATCGACGGCATCGACTATAACTTTTCGCTCTCCCTGTCGCACCAATACGACATGCACGAAGAGTTTATTGCCAATAACAGACTGAACCTTATCACCGACGCTTACACCAACGGACTGCACGAAACCGATGTTGCGCCACCTTATTACACAGCCCTTTTGGAGATAGACGGCAAGCCCTTGGCCCTCTCGGCCAACGTGGAAGCACGCCGAACACTAAAATGGAGTCGCGCAACACACACGCTTAGTCTGGGTGTTCTTGCACGACACGAGGCCAATCATGGGCGTGGAAAGATTTTCAACGCAGAGACTCCGTTCTACGATGGCGGACAAGGCGGACGTGGCGACCGCTCTTATCAATACCGAAACCGCATCAAATTGAACCAATACGGCATGTATCTGCAAGACAAGTTGGTGTTGCCCACGGCTCACGGAACGTTAAGCACAACGGCAGGCCTACGTCTTGAATACCAAAACCAACGTTTCGCAGCCTCTCCACGCATCAATATGATGTGGGCGTTAGACAATGGATTGAGCTTCAACGCAGCCTATGGCATCAGTTATAAGATACCTGCCACGGCTTTTCTATATCCCGAAAACGTGTACTTCGACCGCCTTGTGTATAGCAATTACAGCAACAACGCCAACGAGCGGCTCTTTATGTACAAAACCAAAGTGGTTAATCCCACCAATCCCAACTTGCTTTCGCCCTACACACACAGCTTTGAAGTGGGTACAGCCTATGCCAATGCCAACTTCAACACCTCGCTAACGGGTTACCTTAAAATAGACTTGCGTGGCATTAGTTCAGAAGCTGTGCTCGATACGATGTGGGTTCAGCATTACGAAACGGTGTCGCAACCGCCCAACGAACGGCCCATTTACGCACCAAAGGGCGACCCCCAACTCATCATCGACTATTATTTTACGCCCCGCAACCTGCTTTATAGTCGCAATGCAGGCGTAGAATGGATTGGCAACCTGCGCGATATCAAGCCCTTGGGCTTAGGCGTTAACTTCTCGGTGGTTTACAATTACAGCCTTTACCATCAGCAGGGCGAACGCGTGGGCACGTCTATCGACCTCGACAAAGAGGCCGTTTCGGGCATCTACGCTCCTACGAAGAACAGTTCGCACGAACTTATCTCCACCCTAAGCCTCACCAAACAGATACCCACCCTTGGCTTGATATTCAACCTGCGCTTACAAAACTTCTGGTTCAGGCACTTCAATCGTCATGGGTTCGACATCTATCCCATCGGCTATATCGACCAAAACTTCCGTCGTGTGTACCTCGACGAGCAGCAACGAAAGGACATTCGCTGGACGTATCTGCGACTAAAAGACAACGAACCCGTAAATATTTCGCAGCCAATCATCGTCCCCAATTGTCATCTTCGCGTGTCTAAGGAGATTGGCAAGCAGCTACGCCTGTCGTGCTATATAAATAATGTGTTCAATTATCGCCCTTGGGTAGAACGCCAAGGCGAACGAATATACTTTAATCAGCCACCAACGGTGAGCATGGATGTTAGCTACAAGTTTTAGTTAGTCTTATCCGCTGCTCGCCAAAAGCGACACAAACAAACAATAAATACATAACAAAATGAAAAAAACAAAACATTGGGGCAACCGTATCGCCCTATTTATGATGATGGTCATGCCCATTATCTTCACTGCTTGTAGCGAAAATGACGCACCCGAAGTGTCAAGTGCATCGGTGAAAGTAAGCGTTAAAATCGACAAGGCTTTCGAGAAAGCGAAAGCCCAAAAGGTTGCAATTACCTTGCGCAACACCAGCACCGGGAAAGAAACAGCTTACGAAACCACCGTCAACGGCACGGTGCAGTTGCCCAATCTGCCTGTAGACATGTACGATATAACGGCTAGCTACACCCTGCCTGCCAGCGAATACAACGAAATTACAGGCGAAAAGAGCACCGAAGATGTGCTTTTCTCGGCCGCTGCAACGGGCGTACAACTTCAACCCAACAAAGAAACGACTATCAATTTGGTGCTAACCACGTCCACAACTGATGATTTCGTTCTCAAAACGATATACTATGCAGGGTCGGATAGCAAGAAAGCAGCAGGCGAAGACGATCGTTTTATCGAGATCTACAACAACTCTTCGCGCACACTTTATGCCGATAGCCTTTGTTTTGCACTCACAACGATGAACCGTTACGGCTTTTTGGCCGATGGAAAGCCGCATCCTTACAAGGATAAGAATATCTATACAACCCCCAGTGGCGCGTTCGATTGGAGCAAATCAGAAGGTATGGCCGACACGGAAGGCGCAAACAGCAAGTACGTTTACGGCGATGTAGTTATCATGGTGCCTGGTTCGGGCAAGGATTATCCCATCAAACCCGGCGAAAGCTTTATCATTGCGCCCTTCGCACAGAACTATAAACAACCCTTTACCACGTCATCGGGCAAGCAAGTTACACCCGAATGGCCCGACTCAACGCTCGACCTAAGCAAGGCAGAGTTTGATGTTGTGTACCCCGGCTACGAGGTATTGGATAACAAGAGTGCCGCAAATATGGTGATTATAAAGAAAGGTAGTAACAAATACATGCGCCTTTCGCGCAACGGTAAAGAGGGTTACGTCATCTTCCGCCATCCTTCTCCCAGCAAGTTACCCGAATATCGCCGTCCATTTATCGACCCCAAGAAAGGCAGTCACTTTACTTACATGCAAATTCCGAACACATCTATCATCGATGCCGTTGAGGTTATCAACCCCAATGCCGATGGTTATGTGTCGCCAAAGGCTTTCCAGAAGTCGCTTGATGCTAGCTATGCCTTCTCCAAACCTGATAACAGCTTCCGCTGTATCACACGTAAGGTGAGCCGAGTGAATGATGGTCGCCGTATATTACAAGACCTCAACAACTCTGCACTCGACTTTGTTCAGATGATTCCAAACCCTAAGGCGTTTGCCCCAAGCAAGTAACGCCCCATTATAAGCTTCTCCGCCTGCCTGCTTTTGCTATACAGGCAGGCGGAGAATTGCCTATAACGAAATTCCCAAATCAACAACATGCACGCACGTTTATTCGTATCTAGCCTCTTGTTCGGGCTTTTCCACATCGCCTCCGCTCAAGATTCGCTCACGCATTTTGCTGTTCCAACTCCCCAAGAGTGGCAACAGCACCACCAAACCATGGCTTCGCCCCTAGGCATTTACTTGCTACCGGCGCAGAGTTATGGCTATACCTCGGCGACTTTCAGCCACGAACGAGGCCCTTTAATGCGCTTGCAGATACCCGAAAAAGATACGAATCTGCGACTCTCGTCAATGGGCGTGTACACGTCTAAGCGTTGGCGACTATATGGGGAATTTGCCTACAACCGACAATTTGCCGATAGTGTGGGTTGGCTGCTTAGCGAAACGCCACGCCTGGGCATGCCTTACTACTTCGCTTCGCCACGCAAAGGCAACTGGCTAAACGAAACCTACCAACTTAAAGGCGCAGCCAATTACCGCCTTTCGCACCTGTTCGACCTCGGTGCAGCCCTGCAAATAAGGTATCATAAGGGTGCACGCAGCAACGACCCACGCCCCTCTACCGAGAGCTTTTACTCGCGTTATCACCTCAATGTGGGCCTAAACCTCGCCCCCGTGCATATCTCTATGGCGGCAGGAATGGTCTACGGAACAAGCGATAACAACCTGATCTACGTGAACGAGAATAACGATCGCATCGACCGATTGGACTTTATGGCCTACGAACTGATGGGATTTGGCATGCACCGAAAGACAGGTAAGCTGCAAAACCGCGAGATGCAAGCCAACACCTACGGGCACGAGCTGTCGCTGCAAGCCAGCTTCACCTGGAACGAAACAATGCTTTGGGCGCGCGCCAGCCATCTTGCGCAACGCGACAGCATACGCCGAAGCCGAACAAAAAACGTGTCGGCCAACCTCCTTTCCACCTATAACCTCCGTCAAACGCGCATTCTTGCGGGCCTAATTCATTCCCTTTCGCCCGCTCTTCGCCTGCAAACCACAGTTCACGCCCACTTTACTAAGGGCTGGGATAGGCTAGACAACATCCTTGGCGGACAGAAAAACTATGTGTATAACCATTGCGATGTCGGCCTTAACGCTTTGCTCTACCATCGTTTTACCTCGCAGCGGCTCGACCTATTTGCACTCGATGCCACCGCCGAACACGAGAAACGACAAGACGGAGCCACGCAACACACCCTCGTTCGCGATGCTTTCCATCTCGCCGCAGCCTATCGTTCGCAACGTCCCTTGCCTCGAAACTTCGCCTTTTTCTATGGTGCAAGCCAAGCTTTCACCCTGCCCAAGGCCTCGTTAAGCTACCCTTCAACGCAAGAAACGGTGTTCTCTACCCAACTAGCACTTCCCCTGCAACGTTTCTACGCCACGTCTACGGCCAGCACACGCATAGCCTTGGGCACGGCCAAGCGTTTCGCCCACTATCAGCTGACGCTCTCATTGGCCTACCAATTGGGCTATGTGCTTAAAGCCCAACCCACCATTCACGGCACGCGCCACAACTTTGAGGCCGCCCTTGGCTTGGCTTTCTAGCGGGGCACAGTCCTATATCAAACAGCGATAACACCCCTTTGCGGAAATGAAAAAATACCTCCTTATCCTTGCTCTCGCCCTGTTTGCCCTTTCGGCAAACGCCAAACGCACACAGGCAACACTGTCCACCGACCCCAATCTGCATGTGGGCAAGTTGCCAAACGGCCTTACCTATTATATACTTCGCAACAACACGCCCCCCAATCGCGCCAATTTCTACCTCGCCCAATGCGTTGGCTCGCTGCAAGAGAGCGACAACCAACGCGGCTTGGCCCACTTCTTAGAGCATCTTTGCTTTAACGGCACGCGCCATTTCCCATCCAATACGCTCGTGGCTTACCTCGAAACGCTTGGCCTAAAATTCGGTCAAAACATCAATGCCTATACCGGAATGGAGCGCACCGTGTATCATCTCAACAACGTTCCCACAGCGCGCTCCTCGGCCTTAGACAGTTGTCTGCTTGCACTTCGCGATTGGGTGTGCGACATTTCGTTATCGCCCGAAGAGATAAATAAGGAACGTGGCGTGATTAACGAAGAGTGGCGACAACGCAATTCGGCCACGGCACGCATGCTACAACGCAATCTCCCGCGCCTTTACCCCAACAGTTTGTACGCTCGGCGCGCCCCAATAGGCTTGATGGAAGTGATAGATACCGTTGGCCCTTCCACCCTTCGGCAGTATTATCACCGCTGGTATCATCCCCAGAACCAAGCAATTATCGTGGTGGGCGATGTGGATGTGGCACGCACGGCCAAACGTATCGAGGTACTTTTCGCCCCCATACGCCCCACCAAGGCCGCGCGCCGACCCGCCATTGTGCCCGTTGCCGACAACGCCAAGCCCATCGTTGTGGTGGATAGCGATGCCGAACAGCGCACCACGCTTGTACAAGTGTTCTGCAAAATGCCGCCCATAACGCCCGCTTTCAAAGCCTCAAGCACTTATCAACGCCTCTTAGTGCGCCGCTCTTTGATGATGTCGATGCTGCGCATGCGCCTTGCCGAGCAGGTGGTTAAGCCCCAATGCCCCTTCACACAGGCCGTGGTGGGCTATGGCGTATATCTCTATGCCTCCTCCAAATACGCCATCCAAGTAACCATTATGGCCAAAGACGGACAGGCACAGGCTGCCACACAAACCGTGATGACCGAATTATGGCGTGCTGCCAAGCATGGGTTTACACCTGCCGAATTGGCTCGTGCCAAGGCCGAAGAGCGCAATATCATCGAACGGCAGTATGCCGCACGCAACGAAGTGGGTAACAATTACTTGGGCAACCAACTGGTGGAACACGCCCTAAGTGGCGAACCCATGCCTTCGCCCGATGTTCTTCGGCAGTTGCGAACAAGCATAGTCGATACCATTACGCCTGCCGACGTGCAACAATGGCTGCGCAAGATGCTCCCCACTAGCGGTAGAAACCTCGTTGTTTTAAGCCTAAACCCACAACGCGAGGGTGCAACCCAGCCCACCCAAGAGAGCCTTTTGCAAGCCGTTTTGCAGCCCGCCACGGCCAACCTTGCACCATATAAAGACGATACCCCCAACCAACCGCTGCTCCCCGTATTGCCCAAGGCAGGCCACATCGTTAGCCAACGCCACGAATCCGCTTTGGGTATCGAGCGCATAGAGCTGTCTAACGGGGTGACGGTGCTGCTCAAACCCACCTCTACGGGCAAAGACGAACTGCTGATGACGGCCTTCGCGCCCGGCGGTTCGTCGCGTTTGGAACAGGCCGACTTCGCCAATGCGCGTTTCTTCAACCACATTGTGGGTAGTAGCGGACTAGGCGATTTCTCATCACAACAGCTCACCAAGGTGCTAACGGGGCAAACGGCCAACGTCAATCTCTCGCTCGACACCTATTGGCTAAGCCTCAACAGCAGTGCCTCTACACGCGATGCCGAGTGCCTTTTGCAGCAAACTTACCTTTATTTCACCGCCTTGCGCCCCAACCAACAGGCTTTTGACAACATCATGGCCAACAGCAGGGCGCGCCTTAGCCAAGTGGCAGGCCTGCCCGAAATGGCCCTTAGTGACTCGCTTGCGGCCACCTTGCACGCCCACAACCCACGTTTCGCCAACAACACGCTCGCCGATCTCGACCATGTAGACCCCAATCGCATTCTCAACCTGGCGCGTCAAGGCATGGCTAACGCTGCAAACTTCACCTTCGTTTTCGTTGGCCACTTCCAACGCGACAGCCTTCTCGCCCTCGTTTGCCGTTACATCGGCTCGTTGCCTGCAAGCAACCCCCCGTTCGCTTCATGGCAACCAGCCCTTATCAACGAGCCTTCGCCCCACCATCAGGCAGCGCAAGACTCTACCACGCCCACCACTACCACCGCTCCCAACAACGAAACATCCCTTGTTGGCACGCTGCGCAGTGTGCAAACCTATGCCCCCGGCATTGTTTGTAACCACTTCCGCCACGCCATGACCACGCCCAAAGCCAACGCCTACATCGTTTGGTGGGCTAAGGGCACGCCCTATACATTGGCCAATATCGTGATGGCCGAGGCCGTAGGTCAGCTGCTTGGCATGCGTTACACTCAGCGAATACGCGAAGAAATGGGTGCGGCTTACAGCACCGATGCTTCTTGTACCCTCGCACCTGACGTGAACACCACCTACTTAAAACTATATGGCATCTGCCCAATGAAACCAGAATTGGTTGACAGCACCCTCAAGGCAATGCGCGCCGAGGCCGAAAACATGGCTCGTAACATTGCCCCCACGCTGCTCGAAAACGTGAAACGCCACCTCGCCAAACGCTTTGAAGAACGCACAAAGCAAAACAGCACGTGGCTACGAGCCGTGCAAACATGGGCGCAACAGGGCATCGACATCCACACGAACTACCTAACCGAGCTGCAAAACATCACACCCCAACGCCTGCAACAGTTTGTTGCACACCAATTAATGGCACAAGGGAATAGGGTTGAAGTGGTGATGTTGCCGGAGTAAAGGAAAATAAGCCTCATCCCCTGTCAACTGGCCTCACCCCCAACCCTCTCCAAGGGGAGAGGGGCCGGGGTGAGGCTTTTCCCTTACTCCGACTTCATAGTTATCTCAATCCTTCGGTTACTCTTGATAATGGCTTGCGCCACTTGCTGTATGTCGGCAGCCGAAAGTTGGTCTACCAACGCCTCGTAATCTGCGTGCAGGTCAATGCAGTAGCGCAGTTGTTGGTACAGAATGTTGCTCCAATAGTCGTTGACAAGCTTTTCTTGTTGGTGAGCCTTTTTTAAGTAAGTCTTAATCTTGCCGATGCTTTCGGGATTGATGCGCCCTTGCGCCACGTGTGCCAGCTGACGATACACGATGGGCATCAGTGCGGCGTACTTTTCAGGATCAGTCCGGAAACCAATCTTCAACAACGAGTTGGGCCGACTGTTGCAGTCGAGTTCGCCTTGCACACCCACGCCATAGGCGCCGCCTTTCTCTTCGCGAATGCTGTCGGTAAAAGCGATGGTAAGCACGCGACGAAGGGCATCGAGCGCCAAGTTAGACTTGGGCGTATAGGGCAAGTCGAAGGTGTAGATGATGGTGACAAGTGCCGATGGCGTGTTCATCTTCTTGGTGAAGACGTGCGTTTCGTTAACGTTGCGCACCTCTGGAAGGTTGTTGGCAAAGCTCTCTTTGCGCCCTGCTGCCGGCAACGAGGCCACATATTGGCAGAGAAGTGGGCGAAGTGAGTCGATGTTTACGTTGCCCACAAGCAACATCTTAAAGCCCGTGGCATCGGCAAAGCGTTCGCGATAGAGTTGCATAATGCGCTGATAGTTCACCTTGTTGAGGCGTTCGAGGGTCATTGGGGCGGTGCGTTCGTTGTGGCCATAGGCAATGAGCGAGAGCGAGTCGTTGTATTCTACCTGCGGATTGGCGTTTCTGTTCCTCAACATGGCACGCCTGCGGTCGATGCTGGTGGCAAAAGCGGTGGTGTCTGTTCGCGGACTGATGAAGTAAAGATAAGCCAATTGGAACATCGTGGCTAGGTCTTTGCGGTTAGATTGTCCGCTGATGCCCTGCGTTTCTTGACCAACATAGGGCGAAACACGCACATGTTTGCCTGCAAGCATCTTGTCTAAGCGGTCGGCCGAGAATGCGGCCACACCGCCATCAACGATGGCATTGGGTAGGAAAGAGAAGTTGGGGGCATCGGTTTCGGGACAAAGCGAAAGGCCGCCTTCGCCCCAAAGGCGCATGGTTATTTGGTCGGCGGCAAAGTTGGTGGGCTTAACATACACCTCGATGCCGTTGCTGAGCACAAGCTTTGTAACGCCGGATACCACTTGTTGTAATAGTCTTTGAGGTCTTGATAGGGAAAGTTGTCAACAATGTCCATCGAGCCAATGGGCATGCAGTCTTCGTATTTAGAGCCCTTAAAGATGGTGGGTTGCAGCTTTTCGTACATGCGTTGCGAGGCCATTTTCGCCCTGCGCGTGCGCCATTCTTCGTGTATCACGCCGCGTTCTTTGTCAATCTCCTTATCTTGCAGCAGCAAGTAGTGGCTCCAATCGTGGAGGATGAGCAGCACCGAGTCGACCACGGACGAGCGTTTCAGCGGCACTTGCGAGATGTTGTACACCGTTTCGTCGATGCTGGTGTAGGCATTGAGGTTGGTTCCAAACTTCACGCCGATGGTTTCGCACCACGGAACGATGCCCGGAGAAGTGCCATCGTTGCGGAAATGCTTGGTTCCGTTGAAGGCCATGTGCTCTAAGAAGTGGGCCAATCCGCGCTGGCGTGGCTCTTCGAGGATGCTGCCCATGCGCTGTGCGATGTAGAAATCGGCCACGCCTGGCTCTTTGGCGTTGTGGCGAACAAAGTAAGTTAGGCCATTTTTAAGCTTGCCCGTACGATAGGTTGCATCGTTTTTGAGGGGCTGTGCCAACAAAAGGGTTGGCAGAAAAAGTAATAAAAGGCTTACTTGCCTTAGAAATCTTGTTTGCATATTGGATAATGTTTTTGCTGTTTTAAACGTACGCCGATGTATGAAGGCATTTTTTAGAACCCGCCTTAAAACGTGCAGCTTATGGCCAAAGTGGCCTCGGTGCGGTGTTGGTTGTCAATCCAAGGCGAAGGCTTGGCGGTTCGGTGCCACGTGGTTTGGGCGCGAACGTAGAGGGGAAAGGGCAAATGGCGTAAGCCAAAGGCGTATTTGACGGCCAGATGCAAGCCCCATTGCGGTGCGGTTAGCAGGTGATGATGGCGGTAGAGATAGGCTTGCATCAGCGTTGGGGGCTTTTGTTTGTCGCTAGGTGTTGCCAATGTGGCTGTTTGGCCTGGCTCGCCGCTACCCCATTGGTGAGAAAGTCCGCCCGTAAGGGATAGCATGGCGCGGCGACTAAGGGAGATATTGCGAGTGACGAGCAGCGAAAGCAGGTTGGTATGCAGCTGTTGTCGCTGAACGTAGGGGTAGAGATAGGCCGAGATGGTCCAATGCGCGATGCCGCCAAACAGTCTTAACCATGCCGTATAGGTCAGTTTCAGGCTGTTCCAGCGTTTGTTGGATGTTTTTATTGGGTCGAAATATTCGTAAAACGAACTGCCTGTTGCTGTTTGGTTCTCGCGATAAGTGGTCTTGTGGTTGGTCAACAGTTCGTTGGCGTACGACAGCGACAGTTGTTGTTGACTGTGCGAGCGGTATTTATTCAGCACCAATTTCAGTCCAAAGTTGTCGCCCTGATGCTTGAAATGCACAATAGAATAAGGCGAGTTGCGCCCGTAAAATCCGTTTCGGTGCACCATCTGCGCACCAAGAAAGAGCGAGAACCCACGCCCCAAATTGCTTTCTGCCTGCAAGGCAAGCCCGTTTTGTTCGTCAAGTAGGGGCTGTTCGCGCGAGTCGTCGGTGTAGCCTTTGTTGCCAAACTGTTCCACTTCGCCCGTAAATGCGCCATAGTCTACAAGTGTTTTATACACCTTTTCGGTTTTTCCGTAGGTTACAAAGCGCAGACTTTCGGTGCTTCGGCCGTAAATATAGTTGGCACCCAGCATCCAATTTTTACCTATTGGGGCTGCAATGCCCAGCGAAAGGTTGAGCTGCATCAGGCTGTTTCGGTGGCGAAGGTCTTTATATTTGGCGTAGTTGGCGGCGGTATAATCTACCTTTGCGCCCACGGCTAAGCCTCGCCAGAGGTCTATGCCTACGGCTCCTACGAGGTTATATGTGTCGCGATGCTTGTTGCCGGGGTTGGTTAGCGAGTCTTCGGATAGGTCGAAGGGCTTGCGTTCGGGGTTGATGAACACCGAACCCAACATGTTTTTGCCCGCGAAGTTGTCGTAATCCATTCGTCCGTAAACCACGGTGCGTGGGTTAATACGGAAAAACGACTCGACCATAGCGCCTGCTTGCACCACGTTGGAGGACTGGGAGTAGTCCACAAGGTGGCCTTTGGCCACGCTGCCCCTTACTTCGGCCACCGAGATATTGCGCTGATTGTAGCTTGTTAGTGCAGCAGCGTTGGGCGAAGTGAGCCACGGCTTGGCCTGTTTCACGTAGTTGAAGTCGCGAAACACAAGCTGTTGGTCGGCCTCAACATTGGGCGATGCCAGGGGAAGGGCGAGTAAAAGGAGTGATAACACAGGGCAAATGGAGGGGTTAATGGGTTTAAAGAGGTAAGGATTAAAGGGGGATAGGGGCTGGGGTTCTAATAATTTTAGGCATCCCAGTTATTCATATTATCCTAGGGATTCTAGATATTCTAGGGATGCTAATTATCCTAGAAGTTCTAGGGGTTCTAGATATTCTTGTTATCCTAGGGCTTCTAGTTATTCTAGTTGCCCTAGGATTTCTAGGCATTCTGGTTGTTCCAGAACGCCTAGCTTTCCTAGAAAACAGCCCCCAAAGCCCTTTTTTGTTAAGCCAAGCCACGCACGTGGCAGAGCGTTTTCATCTTGTTAATTTGTTAACTCGTTAATTTTCCAACTTGCCAATTTACTTTCCTTTAATGGAGAAAGCCTTCCTTTCGTGGAAGTCGTTGGTAGAGTTATTGGTGTCCATATATATAATATGTGCGCCATTCTTTATCGAAGCCTCGGCATCAATGCCGCTGGGGGCGCCCGTAGACACGCCCATCGTGTAGCCATACACCAGCTTTCCCTTGTTTTCGGGCAGCTTTTCGGTCTCTTCTTTGTCCACGTTGCGGTAGAGGGTGTAGCCCATCTTGTTTGTCATCTGCACACTTCCACCGTCTATTTCAGCAGGGAAACGTTTGTTGCTATTTGCAATATAGGCCGTGTTAAACACCTCTATGGCATCGAGCACCCATTCGTTGGGCATTCTCAAGTTTGCATTCACCTTCGTTTGTGCAGCTCCTGGGGCATAGATAATGTTGGCAACGTTAGTGGCATAGTCGTGTGGCGTAATGCCTTTAGTTTGGAAAATGAACATGGCAGGCGAGAAAGTGCTGAGTGGCCAGCCATTACCTTGCCCGTATTCAACGGCTTTCAGATATTGAGAAGTGGGGATGAGCTCTGATGGAGAGGGGTAATAATGCGCATGGTTGTAACCTGATTCGGGGTCGTACATGGCGTAATAGTCTTTATTGGCATAGTTAACCGATTTAGAATAGGTTTTTGTGTTGTCGATAGCACCATTAACATTAACCACAATTTGTGAGTAAGGTTGTATCGTTATGGGCTTTTGGAAATACCAGATACCATGTATGGCAGGGATGAAACCTTTCCCATCGTATTCTAATTTACCATCTTTCAGCCAATCTTTTTTAGGTGAATGAGCGTTAAATGGGTCGACCATTCCAACGGCTAAGTTCTCAATTGTGGCCACTTCTGCACTATTATTGTAGAGGATAAAGCCCTTATCTTGGTGGAAATAGCCAGTACCTTGATCGGCAGGACATCCTCCGCAATAAAGCTCTTTAATGATAATCTGAGCAGCCTTGGCCTTTGACAGCTTCATTTCAAGCGTTATTTCCGTAGTGGGTGACGACACAACAACCTTGCTTTTGTTGCCATTAAGGTGGAATTTCCATGTTCCATCGCCACGTGTTGCACTACTACGAACATCGTAAATGCCGGCCGGCACGTTAAATTCGGCCACTCCCTTTGCGTTGGTTGTGGCTACGAACACCGATGCGCGTGCGTCAACAAGTTCAACTTTTGCGCCTTCGTAGGGCTGAATGCTGTTTTCGGGATACTGCAAAGTTACGTTAACCTTGCAGGTTTGCACGGTGTCTACCTTGTCGTCGCTGCTGCACGACAAAACCAGCAGCGCAAAAAACGCTGCTAAGAACGAATTGATAAGAATTGTTTTGCGATACATAATTGCTTATTTATTAATGAGTTTTTTAGTTTATGAGTTTGTGAGCTTGTGAGTTGATGAGTTTGTGAGTTTGTAAGTTTGTGAGTTTATGAGAACGTTTGCCACGCTGCAACAACACATTTGGCTTAACTCCTTAACTCCATAACTCCTTACTACTTTACTCCTTATTCCTTAACGCCTCAACAACCCACATCATATCTTCACTTTCAGTCCCAACCCATAGTAAAAGGCGGGCACATACGAGCTGCCATAGAGCGAAGTTTCTTGTCCAGTGCGTGTGGAACGCACTCGGCTCATGGTGTTCCAGAAGTTATTGGCATAGAACATCAGCTGTACGCGGTCGCCAATCTCCTTCGTCACGCTGAAATTGGCCGAGTAATAGGCCGACAGACGTTCGGGATTCATCACGAAGGCATAGTTGGTTCGTTTCACCAGCTTAGCCAAATCGTTGAACAAAGCGGGGTCGTTGTCTTTGGCCCAAGCAAACTTTTCGGCGAAAGGGATAAGCTTATCGGGTTCTTCCCACGTGCTGTAATATTCGGGATAAACCACCATGTGCTTGTCGCGAACATCCCGCGTGTAGGGCTTTCCAAAGAAATCGTCGCCCTTCTCCAAAGCATATCCGCGCGTTCCGTTTGGCAATTCGCTCAGCGGACGGTTGTATTGATAGAGCGAACACTCAACGCGTAGCGACATGATGATACGTATGCGCGGCACGTGGGTTGTGAGGGTAATGTTGAGATTGGCCTCGTGCGTGAGCGAACCGTTGCTTACCGAGGGCGACGCCGTATTGTCGGTAGAGGTTGTTCCGCTGCCGCGATAATGGCCAATATAGGTGCAAGGCTTGCCTTGGGCATTGAGCGTGCCAGCCTCCGAGGGCAACGCGGCGAAGAGCAAATCGTCTAATCCCTTGTAGTAATAGTAGTTTCCATCGAGTCTAAGCGAAGTGCGTAGCGCCTTGATTGGGGCGAAATCCACAATCCATTCTATGCCGAAACGTTCGGTGGGCGACCCATTTACGTACTTGCGGTTGCTCAGATAGCCTTCTCTTTCCTTGTAAGGCAGCTGTATGGGGGCGTTGGCACCCGTAATGTCGTTCACGGTTACGATGCCTGTTTGTTGGTCGATGTGGTATTCGCGGTTGGCCGATGGGATGGGACAATGCTCTAATGCAGCTTGCGAAGTGTACTTATAGGTGTAGGGTTTGTACACCACTACGGCTGTATATGGGTTAAACGTTTTGTGATAAAAGGCCGAAACATTAACGCGCGTGTGGCCAATGTTGGCCTGTAAGCCAAGGTCTGGCTGGTTGGTGTACTGCGGGCTTCCATGCTGTCCAATTGATAAGACAAAGCGATGATGATAGTAAGCGGATA
>ERZ773046.1098-NODE-1098-length-16084-cov-12.328645_pt1 | contig 16084 bp, 20 predicted proteins | sample MGYA00580634_ERZ773046 | MGnify/ENA primary metagenome ERZ773046 (study PRJEB29015, sample SAMEA2738127) | human oral metagenome | biome: human oral; feature: human-associated habitat; material: saliva | place: China | collected 2159 ... | reverse complement strand
GATGGATATTCAGAAGGCAGTCGTTAAGGCGATGATTAATGTTTTTTCAGCATTGATCATTGAAGACTATTGTCCTAAACTCGAATTTGAGGACGGGTCACTTACCTTGTGGACTGAGGATGCGTCATGCGAAGCGGTCTTAGTGGTTAATAGGTCACGGTCTTTGTTTGGGGAGCGGGTGTTTTCACTTGAGGTTGTCCCTGGTGAGGGTGAGCGTTACCTGGCTGAGATGGTGGCTGATGAGGTGGTTGAGGTTGTTAATAGGAACGTGAACGATGAGTAAACGCTACAAACTTCTATTGATCCTTATTGGAACCCTTAAACGGATACACGCTAATTACAGGATTGTCGGGAGCGATGAACCTCAAGACAGAGATAGTGTAGTCGTCTTAAATGAGCATCCTAGGAGCGTTTTCCTCAAGGTCACTAACGAGGGTATTGAGGTTCATCCTTCATTTCTCTCATTGTATGAGGAGGAACTGGAAGCGGATATAATAGTTTCCGCGGTTATGGCGGTGGTAGATGTTCAGATCACGGAATGAAGAGTTTATTATCCTGGATGATGGTGAGGAGTTGTTTAGAACATGGTCGTTCGTTGCGGCGGCACGGTTTCTGGAAATGATCAATTGCGATCACAGGTTGGAGAGGTTGGGGACGGCGATCGATCGGGCGTACAGTCAGTTCCGGTCACCGTTGGACAAACTGGAAATGATTATCGATATTCGGGAACTGTGATTACCGTCTATATCGGGACCAAAATGGTGTATGCCGGGGAATCGGTTACGCAAGCAATTGATCGAATCTGTCAGCCAGGAGGGATTGACTATGAACTGTGGACTGTCTGAGAAGGAGATACGCGAGCATAACGGCCCGCTCTGGTCGGGCAACCTCATCATTGAGAAGGTGGAGGGGCTGTGGGTGCCTGGTGGTTGTCCTACGCGGGTGACTGACCGTCAGAAGTTCGCTAGCGTGTATGGGATGACGGCGCGGCGGCTTAAGGAGATGTTCCCTCACGTGGAGGATCACCCGAGGAAGCGATCATGGCTACTGTCTACGACACACTAGTACCGAACATTTCCTATTGGTTGGCTATCGATGAGCAACTTGACCCACATAAGTTTAGGGTTATTAGTTACTCAACAGTTTCGGAGAGGTTCTATAGCAGCGAGTATGGGACGGTCTCACTGAGAAAGGAAAATGGATGTCATATCCTAAACGTCAGAACGAGTGACAAAAAGGTCATTGAGGTGGTATACAGTGGAGAACCACCCAATGAGCAGGAAATGCTCTCACTCCTGATTTTCTGGACCGCTAAACCCCTGTTCCTAGCGGTACCAGCACCACAAGAACCTGAGGAACAGAACAACCAAGAATCACTCTTCTAGGAGGAAGACCAAATGAGCACCGAGATTACCACCAGCACCGCCGCCTCTCCGCTTGCCGGAATGACTGTCACTAACGGTATCTTCACCACCGTCAAGGGCGATGACTTTGAGACTAAGGCGAAGATTTTCAATGCCGTTAACGACGCCAAGCCGGTTTCCGACCTTTCCGGTAAGCCGTTCGAGATCGCTGACCTCGTGATTGAGGCGACGGAGTTCGTGAACGAGAAGACCGGCGAGATCGAGCCCAGCGTGCGGACCATCTTCATCACACCCGCCGGTGATGCGTATCAGGCGTTCTCCGGGCCTGTCTTCAACGCGGCCAAGCGTATCCTTGCCCTGCTGGGAGAGCCCTCTGCCTGGCCTGCTCCGCTCAAGGTGCGGGTGACCGAGGAGGGTAGTGGCAAGAACCGCTTCTACAAGCTTGCTCTTGCCTAAGCACTAGGTCACGGCTGATACAGTCCTCCCCGTCCTCCTACAGGGAGGGCGGGGAGGATTTATCATGAGGTATAGTAAAGAGGAATTGATCTCGCTGCGTAAGGCGGCGATGAAGTCTGAGTCACTGGTGACTCGTAAGATTAAGCGCATGGCTAAAGGGGACTACGGTATCGATATTTCCGGTATGGAGTATGACCCGCGCGTGGGTAAGGACGCTATCTCAAGGATGAGCGGTGACCGTCTTAAGAAACTCCTTGATAAGCAAGCCTATTTCCGTAAGTCGCACGTGGGTTACTACAAGGGTGCTCGCGGAACTATTGTCACCCGCCAGTCTTATCGCAACTATGTCAACTCCGTTAGGAAGATTAATAACAGTGTCGATGCCGAACAGAGTAAGTATCAGGACGTGTTCATTAAGCCGTTGGGGATGACCGTTAAACAGCGTCGGGCAATGATGACGCCGACTCACCCCGTACACGGGACTGAAGCGTATGACGGTATGAAGAAACTCAAGATTTACTCGCCTACTCAACTCATGGGTACTGAGGGTGCCAAGGTAATTGCTCTACGTAATGATGAGATTCGTCGTCAGTACACTAACCGGGAACTGGTGACTAAGGCGCGTGGTTACATGAACCAGATGATGGATACCGTTGGCGATGAGGAGTTACGCGTTAAGTTCAATTCCTTGTCTGACGAACAGTTATGGTTCATTTGGGCGCACACCGATTTCCCTAACGAGTTGGCTCTCAAATATGACGCAATGCAGATGCAAATGAGAGTTCTTGACGGCTCCAATCAACTCTCCGATAGCATGATCGATTCGGCCATTGAACGTGGAGAACAATCCATCGGTAGAGCCATGGAGTACTACAACTATGCCAAGACACTCGATATCTAACGCTAGGTGCGCAGATTTCGAGACGACGACTAACCCTCTTGACTGTCGCGTATGGTCATGGGGATCAATGGCAGTTAATGACTACGAGGACTACGAAGTAGGGTTAGGAGTTGGCGCCTATGTTGCATATCTCCTTTCTGCCCCTAACGTGACATTCTTTCATAATCTCGCTTTCGATGGTCTATTCATTATCGACCACATCCTGAAAAATGGTTATAAATGGGTGGCCGACAAGCCAGGAAAGGGTGAGTTCTCTACCGTTATTAGTAATATGAACAAGTTCTACTCCATCACCATCGTCTCAAAGGGCGGTATTAAAGCAGAACTTAGAGACTCCCTCAAGAAAATCCCTCTACCTGTTAGGGACGTGCCTAAAGCGTTCAACCTTGAATCCGTTAAGGGAGAGATCAACTATGAAGCAGAGCGGCCTATCGGTTACCTTCCAACAGAGGACGAATGGAAATATTTGTACAATGATATCTACATTATGGCTCAAGCCATGCGCGTAGTTCTTGCCAGCGGAATGACGAAACTTACTGTTGGAGCCGACTCACTGGCAGAGTTCAAGTCGCTACACGGAAAAGGGTTCAGCCGAACGTTCCCAACTCTATCGAAAACAGTGGACGATGATATCAGGGCAGCGTATCGAGGGGGTATTGCGATGCCGTCAAAACGGTGGGCCAGGAAGAGGACCGGCCCGGGAATCGTTATTGACAAGAATTCAATGTACCCGTGGGTCATGAGGACTAAGCCGCTCCCCTATGGTCGGCCGTGGTGGTCTGAGAGTGAGGACCCTACAGCAGACCTCTACACCATCTCCTTGACGTTCACAGCAAGGCTCAAGCCGGGCCATCTTCCGTGTATCCAACTCAAGCGGTCACTACAGTTCAACGCTAATGAGTTCCTTGAGTCGGTTCCAGAACCGACGACGGTGACGATTACGTCGATTGATCTTGAGTTGTGGATGCAACAGTACGATATGACCATTTACTCTGTTAGTGGTTGCTGGAACTTCAAGGCCACAGAGGGGATTTTCAACGATTACATTGATAAGTGGATGGCTGTGAAAGCGAATAGCACCGGAGGAGCAAGGACTATCGCTAAACTACACCTTAATTCCTTGTACGGGAAGTTTGCCAAGAATACCGACGTTACCGGCAAGCGTCCATACCTTGATGAAAATGGCACCGTCCAACTCACAATGTGCGACCACGAGGAGAGCAACCCTGTATACACAGCCATGGGCGCCTTCATCACCGCCTACGCCCGACAAGACCTCATTAACAGCGCTCAAGCCAACTACGACCGGTTCCTGTACTGCGACACAGACTCACTCCACCTCAGGGGTAGGGAGGAGCCTGACCTGTACCTACACCCCACGGAACTAGGAGCGTGGAAGGTTGAGCACGACGGTCAGCCGTTCGATGACGCGGTGTTCTTGCGCGCGAAACAGTATTGCGAACGGTTCGGTGACCATGACGACGTTCACATTGCCGGTCTTCCGGCTGAGATTGCCGCTCAAGTCAGACTGGAGGACATGTTGACACCGCGAACATGGGACGGTAAGCTTGTACCCAAGAGAGTTCCCGGTGGAGTGGTACTCTCTAACACAACATTCACACTCAAGTAGAGGAGAACTGAAATGGCACGCGTTAAGGCTGGATACAAGAACCTGACTGTCACCGTCACCGAGGAGGTTGCCGACGCTCTGGACGAAGCTCACTGGACTCTGCGTCGTGAGGTTGGCGAGATTCTGACGGAGATTGTCACCAATGGCGTGGAGGAGATCAAGGCGAGTACTGGCAAGTGACCGAGGTGTCACCGGCTGAAACCGCTCGGTACTTGGTGGACTGACACTCTCTAGGACTGTCTGGTCTCTCTCCGCAGTGATATGGTGGGTACGTAAGTACCCACCATATCTTTTTGTGCACAGAAAGGAAGAGAAATGGGGTTTCTTGATGATATTGGGAGCAGGTTTGGTTCTGCTCTTAGCGGTTTGGGGGAGATTCTTGGGGCGGATCATTCGGATACGCTCGATAATCTTTCCGGTATTTGGAATGAGATGACTGACTTTGCAGGCGGTTTCGATTCCAAGATGACCGATCTTAATTCCATGCTTGAGGAGAAGGAGAAGATGATCTCTGACCTCAAGGGCAAGAACTATGACCTGCTGATGGCGTCCCCGGGTAGTGACCCTAGTGATGCTTCCGCTAATATGCCCGGGGAAGAGGGTTCAGCGGATTATGAGGGTGTCACTTTCGATGATCTTATTTCCACTAGCGACTCTGACAGCGACGACGATGAGGAGAAGAAATAATGGCACGACGGTTTTACGGTAAGGTTCGCAACGCGGATAACGTGAATATCCTTAACGCTATCCGTAATGATGCGTCCCTTGACTACCACAAGCGTATCCCCGCTGCAAATAAGGGTAATGTGGCTGACGTTGCGGACGCTATTTTTAGTTTCCGTCCGCACAAGAACGAGTTTATCGAGTCCCTTATTAACCGTATTGGACTCGTGTACGCCCGTAACAACATCTGGTATAACCCGCTGGGCGAACTGAAGCGCGGCGCCCTTGAGTTCGGTGACACCATCGAGGAAATCCAGGTGGGTATTGTCAAGGCTAACCACTACAGCCATGACCGCGACTACCTTGAGCGTGACATCTTTGGTCGCGCCGATCTTGACGTTGCCACGGCTTTCCACACTGTGGACCGTGAGGATTTCTACAAGATCACCATCGACGACAACACGCTCCGTCGTGCTTTCCTTGACCCGTCCGGCCTTGACCAGTTGACTCAGCAGATCATGTCCTCTCCGACTACGGCGGACAACTGGGACGAGTACCTGATGATGTCTGCTCTTTTCCGGGTCATGGATAACAAGTATCCGATGTTCAACGTCAATGTTCCTGACGTTGCCAAGATGGACTCCACGGAACCTCAGGCCCGTTCCCTGCTCCGTAAGATTCGGGCTACTGCGGGTAACATGCAGTTCCTTTCTACCCGTTTCAACGGAGCTAAGATGCCGATCTCGGCTAAGCCTGAGGACCTTATCCTGTTTGCTACTCCTGAGGTTAAGTCCGGTCTTGACGTGAACGCGCTGGCCGTCCTGTTCAATGTCTCTTACGCTGACGTCCCGTCTCGTATTATCGAGATTCGTCAGGAGGATATTGCGATGAATGGTGTTCAGGCTTTCCTGACCACCAAAGATTTCTTCGTCATCGCGGATACGTCTCTTGAGACTACGAGCGAGTTCAACCCGATTTCTCGGCAGACGAATTTCTTCCTGCATCACTGGGAGATCATCTCCGCTTCCCCGTTCGCACCGATTGTCAAGTTCTCTACCGCTCCCGATACTGCTCGGGACTCGATTGAGATTGCCGCTAACGTTGCTGTTGACAGTATCCAGTTCGTCATTGACGCTAACGAGCGGGACGTGCGTAACGTGGATAAGACCAGCGCCCGCATGGTCAAGGGTGGTACGGCCCAGTTGGAGGCTATCCTCACGGGGCTCAAGGTCGGCCAGGAGGACATTGAGTTCACTGAGCAGTGGTCTATTGAGGGTAACAAGGACACTGGTACTCGCATCGATAACGAGGGTGTCATTTACATGGCCCCAAGTGAGACGAGTCAGTTGGTTATTGCTCGCGTCAAGGTTTCTTGGATTGACCCTGCTACGAGTAAGTTCGTGACTAAGACTCAGCAACTGAGTATTGTTCCCAAGAACAATGTGGCTGGTCTGAACGGCTGACCTGTCCTACACTGAAAGGCATCGCCCGTCCTGGGCGGTGCCTTTCTTTTTGGAGGAGATATGCCGACAGTAAATTCACTGCCGAACGGTGCTTCGTTTGGCACTCAGTTTGATTACTCAGTGTGGGGGCCTGGCACTGAGGTTACGTTGTGTAACGTGCCGTGGGACGCTATGTACCGTGACGTGTATTGGTTCGATACGCCCGGGGACACTATCTCGTATATCCGCGAGTTCAATAAGGATCGTAGTATTCCTACGATCTCGCTTAAGAGTCTCACTTATTGCGCACAGAACGTTCCCGTTAGGATTAATATTCCCTTCAGCGAAGCAAATACGTTCAACTATCTCATTGTTCAAAACTCTAGTTTTCCGATCTCCCAGAAGAACCGGGCCACGACATTTTTCTACTTCATCCAGTCTGTTGACTACATTGCCCCTGAGACCACTCAACTGACTGTCTCCCTTGACGTGTGGCAGACGTACCACAGTCTGGTTAAGTTTGGTTCCGCTTATATTGAGCGGTCACACTGTCTTGAGCAGTTGCAGAAAGAGATTTCTAAGAACTGGTCTGGCAGCGAGTTCGTCGGTTTTGCCCGTAGGTGGCTCAAGCAACCGGAGAGTTTTTCTCTTGGGGAGAGGCACACCATTTATAGGGCATGGTTCGGCAATCTGGTTACCGGCAAGATGAACGATTTTAGTCGCCAGTTCGACTATACCGCGATCATTGTCTCCACGACTAACCTTAATGCGGATTTTGGGACCACTGGAAATCCGTCGCTAAGCACAGCACCGGGGTCTAATGTGGAGACCATTGTCCCCCACCTTAACGGGACCGGTAGCAACAATTCTATTCCGGTCATCTCTGGTGCAACATACTATATGTGTTCGCTCAGTCAACTTCCAGTAATTATGGCTGAGTTGAGTAAGGCGCCGTGGGTCTCTCAGGGTATTCTAGATATCTACTATGTGCCTAGTAATACTGTGGTGGGCGCCGAGATGTCAGGCAAACTGTCAACGCTAGGTCTTAAAAAGGTCTACCGTACCGTTGCTTATCAGCCTGTCAGAGTTGCAGAGGGTTTCGCTCCAAATAAGTTGGCGGATTTCCTTAAGGCTAACTCGAATGACGTTAGAGGTAAGAATCTTAAGCGTCTCAAGCGGTTCTTCAAGTTCTACACCTCACCGTACATGTTCATTGAGATCGGTTTTAATAACGGTCAGGTAATGAACGTGTGTCCCGAGTATCTGCCAACTTCCGATGCTATAGATATTAGCGTTGAATCCCATTTGCTTCCCCCATCCCCGCGAATTGTTGGATACATCAAGTCCTACAACACTGACAAGATGGGTAGTAAATGGAAGACCGATACCGAATACGTCAATGAGGCTATGGTTATCGATAACTTCCCGCATGTTCCGGTAGTTAACGATCAGAGCATGATCTGGTACGCCTCTCACGCTCACTCGATCGCTCAGAACCGTAATTCGGCGTCCTGGGGGCTGGACAAGGCCACTAGGGCCGCTAACACGTCCTTCGATTCGACAATGCGTGGTATCAGGACCGGAAATGCCATCATGCAGAACAACCTTGGCGCCCAGAACCTCAATACTGCTCTAGCGAACACCGCACAGATGGCACACCAGCAGGTGAACAGCGCCAACCGTGCCATCTCCGGTATCGGCGGCGCCACTATGACTGCCCTAAGTAGTCCGGTGGCCGGTATTGGGCAACTTGGCGGCTATGTTCAGGGGCAGATCACCTCTGACATTAGTACGGGAATTGACATTAACGCCCGAAACATGGGCAACGTCATCTCCCAGAACCTCACTCGCGCTAACCAGAGCGAGCAGAACATGCTGACCGGGACCAACGCGGCCGTTAACCGCGACCTGGCCAACTGGGCGTCTCAGGGCGATTACCAGCAGCAGATTGCGTCAATTAACGCAAGCGTTAAGGATGCACAGATCACTTCCCCGTCCGTATCCGGCGCTACCGGAGGAGACCCCTTCAACTGGATTGTTAACGGGGCTCTCATCTTCGCTAAGTTGAAGATGGTGTCTCAGGACGTTATCAGGAGACAGGGACAGTTCTGGGAGAGGTATGGATACGCTTGCGATTTCTTCCTCTCCAACCTTCCTGAGAGGTTGCAGACGATGGACCGTTTCTCCTACTGGAAGTGTCATGACGTTCGCGTCTCCTCATCGGCCTGTCCTCAGACTTATGTGGACACTCTCAGGGGTATCCTGGAAAAGGGTGTCACTGTGTGGCATGAGCCCATGAGGGACGGGGAGGCGTATGGAGACGTCTCTCTTGATAACGAGGCAATTTACTGGGACAAGAGCGCAGGAAGTTTGAAATGAGTAGACCGGATTTTGTAGGAGAATCAATCTATGCTCCGTTTCTTCGTGAAATGAGCGTTGAGCCGGGGAAGTTGCGTAAGGAGACGCTTACGCGCATGTACGCGCGAGTACTCTCCGAAATGTGTATGAACCGGTATCACTGGACAGGTCTTCCTGAGGAGATTGATCCGCGGTTTCTTGAGATGACACTGTTCTCTCAGGGGTTGTCAGTGTTTTTCTGGGATGATGAGTTCAGCCGCTACTTCGCATTGCGTGGAGCAGGTTTCGGTACCCCGAACATGTATAACAACCCTACCGAGTTCATCGTGTACGGGAACACCATGGTCAATAAGACGATGAAATCTGACCTTTGTGTCCCCATCTGGAACAACTATCTGAGGACAGGCGATACAGACATTGTTGGCGTCTATGCTCGCCGGCTGGCAGAGATTGATACCACCACTGAGATCGACCTCATTCACATGAGGGTTCCGGTACTTCTCACCGCTGACACTAATGAGCGCAAGTCCGTTATGGACGCGTACAAGCAACTGGCAGAGGGTAACCCGATGATTGCCGAGGTCTCCTCGGTTACCGGTATGGGTACGCTGCAGGACAAGATTGGCTCCATCTCCACGGGGATCAACAAGGACTATCTCCCTAATGTGATGGAGGCAAAGGTTAAGACCTGGAACGAGGCTCTCACTCTCCTTGGGATTATGAACGTGAACAGTTCCAAGAAAGAGCGAATGGTCGTGGAGGAGGCGTCGGGCTCTTCGGGGCAGGTTCTTGCAATGCGTGCGGTCAACTTGCAGGCGCGTAAGTACGCGTGCGAGTGGATCAACGCCAAGTACGGGCTCAATATTGATGTGACCTGGAATCTTGATGACTCTGCTGGTACGACGGACATGCAGGCTCTTAACCCGATGTCTGAGATGAATCCGCTGGCTGAGCAGGAATCTATGAACAGCACCGATCTTGGAGGCCCTAATGAGTAACTACACGACTGAGTTGCGGAAGATTGACGAACGTCTCATAGATGACGCTCTTTCACACTATGACATTTTCTCGGAGGATTATCGCTCAACTCTGAACAACAAGATAAAGAATCATTTCTGGTTCAACGAGATCGGGCACGAGACCATTGACATCTTTCTCTTCCAGTTGAAGGTTAAGATGAATGAGATCATGCCCTACTACAACCAGATGTATGAGGCTGAACTTGTTAAGCGAGACCCGTTCCTCACCGTCAGGATGTCATCGAAGAACACGAGCACGGGCAGCACCAGTACCAGTGCTGAGAGCAACGAGAGCGGCACGTCCTCCTCAAGCACCGACGCTAAGTCCCGGGCCGTCCAGTCTGAGACCCCTCAGGTGATGCTCTCTGGTAACGGGGACTATGCGACGGGAGCAGCTGACTCCACGTCTCTGACTGGCGTCAAGTCGTCTAGCGAGGGGAGTGGCAGGCAGTCCTCCACGTCGTCTAGTGATGGTTCTGGGACGGGGACTCAGGAGGGGTTTTCGGGGTCTATGGCGTCTCTTATTCAGGCTCATCGTGACGCTATTGTTAATATTGATATGATGGTGATTGCCCAACTTGAGCCGCTTTTTATGGTGGTTTGGACACCGCCTACTGACATGATTGGAGCAGATTGGTATGGATACTAATGACCCGCGGGTAAGTGCAATTGATAGTGCACTGTATCGCCTCAACCCGCCTACTACACCCTATTCGACACCGTTCACCTATAACAACGGTCTGACTGTCCTTGAGATTCTTGAGCGTATTCGTAGGGCCGTCGTGGATACCATTACCTATGCCGAAGGTTTCGGCAAGGAAGTTGAGGGGATGGTCAAGCGGATTAATGAGATTGCAGAGAAATGGGCTAAGGACTCGAAGCAGAAACTAGACGACTTTGAGTCATTCCTTAACGATTCTCGCGTGAGCACTGAAGCGAAGATCAACGCTATGAACCGCCTCATCGAGGAGTTCAAGGGCAAACTTATCGAGCACGCTTTCGAGAAAAATGGTGACTATATTAGTGCACCGCTGATGAATGGTGAGCGTATCGATCTCCTCACTAAGGTGTCTGCCCAGAAGTTTAAGGATGATCTTGAGCGTAGGTGTAATGACGCTATCGCTAAGGTTTATTCCAAGACTGAGAGCGATAAGCGTTTCGGACCTAAGCACAACGTCCTCTATCCTCACTCCATCATTATCGGCTCATCTAACGCTGAGAGTGGTGGGTGGCCTAAGGGTACTTGGGACCGTTGGGTAGAGAGTAAGGGCGAGATCGTACACAACTACGGTTACACTGGCGGCGGTTTCACCTCAACTGCTGACAATAACTTCAACACTCAGTTGGACCGTGCTATCGCGGATAGTACGGGTGACCGTGCCAGGCTTACGGGCCAGATCTATATCATTGACATGCTCAATGACGTTCGGGGTAACAAGGACATTTCTTCGTCTGCTAAGATGTTTGTGGAGAAAGCCGTCAGGAACTTCCCCAACGCTAAGATCTACGCCATTCCGGTCCTCTTCAATGAGAACGACCTCAATAACAGTTGGGAGATGGCTCGAAACTGTTTCGCCATGACCAACACACTCAAGGCCATTCTTGAGCCGTACGGTGGTCTGGTCTGCGAAGGGTCTAGGTCATGGTTCCACAACGGCAAGAATGACACCCTGTTCCCTCCTGCTGCGGGCGTACACTTCGACCGTCCCGGTTACGAGTATGCTCAGAGACAGTTCGATTCCTGGCTTGCTGGTGGTACGGGCTGGGTTGACTACGGGTGGCACAACCTGCTGTCTGGTGCGAATCTCGCTAAGGTCAAGAATGACAACATGCTGAAAGCGTATGTGGCCAGGAAGGGAGATATCGTCTACGTGCATGGTACGTGCTCAACCATTGCCATGGCAGCGTTTGAGACTATCTTCCAACTGCCTGCATGGGCCAGGCCGTACCGCTCGATGTATCTTCCGGCCTGGAACAACACGACAGCGTGGCCTGTCATTGTTGACCACTCAGGAGCGCTAGTCACTAGTAGTCAGCTAACAGGAGACACTACGATAGCGTTTAACGGGTCTTATCCCGTGTTCTAATAGAATCGCCCTCCCCGGCACTAGCCGGGGAGGGCGCTCTAGGAGGTATGAAATGGCATGGGATGAGACTTCAAAAAAGGTAGCGATCAAGGCTATCGGTACGGTCGAGTCGTCTATGAAATACGACTCTATCAATTACAATGACCCGATTACCGTTGGAATTGCACAGTGGTACGGGCCTAGGGCGGCTGACATTATCAAGAAAATGGGCGCCGCCCACCCTACTGAGTATGCGGGCGTATCCTCCTCGCTTAAAAACGACCTGTCCACTCAGGGCAATGCAGAGTGGTGGACCAACCGATGGCTGTCAAAGGAGGAGGGCAATTCACTCCTACCTCTCCTCAGGGCAGGTGCAAAGGAACAGGACGCTCAGTTGGTGGCTGACCTTGAGGGGTACTTTCAGGCGGCCAGAAATCTAGGGATTGACCCGAACGCCAACACCGACTCATTCATCTACTGGTGCGTTGCGTATCACCAGGGCCCGCGTTACGCAATCCAGGTGGCCAATAACGTTGGCGGTAACGCGTCGCTTGACGCCTTTCATCACGCTACGCTTAACAACGGTGTGCTGGGGAAGTACCCAAACAGGTACAACCAGGCATACCAGATCATTAAGAACAAGGACACGTCAGGTGTGTCATCCCCCGGTGCGGCCGGAACTGTTCGCCCGGGTAACGGTGGTAGTGGAGGCGCTACTAGCGGCGGCTCTAACGCTGGCGCGCTCACTCGTGCTTGGAGTGATGGTAGTGGTCTGCTCCATCTCAATACGACCTCAGGAGTAGTAACCGGATACCCTACTGGTATCAACGGTCAATGGGTTACAGGTGCGAACACTGTCAGCAACGGGGGTAGCTCGCCTACCCCTGGCAATGCAGGCGGCGGTCCCGTCCCAGGTGGTGGAGGCGGCGGCGACGCTAATGCTAGGCGTCAGGCCGTCTACAAATGGATGTATGACAGGCAGTACAAGTTCTCCTATCGACAGGCCCCGGGCCGTCTCAATCCCGATCAATCCGGTTTCGGCGACTGTTCCAGCACCATCTACCGTGCATACATGGATACGGTCGGCATTAACCCCGGAACTTGGACGGGTGACCAGTACAACCGTGGAACCGAGGTCGTTCGAGGTTATGGACACCCTAGTGCCGCGCAGATCGCTAAAATGACCGTTGGAGATATGATCGTTATTAGTTGGGGCGGCGGCTATCCTCACACCGATCACGTTGAAATGTATACTGGCGACGGTAAGCACACCATCGGGCACGGCGGTCCCGGAAAGGGTCCTCACATTAACTCCATCTACATGCTTGACGATGCTGCGTGGTGGACTGTTAGAAGACATATTCTGTAGGAATAAAGATGAACAGAAAGATTACACACTACTACGATTTCAGTCGTATACGTTCTTATGGTGCACGCTACCTCATGATTGTGGGTAGTCGTGGAACCGGTAAGACGTATGGCGCCAAAAAGATTGCTATTAGCAACGCAATCAAAAAGGGTGAGCAGTTCATCTATCTACGTCGTCACCGCGTAGAGCAGAAAGGTCGTTTCACGTTCTTCGACGACATTGCCCACGAGTTCCCGGGCTACGAGTTCGCGGTTCACGGGAACGATGCTGTAATGCGAATGGAGGGTGACAAGAAATGGGACACCATAGGCTATTTCTCAGTACTGAGCACGTCTCAGGCCCAGAAATCAACAGCGTACCCGCTGGTGACCACTGTCATCTTTGATGAGTTCATCATTGAAAACCCACAGATTCGATATCTGGATGATGAGGTGCGTGTCTTCAATAACTTTTACCTGACTGTTGACCGGTACAAGGACAAGACCACGGTGTTTATGCTCTCAAACTCTGCGAGCATTATGAATCCGTACATGCTTAAATGGGACCTACGCCCAAACTCCGAGTTCGTTAAAGCCGGGGACGGGTTCATCGTCTGCCATTTCGCTGACGACACACAGTTCAGGAACGACGTTGCTAACACACGGTTCGGCAAGTTTGTGATGAGCACAGATGAGTCGTATGCGGAATATGCTATCAGCAACAAGTTCAAGGACAACACTGACGACTTCATCGGAAAGAAAAGTGGAAAAGCCGAATACTATTGCACCATTCGCACACGTAACGGTTGCTTTTCTGTCTGGACCGACCTTCCCATGTTCACTATCCAGGAGTTCAGGCCCAAGAATGAAGTTATGTACTGCATCGATCATAAATCCATGAAAGAGGGTGACATCTATGTAAAAAGTAACGATCGAATTCTCCAAATGTTGAGGAACAGATGGAGAAGAGGGCTTATCCTATTTGACTCCCCAAAGTCCCGAAACACATTCACGGAAGTATTCAAATGACGTCCCATATTGATATCGGAATAGTTGTAGGTCTCATCACCGTCATCGGGACTATCGTCGCCGTAGGCCGATGGACCTACCGACAGTTCAAGTCCCTCGAGTGCCTCCTTGAGGACTGGCACGGCGAGGACGCACGACCCGGCGTGCCCGGTAGACTTGGAGTCATGGAAAGGCTGGACAACATTGAGAGAAAAGTTAATTCTGCTGCTTTTAATAGTCGGCCTAACCATGGCACAAGTGCTTTTGATGAGCACACCCGCCTACTGAACCAGATTCTAGAAAGGATCGAAAATGGACAGGGTAATTGAGACAGTAACGTCCCCTACCACACGAATGTGGTGCTACAACGTCATGGCAACCGTCATGACTCTAATGACTGTCAAGGGAATTGTTAACGGCGATGAAGCGGCGGCCATTCTCGCCGTCGGCGCAGCACTATTCGCCGTCGCTTCAATCAACACCCCCAAGAGCAGCTATCAGGGAAAGCACGAGGCTGAGTAATGACAACAGCACAGCAGTTCATTGACGCCTGCGCCGAGGAAGTCGGCTACAGCAGGTGGAACGACGAGGAAACGGGAACCAAGTACGGGCGCGACTACGCCACGCGCCACGGCGCCGTCTTCGGACAGTCCGGTGTCCCTTTCTGCGACATGGGAATAACCTACTGCCTACGCAAGATCGGCATCACCGACTTTGACAGCGCCTACGTCCCCGCACGCGTCAACACAGCACGAGCACGCGGCTGGCTCATCGAAACCGGCGCCGCCCGCCCCGGAGACATGGTCACCTTCGACTGGCACGACGACGGCGAGGACGACCACATCGGCTGCGTGGAATCCACCGACGCCACCGGCGTGAACACCATCGAATTCAACACATCAGAATACTCATGGGACGACGGCGGCCTCGTCATGCGACAGCACCGCCCCTGGGCACACCTCTCCCACGCCATCCGCTACCCGTTCACCGACAGCGGCGTGGGGTCACTAAACCTACCCACAAGACGCCTGGAGGACGTACAGCGGGCCGTAGGCGCCTACCCTGATGCAGTCATCGGACCGGACACTCGCAAGCGCATGCTGGCAGTCGTCAGCGCCTCCGTATGGGGCGGACAGTCCTTCCCCTTCGGCATCCAGTACACGCAGGAGGTCGTAGGTACCGAGCAGGACGGTATTTGGGGCGACGCCAGTATGGCAGCTCACGACCGCACCGTAGAGTCCGTACAGCGCGCCCTGGGCGTGGATGACGACGGTATATGGGGACCAGTCACACAAGCCGCATGGCAGGCCCTCAGTGACACCTCAGAGCAGGTCTGAGCACACAAGGTAAGGCCCCGGTCACCGTCATGGTGGCCGGGGCCTTGCTATAGGAGAGGAGGACCTATCGCACCTCTCAGTATTGCACAGGGATGAAGGTAGTAGCAACTCCTATCGCGAAGAAAGTAAACCCAATGGTCATTACCACAATCATCGCCACACAAAACAGAATTGCCATCATCATCATATCAGGACGCTTCACTTTCCCTCCCCAAGTCGAATGTTACAAATGTAGGTAAGAACGCCGAACATCTGAATCTCAGCCAATCGAATCACAGTACCACGCTTAGTCAATTTACCGTACCTACCCACCAAATCATAAAACAATTGGCTAGGACTCGAAACAAACCAATCATTACCAACTCTCTGAATCTTAACCATCACACCATTCATCTTAACGGCGCAACGAGACACGTCAACAAAATAAACATTACCAGAACACGATGCAATAGCGTCCAACATATTAGACGTAAGACACAGCCACAAATCCATG
>ERZ773046.1097-NODE-1097-length-16102-cov-6.576307_pt1 | contig 16102 bp, 12 predicted proteins | sample MGYA00580634_ERZ773046 | MGnify/ENA primary metagenome ERZ773046 (study PRJEB29015, sample SAMEA2738127) | human oral metagenome | biome: human oral; feature: human-associated habitat; material: saliva | place: China | collected 2159 ... | reverse complement strand
TCCCCACAAAACGACCTCTCACCCAGTGGAATGTGTGAGAGGTCGTTTTGTGTATAGAGGAGCACGGATCCGTCAGATCAGCGCAAGATATCTGCATCCCTGACGTGCCTTTTATCCACTGTATTACATTGACGATCCCATCATCCACAACACGTCGTATCGCAGTACCGCACTATACTGTGGGGAGACGACAATGCTGCCGCTCCGATCAATGAATCCCCACTTGCCCTCCTTTATGATCGGGGCAATTCCGGCGGAGAAATGCCACGGGAACTCCAGCCCCGCAGGGAGATGAAAGGCAATCTGTCCGGTCTTGTCAACTGCATGGGGCAGGGCTTTTCCTCGTTTTCCTGTGATCTCCCGCAGGTCTTTATACGCTGTTTTCCATCATCATTGTGAACGGCGGCGGTTGGATTCATCAAAAAAGCACGGCAGATGGCAAGGCCGTGCTTTTTCGTTAGACGAATCTAATCCGTCGATGCTATCATGATGGTCAAAGCGATTCGGTCACAGGCATTCCCTAGGAGGTATGGCGAAAGATGATGACATCGATGATTGTCCTGATCCTGTTTGGCGTGGTGGCATGCGGCGCAGCGCTGTGGTCGATGTACCGCGGGCTGCGCGGCGGGGCGACCAAAAAATTTCTCCATTTTGAGAACGGACGTCTGACCGTATTCTATTACTCCTTCCCGGGAATGCACGAGAAGACATACGCGCTCGATCAGATCCGTGAGGTGCGCTTTACCCATCACTGGATGCGCAGCCCCGTCTCGCATACGGGCAAGATGCAGATCGTATTGAACGACGGGACGGTGAGCCGGTCGTTTTTCTACGACGGGAGCGTCCACATGAAAAAGATGGTGCTCGCCACCTCGCTGGCGCTGATGAGCCTCACAACGAAGGAGCTCGCCGAGGAGTTCCGCCGTCACGGCGTGCACCGCATCATCATCGATCCGCATCTTTTGGCGTGAGGCGGGGGCAGCGGAGACAATCAAAAAGCACGGCTTAGCGATAAAGCCGTGCTTTTTCATTTTATCAGCGATTCCCTAAAAATCCGCCAGAGCCCTTATTTCTTCGTCTGACCGACCAAGAACATGCTCGCGTCCTCATACTGCGGTGCGATCACCATACTGCCGCTGTGGTCGATGTAGCCCCACTTGTCGCCGACCTTTGCGGGGGCAAGCCCTGCGGCGAAGCTGCCGAGCTCTGTCACCGTGCTCGGCGTGAGGAAGGGGACGCGCCCCGTCTTGTCGATGAAGAACGGCTTTCCGCCCTTGACGACGGCGGCCAGTCCCTCGTGAAAGTCCTGCACGGCATTGTACGTGGGCGCGATGGCGACACTGCCGTCCTTTGCCGCGTAGCCCCACAGCTCCGCCGTATCCTGTACGGCGGCGAGATCCTCAGAGAAACGGCGCATCATGCGGTAGTCCGCGGGGACGAGATAGGCGCCCGTGCGGTCGACGCAGCCCCAGCGGCTCTTTACCTTGACGAGTGCCGTGCCGTCCGCGAAGGTGCTGTTGTAGTCGTTTTTGATCGAGACGATCATCGTGCCCGTCTTGTCGATGTAGCCGCGCTTCACATTCTCATCGTCGAGCATGAGCGGATCATAGATGAACTGCCCTGCCGTTCCTGCGGCGATGGTGAGCACCGCGCCGAGGAAGTTCGTTGACTTCACCTTGCGCCGTACCTCGGCAAGACCATCGTGAAAGGGGAGCGCATAGTCATACGGTGCGGCAAAGACCTGCGTACCCGTCTTGTCGATGTAGGCGAGCCCCTTCTTCCCGCGCACGGCGGCCAGCCCCTCGCTGAATCCCATGGGGATTTCCCGATACTGCGGTGCGATCACCATCGTGCCCGTCCTGTCGATAAAGCCCCACTTGCCCCCGACCTCGACAGCGGCCAGTCCCTCGGAGAAAATGCTCGCCGAGGCGTACTGCGGCGCGATCACCTCCGCGCCCGTCTTGTCGATGAAGCCGACACGCTTCTTATCCTCCATGACGCTCGCCAGCCCCTCGGAGAAGATCCCCACATAGGCGTACGTCTTTTCCGTCAGGCGCGAGCCGTCCGCGCGGTAAAAGCTCCATCGCTTGTCCGTGCCCTGCACGAGGGCAGCGCCGTCATGATAGGGGACGACGTCGCGCTGCGTGACGGGGAGGATCAGCGTGCCGTCCGTCCCGTAGCAGCCCCATTTCTTGTCCATATCCTGTACGACGATGCGATCCTCCGTCAGCTCCTCGATGTGACGGTAGGCGGCGGGGACGACCTGCTTGCCGTCCGCGCGGAACACGCCCCATTTCTTTCCCTGACGCACGAGGAGATAGCCCTCTGCGTAGGGGCGTATCTCGTCGTACTCCGCTGCGATCACGGCAGTGCCCGTCGTCGAGACGGCACCCCATTTCCCTGCGGTCTTGACGAGGGCGAGCGGTGCCGCATGGACGGCGGCGGACGGCTCCTGCCCACGGTCGACTAGGATGCCCATCGCCGTGTAGAGCGGGTTGTCGTGGATGGATTCGGCGGCGGCGTGCGGCATCTGTGCCGCGATCAGGCCTGCGGCGGCGACCGCGGCGATGGCGGTGCGCAGACGCGACGTCTTCTTCTGTGTCATGTTCATTCCCCTTCATTCTTGGATATTCCCTTGTCTAGGGCCAATTAATTCCATTGAGGCAATCTCCCCAATGTAGACATCATCCAGAGGGCAATCGGAATACTCCCACTTCATCCAATGATCTCTTATCCATTTTGGACTTAGCATTCCTGTATTTGGCGCATACGCATCGTGCGGTAAAATACGATATACTAGACCTGCATTATATCCCGAACAGACAATGAGCCCCAGTCCATCGGAGAGATCACAGAGCAAATAATCAACACGATTCTCGTATGGCCATTTTGCTTTCATGCATCGGAATATTGTTCCGCGTGCGAGGGGCTCATCACCATGCTCAGTTAGTTTTATCATGTGGGATGGTCTTTGACAATCTCTGGAATAGGCAGACAATATCAGTTTTGCCATGGACTACAAGCTCCTTTTATCAAGGCTTCTGAAATTCTCCGATCCTGTGTCGGTGCGCAGACGCGATGTCTTCTTCTGTGTCATGTTCATTCCCCTTTATACTAAAATTCCCTTATCCTGCTACTATTCGCGCAGAACTTGTGCTTTCCCTGCCATGAAAATGGATAAAATGAAAATCTTTGTCGCAAAAAACCCGCACACCATGGGGAGGTGTACGGGTTTTTGTTCATTTACATCCGCGCGGTGATCGCGGCGGTCAGGCCGAAGATGATGCCGGGTACGTTTGCAACGACGATCGGCCACTCGGGCTTCTTGCGAAAGAGTCCGTAGATGACCCACAGGGTACAGTTGATAAAGGCGACGAACGGCTGGATCCAGTCGCCCGGATGCCCCGACAGGTTCCCGATGATCTGCGGGATGTAGGACACATACATGCAGATCGCGAGCACAGATGCAACCGTGCCGAGGATGCTCATTTTATTTTTTACAACCTTTTGCTCTAGTTGTACGGCTTTTTTTTCGATGATTTTTGCCTCAGATTCGATATCTTTCATTGTTCCCATAGGAACGCCCCTTTCCCAAAAGACAACGTAGAGAAATGCGCTGCGTGCCGTGTCCTCCCCATCGGAACAATGCACATCCCCAGTGTAGCACCGTTCATGGGGAATGGATAGGGTTAAATGTCCTGAAAAATGGAAAATTGCGTTAGAAATGGATGGGTGGGGGGATGCTGTCTGCCACTATCTCTGTGTGTATTGATATCATGTGCCACTCTGCGAGCATACAATGCACAGACGATGTACGAATCAGAGGGATCAGCAGTTCCCGCGGTGGACATAGCGCAGGTGACGCGCGGCGACGGCGGTGAGTGCGTCGATGGCCGCGATCGGCGTCGGCGGCGTCTGCATGCGGTGGCGCGGGAAATAGCGGCTGATGTGGAGCGGGAGGTCGGGCGAGAGGGCGGCGAGCCAGCGTGCCTCGGCGTCCATCTCGGCGGGGCTGTCGTTCATGCCGGGGATGATGAGGGTCGTCACCTCGACGTGGACGCCCGCACGGACAGCGTGCGTGATGGTCCCGCGCACGGTCATGAGGTCGCCGCCGAGCCGTCGGTAGAAGTCCTCACGCCAGCCCTTGAGGTCGATGTTCATCGCATCGACGTGCGGGAGGAGACGTGCGAGCGGCTCCGCGCAGATCGTGCCGTTCGTGACGAGGACGACCGCGAGCCCCGCCGCGTGGAGGAGCGGCGCACAGTCCATGATGTACTCATAGGAGATGAGCGGCTCGTTGTAGGTGAACGCGACGCCGAGATTGCCATGCGGGGCGGCGTTCAGCTCCTGTGCGAGTGCGACGAGACGCGCGGGCGGTACGTTCTCCGTCGGTATAGTGGCATCTGCCGCCGCGATGTCTGCGTTCTGGCAGAACGGGCAGGCGAGATTGCAGCCATAGCTGCCGACGGAGAGGATCGCTCGGCCGGGGTGAAAGTGGTGCAGCGGCTTTTTCTCGATGGGGTCGAGCGCGAGCGCGGTCAGCCGCCCATAGTTCGTCGGACGGATGACGCCGCCGACGTTCGTGCGCGCGCGGCAGAACCCCGTCTCATCCTCACGCAGGCGGCAGGCGTGGGGACAGAGATCGCAGACCGCCGTCACGCGTGCCGCTCCGACGTGAACCGCCAGATGCGGATCGCGGCGTCCTCGGGGATGCCCGCCTTTTTGCGTGCGGCGCGCAGCTGCTCCTCGGCAGTCTCTATGCCGGGGGCAGCGGGGAGCATGACGCCCTTGCGCCCGCGCGACTCGGCGATGATACCGTAGGTTTTCGGGTCGAGTGCATCGGCGCCGCCCACGAGCTCCGGCTCGCTGAGCACGTCGACCGTGATGTCGAGCGCGTCCAGCTCCTCCTCTGTCACGGGGGCGACGTGAGTGTCGTTTCGTGCGGCGTGCGCGGCATTGCGCGTGATCTCGTCGGCGATGCTCTTTGCCGACGGCTCGAACGTGCCGTACGTCCCGCGCGGCGTGCCGTCCCGCGTGAGCGTCACGTAGACCCCCGCGCGTCCCGCCATCTCCTTCGGGAGCTCTGCGGGCACGGGCGGCAGTTTCCCCGTGCGAACGATCGTCTCCACGGCGCGGCGGGCGAGCCGCACATAGTCGTCCTCTGCTGCGCGGCGTTCCTCGCGGGCACGCCGCTCCAGCATCTCATACCGCTCCACGAAGCTGCGGCGCGGATCCTCGCGCGTCACCTTGAACGACACGAGCCCGTAACCGACGCCCGTCGTCCCCTGATAGGAGAGCTTTTTGATCTTCAGTGCGCGTGCGTCGAGCACGCCTGCCAGCATCCACAGGCCGCGCAGGGCGCACTCCGCCGCCGGTTGATAGAGGGCGGGCTCCATGCGCAGGAGCTTTAGGAAATCGCCCTCCTCGAGGTACTTCATGCACGCCTTGTCAAACCGCGGCCCCTCGGGCGCAAAGCCGCGCGGCGCGTCGGGCGTCAGGCGGTGGGAGAGATCGCCGCTCGCGAAAAAGACCGCCCGCCGTCCGAGCTCCTCCGCCACGCGGGCGATGCACCGGCCGAACACATAGTGCTCCTTGGGTGAGAGCCCCGAGACGCCGACGCGCACGAGACGAAAGTCCGCCGTGTGCGCCTCAAGGAAGGAGAGCGGCACCATCACCCCGTGATCGAGTGCGGCACCCCGTCCGCCGACACCGCCCGCTGCGATCCCCTCGGCGGCCGCCGCCTTTGCGAGCTCCTTGGCAAAGGGCTCATCGTAGTCCGCCATGACGCGCAGATCGGGCGCACCGAACGCGGCGAAGTCCCCCGACGCCATCTCGCCCGGCGCGATGTGGAAATAGTCCGCGTACATCACCGTGTGCGGGCTCGCGACGATCACCGTCTCGGGCGCGAGCTCTGCCGCCTCCTTCATCGCGCGCTCGTAGGCGTTCTGCGTCAGCTGGAGCTTTCGCTCCTCGCCCTGCCCCACCTCCGGCAGCAGGAGCGGCGGGTGTGGCAGGGCGTATGCGGCAACGATGGACATGGCACGACCTCCTCTTTCCTATATTATGGTATGAATTCGACGTGCGGCGCGAAAGCCCTGCATTTTCTCCGTACTTCCTTTGCGTGGATAATTTTGCCATGGACGAAATTCGTCCATGCCTTTTGCTATATTTATGAAAGCACCGATACATTTGGTATCATTCCATCGGGGACGTTTTATGAATGAAGACAAATCTCTTGCAGGGAAAAAACTCCTGTGTTAAAATTTTATGAAAGGAATAACAGCAAGGGGGATGTCCATGCTATCACAGCACTAAACGCCGCTTTCAGCTCTTCTCGAGAGCGCGGGCTATAGCATCTCGTCTGGGAGCGAATTCGACCTCATCATGTAGTATTGCGTCGAGGAGGGGGTGACAGGGATTCTGTATGTGTTGGGAATGGATGTGCTGTGAGGAGGTTCGACTTTATGGATGCGTATACACCGATACAGAAAGAATTTCTCTCCATATTGGAAGAACTTGAAAAAGAAGAGTCTCTCCAATCTGTGCGAGGATTTGCTGCGGACTTGGAACGGCTGAAAGAACGAATGCAGGACGACGTGTTCCGCATTGCCGTGGTCGGAGAGTTCAGTTCGGGCAAGTCCACATTTATCAATGCCCTGCTCGGTAAGGATGTTTTGAGCCATGCCTCGAAGGAAACCACAGCGGTACTCACGCAGGTTGTCAACGTGCCGCAGGATGATCCACGGATTGGCAAGGGACTTGTTCGTTGCAAGGATGGCACAGAGCAGGAAATCCGCATGGATGAGCTGCGGGAGTATACTACGACCGTGAGCGAGCGACATGCGGTAGCTCAGGAGATTGCATCTGTCGATATATATATACCTCTGCTGCATGCGGATCGTCCGCTCATGCTGATCGACACACCTGGCTTGAATGGTGTTGCCTCTGGACATCTGGATCAGACCATACGTGTGGTTCAGGAGGCACACGCGTGCATCTACCTCCTGCAGCAGCGAGGGCTGACGAAGGAGGATCTTGCCTTTCTGCGTAACTATCTCATGCCAAATCAGCAGAACTTTATCTTTGTCCAGAACTTCATCGATGCATTTAATCCGATGGAAGGAGAGAGTGTGGAGCAGCGTATCCCGCAGTTGGAGGAAATGCTGCGGGAGAAGATTTTTACGGAGCGCGACGGCTATACATTCCATATCTGCGGCGTCTCTGCATTGAAGGAACTTGCGGGACGGGATTATGCGATCATGCGGCTCTATGAGGACAGTACAGAGGAACTGGATGATGCGACGCGGAAACAGCTGCTGGAAGAGTCGAATTTTGCAGCATTTCGCAAACTCATGGAGGAAAAATTTGACGAACGGCGGCTTGCAGAACTTCAGTACCGGGGGACGGCAAATGCCATCCTCTGGTGGGTAAGAGCGCTCCTTGACCGCATTGCTTTCCGCGCCGAGGATGCACGCAAGGTATTTGAAGTGAGTAAGGGACATCGAGCGATTGAGCACCTGACGCGTCTGCAGAACTTGCTGAGGGCGAGCCGTGATAAGAACCTGGCGGCGATCGATGGCTTTATCGCAGGCTGGGTTAATGAGAAGCGAAAGGCAGTCCAGGTCGCTCTTGCCGATGCGGGAGAGCAAATCGAGCGTGAGATTCGTGTGCAGGTTGCCGACTGCCATACACTGGACGAGATTCAGCGCAAGAAAGAGGAAATTCCACATACGGTCGAAGGGCAGTTCCGACTGGCGCAGCAGAATCTTTTGAAGGAAACCGATATCTCCATCCACCTGCTGTATCAAATGATCGTGGAGCGCGTCGAGGAGTACAGCGGTATCGGAAAAATAGCTGCGGAGATTCAGCGTGTCGGGGTAGGGGAGCTGCCCACGATGAAGGAGATGTCTTCGGGGCACGGAATTGTTGAGCAGCGGCAGGAGGAGATTGCCGAGCTGCGCGCACAGGAGGAGGCACTGGATCGTCAGCTTGCACAGGAACGTCATGTTGTTGCCGAAGCGCGCAGGGAGGTGCAGCATCGGGAGGCTATCGCCGACCGGGCACGGCGAGAGCAGGAGGCGGTACAATATAAACTGCGCAGCATGGGCAGCCGTCCCGCCGAGCGCATTTGGCAGGAGGAAGTGGTCGTTAAACGTACAGGATGGTTTGCAAATACCAGAGATTTTTTTCTTTCGCCTAAGACCGAAGTCCGCACCATGCGCGATGACAGTGCCGGCAGGGACTGGGATGATCGACGCTGGGCGCTGCAAGAGCAGCAGAATCGGCAGTCGGTGGAGTATGAGAGGCTTCGCCGTGAAAAGATGGACAAGGAGAAGCACCTCCGATACTATCAGCAGCGAGCCGATGAAAGTGAGGCGCGAATCTGCCGCCTGAGAGAACAGCTGCGCCGCTATGAAGAACAGCTCAAGGCGGAAAAGCAGAGGGATGAGACAGAACGTAAGCACGCGCTGCAGGCATACATTGAGCAATGCCGCAGACACCTTTGCGACTGGGTGCATCGGTATCTCTGCGGCGTGAATGACGATGAGGGCGAGATCGAGCATCTTCTTGACGCATGGAAGGAGCGCCTCGAGGAGGTGCGGAAGGACATGCAGAGCGAGGCTCGCAAGATATATGAGGAGGCGGAGGCGCAGCGGATTGCACAGCTTGAGGCTGCAAAGCAGGAACAGGCACCCGAACTCATACGTGAGGTGCAGGATCTGACACGGGCAAAGATGCTCTTGGAGCGGAGCATTACACAGATGGAGAAGGGATTGGCATTATGAGCAAAGAGCAGTATTTGGCGCAGCATGGCGAGCGCAAGGAAAAACTTCTGACGCTGCTTCATGACGTGCAGACGTTTATGACTGCACAGGGAAAGGAGGGGGATGCACAGGCACTGGAAAAACTGCAGAACAATATTGAGCATGGATTGTTCAGCATCGTTCTGATCGGCGAGTTCAGTGCGGGGAAATCGACCTTTCTCAATGCGCTCATGCAGAAGCGCATTCTCCCTTCGTATACACGCGAGACAACAGCCACCGTCAACTTTTTGCAGCACGCATCCAAGGCTCCGAACGGCGAGCCGGGCATCGTCTACTACCGTGATGGTCGCACCGAGGTGCTGCCTGATCTCTCCGTCGATACCCTGACGAAGTATGTTACAGTCGGTGAGGGAGAGAAGAGGAATGCCGTTTCGGAGTCGACGGAGCGTGTGGATCTCTTTCTCAAGAGCAGATTTCTCGAGGATGGTGTCATGCTCGTCGACAGCCCGGGACTGAACGGCATTACAGAAAATCTTGAGGACATTACACGGCGACAGATCAAGGAGTCCCACGCCTCCATCTTCATGTTCAGTGCAGACCGTCCCGGCTCGAAGACGGATTTCGATACGCTGCGCGATCTGCATGAACAGTGCAGCCGCATCTTCATCGTGCTGAACAAAATCGACGCGATCAAGGCGAATGAGGGCGAGTCGGTGGAGAGTGTCGTTCAGCATCTGAAGGACAGCTATGCCGAGCAGTTCGAGGGTGCACCGCTCCCCGAGATCTATCCTATCTCTGCACACCAAGCACTTGTTGCACGGGATGCGAATTATGAGGATCCGAGGCAGCCAAACAAGGATACTGCCTACTGTGCGCGTATGGAGGAGAGTTCTCGTCTGCACGCCTTCGAGGATCGTCTCTGGCGTTATATCACGAATGGGGAAAAAACACGTGAGGAGCTTATGGCACCCGTTCATACCGTGCTCCATATGCTTCACGATGAACGCAGTGCTCTGGATACGAGCATTGACGTCCTGAGTGCGCAGCACAGTCCTGATGACCTCATCAAGCAGCAGGATGAAATGAAGGACAAGATCGAGGAACTTCGTCGGGAGGAACAGGCACAGCGCAGTCCCTTGCGGAAGAGGTTCAAAGAGGTTATGCGTGATGTGCAGGAACGCGCGAGTGACTATTGTGCACGGGTCGTGGCACGCGTTGCAGAGGAAGCGGGCGATATCGAGGATACAGATGAACTGCGTGCCTATGCTGCCGACTTGCAAAGGAAGCTTGACGGGGAATACCGTCGGCGCCTCCAGCGTATGGACGACGATCTGCGTGAGGAACTCGTACTGGTGACGGATGAGATCAGCGGACAGGTGTTGGAGGGTGTGCAGGAGATACTGTCTGCGATCCCGGGGATCGATCTGAATATCTCAACGACTGCGTTTCAGATGACCGAGGTGGAGGTCGGCAGCCGCATGGAGGCGGCTGAACGTGAGTTTGCCGAGAAACGCAAAGAAATGGAACGCATCGAGGAGGAACTGCATCGGCAGGAAAAGGGGAAGCTTGCGGCACGGCGCATCGAGCAGAAACGGGCGGCGTTGGAGCAGGATCTGCGGGAGCTTTCCGAACGTCGCCATCATATCGAGACGATGTTTGAGATTCCTGCTGTTCATAAATACAGGCAGGAGACTATTATCAAGAGAGACCGTGAGGGCGTGTTTGGTAAAATCGCACAGGTCTTTATGGGGCGAAAGCAAGACGTAGAGACTGTGGAATATGTGGACGATACGGCGCAAGTTGCAGCTTTGGCGGAGCGTCAGGCACGGCTGAACAGTATCTCCGCAGAACGTGCGGAGCTGCTCTCCATGATGGAACAGTACCGCGAGCCAGATGTGTGCAGCGAGGAGTTCGATATCGAAGTCCAGCGGTGCAATCGCAGACTGGAAGACCTACACAAGGACTATCTCGAATCCATGCAGAAATATACGGAGCGGCTCGAAAAAGATGCTGCCCGTGCGCGAAAGCGGATCATGCGCGAGATCATACGCTATTCCGAGAACCGCGGCGAGGAGTTTGAGCGGGCGGTAGGCTCCGGTCTGAGGGAGATGGAGCAGCAGTCCTACGAGGCGGTGCGCGGGATGGTAACAGCGCGTGTCACAGATGAAATTCGTCGCTATGAGGAGCGGCTGAATCGTCTCATCGAGGACTGCAAGGCATCCGATGCGGAGCGCGATGAAAAACTGGCACAGGCACAGGGGGCACGTGAGTCTGCGATTGAACTCCTGAGCCGCTGCGCCGAACTTGAGCAGGAGCTGCAGCAGATGCAGGATACAATAGGGGAGGCTGAGTAATATGGTGGATGAGCAAATCTTTACACTACTTGATAACGGAATGAATGAGCTGGGGTGGGAGACGGAGCGTGAGGATCTCCGCGTGTGCAGAGAACGTTACAAGGCGGGCATGTATTTTGTCGCGTTTATTGGACAGTATTCCGCGGGAAAATCCTATCTCATCAACAATCTATTGAAGCGTGATCTTTTGCCGCAGGGGACGGTGGAAACGACGCCGCTTCTGACCTATATCCGCTACGGGGCAGAGGAGAAGGCGCATCTATATCATCTCGATGGGCGTGTGGAAGAGGTTTCGCTTGCCGAGGTGTGTCAGATCATACAGAACGGATCGGATTGTAGCAGGGATCTTGCTGTTGTGGAGCATATGGAGGTGTTTCTGTCTGCAGAGATCCTGCAGCAAGGGCTGATCTTGCTCGATACGCCGGGGGTCAATACCTTGATTGAGCACCACGAGCATCTGCTCATGCAGTCGTTGGCACTTGCCTCGAGCATCATTTATGTGACACGTGGCACGCCTTCCGCTGTGGATATAGACAAGCTGGAACTGTTGGCACATGGCGGGAGACCGCTGACGCTTGTACGGACGCACTGCGATCAGATCAACGAAGCTGAGGAGAGCTATGCAGAGGTCGTCGCCCATGAGGAACATATCCTCACGGATCTTGGCATCCGCGAGCACCTGGAGGAGAGTTTTTATATCTCGAATCTGGCGAATTCGCCGCACTTTGGCGAGATTGTACGGATTCGCGATCTGCTCGCGGCGAAGGGGGCGGATGTGCGCCGTTCTCTTGCGGAAGACACGGCACTCGGGCTTCGTGTCGTGACGAATGAGGTCATGGCGGCACTCGAGGCGCAGGAGAAAATGCTTGCTGCTGGACAGGAGGAGCGTGCTGCTGCAATCCGAAAGCAGCGTGAACAGCTTGATCACGAGGTTGCTGCTCTTGCTGCCTCATTGGACGAGCACCGGATGCGTTTGCAGAAGGAGATGGCTGCCTGTCAAAAACGCATGGAGCTGGATGTCCACACGTTCATCGAAATTGCGGCAGATGAGGCGGCAGTGCGTATTGCCGGAGCAGGGAAAGAGGTGCAGACGAACGAGCAGATGAAGTCCTTGCTGCAGCGTGAAACACAGCGTATTCTGCGACGTACGTATGATCGGATCAATGCACACCTTGATCCTGTTCTCAAAGACATCAACAGTGTCGCGCTTCCCAGCGGGACGATATTGCCTGTGATCGCCTTGCCTGAGGCAGAGCATTATGCCACCATTGTCGAGGAGCAGGACAGCACACTTGACGCCCTGCGTAGGCAATACGCACACCTGCAGGAGAATCGTGCGGAACTTGAGTCGCGGTTGGTGCAGGTAGATGATAGTGAACGCGAGGAAATAGAACGGGCAATTGCTCAGTTGCAGCAAGAAATTGCGGCGGCAGGAGAGGAATATAGTGAGCTTGGTTCATATGTCCCACAGATGATCGAAGTGGATCCGGGCAAAGCAAGCGGTGCGGCGATGGGGAAGATGATCGGAAATGTGTTGGACTGGGCAACACTCCTGATCCCCAGCGGTGCAGTGGCAAAGCTTGCTACCAATCCAACCGTCGTGAAATTTGTTGCCAAAATGCCGACGGTTCTTGGTAAGTATGGAAACGTTATTGCAAAGGGACTCAAGGAAGGGCAGTCAATTGCCAAGGCGGTATCCAATATTCAAAATGTGAGTCGAACGTACGCGACTGCAAAACGTGTCGCCAAGGCAAAGAAACAGATCGATCAGGCAATCAAAGTAATCAATGTTGCGAAGGAAGCAATGCCAGCATCTTTCCTGGAACGACTAACACTCGAGTATTGGGGCGAGCAGATCGGCAAACAGTTCGACCATCCGCCGCGCTACGAAGAGGATCTCGCGTTCCGTGCAGAGTATGAGGAGAATAAGCACCGCCTCGAGCAGGAGATCCGCCGTAAGCAGGAGGAGCTATATCAGCGAAAACGAAAGCTCGGAGCATTTAAGAATGAGCAGGAACAAAAGGCGGCGCTTCGCGATAGCTTGGTGGTCAACGAACAGGAGCTTGAGCGTCAGATCGCTGTGCAGGAGCAGCAGTGGCGGGAAGATGCCAAGAGAAAGTCCCTACGGGAATGGAAGCGTGCCTGTGCCGACAGCTACCGTGATCATTTGAAAAGTTATCTGACACAAGTGACCAATGACTATATGGGGGAGACATCGACGCGGCTTGAAACCTATCAGGTGCAGCGCCTTCTTCCTCTTGAGGAGAAGATTAAGGAAAAACAGAAGGAGTATGATCGTCTCGAAGCACTCTCACAGGGCGAGGCGGATGAAAAACGCGGGTGTGTTAGCCGCATCCTTGCTGAGCTGCAGCAGGTCGTCGGTGCATGATGGAGACGGCCTTTGTCTTGGACGTTCAATGGGCACTCATCGGAGACCATTCGCGCTATCGTTTTGCGGGGTGGCTTCTGGGGCATCCTTGTCAGGAGGCATACACGGGGAAACGAATATGGATATCGCAGCAGCCGAAATCATCTGAGGCAGATGTTGCGACGCAACATGTGGACGAGATCCATCTGTATAGCCCTCGTGTGCCGCCAGGAATGTGCATCTGTATCCTGCCGGATGGTGAGGAGCAGGACGCAGAACACCTCGCAAAGTTCCCCTTTATTCTGTTATTTGAGGGGTTTCCATGGAAAAAGGAGGCGACCGACGATTGGTTGAAGGAGAAGTGGCAGCGGATGTCGACGCATTCCGTACTTGCTCTCGTACTCATGAAAGAGGCGCATAGAGCGGGAGCTACGGATCTGGATAGAATTGAAGAGGTGATGAATGAGGCTCGCTTCTATTACGAGGAGCAGGGCCTATCTGTGTATCTTCCACAGACATCGGATTTTGCGGAGGTGTTCTCCCTGCGTGCCTCTCTGATCGGCACACAGCGGGAGCGTCTGCGTGAGAAACTGTCACTGCTAGAATACCGGATCGAGGATCTTCCGCATGACTATGATGAACTCCTGCTTACCCATGGGAAGCTCAAAGACAGCCTTAGTCTGGATGTGCAAAAAAGAATCTGCCACTCTTATGATTCTGCACGTAAAACCCCTGAGGACTGCCTTTGGGCGACATGGAACCAGATAGCACTCGCCCTCCTCTTTGCAAAGGGTACGGGATATCTGCACAGTGTGCTGGAACTCTATGAAACTATCCTCAGAGATGTTGAGATTCCCCGTATTGCTAATTGGGACGTGGAAAAAATGTGTGAGCAGCTTGGCAGCACACTCAAAAGAGAGTTCAAAGAGTATATGCAAGCTCCCGCCCAATATGCTACACCCGTTTCCTGGCATACGATCGAGAACCAGACGACCTATGAGAAACTCCTGTATGAAAGCGAGGGTATGCCTGTCATTTACTGGAAAAAATATCAGGAGTTCGTCAGAGAACGGATTCCTATGATACTCAAGACACAACTGACGCAATATTATACAGTGTGGAAGGAGCTGATTTCGTGAGAGGGAAGGAAGCACTGTTTTCCATGGTCACCTTTTCCATTGTGGCATTTTTATGTGCAGGAGCATACTATCTGCATACGGGACAATTGGGCGTACTGGTTGCTATGTTCGGCATCGGCATCTGTACGGCGGCACTGTTTCATCGTGCTCTGCAGGAGTATTTTTCCGTGCATGAGGCATCCATGCGGGAGCGTGATGAACAATCACGCCAGCTGCTACAGGAACTTTGTGGACGGATGCAACAGAGTCAAGCTGTACAAGAAGATGGAAATCGTCATGTGGCGGCTGAGCTTCATGACGTGCGAGATAGCCTCAATGCCCTCACGCAATGCTTTCGGGAGAGCCTTTCTTCTTTGCGGGAGGGGTCGACGGAGCGGAATGCTCTGCTGACGGAAATCCGAGGGATCGCAGACAAAATGGACGTGCTTTCTGCTGTTCATGAGAAGATCATCACGGGAATCACGCAAACCGAACAGCAACTTGCACAGATTGGTCAGGAGCTTGCTTTACTAAAACCCATACAGGTACAGACTGAAGCCATCCAGTCGGAACTGCGAGCCGGCAATCAACAGATGGCAGCACTTCTTGCCGATGTCCTGCCCAATCTGAGCTCGGCACTTGAGGAGCGCATGTCGGAGATGCATCAGCATGTATCTCTGGTACTTGGAAAACTGTCAGAAAGCACTGAGGGGATATGGGATTCCTGCGATCGTCAGAGTAAGGCTGTGGCGATGGGGAATTTGCATCTTGAAAATATAGTAGATGCACAGGTGAAGCGTATAGATTTTACGTGTGCAATGGACGATTTCCGCAAACAACTGAGAACCTATGCGAAGAGCATGGAAGATGCCATGGACGATGTATGCCAACCGATGATGGACTTGGGAGAGCATTTGGCGCACTCCTTGCAAAGCGTGGCGCAGGAGATTGAGCGTCAGAATACAGCTCAGCAGACGGCGATGGAGCAGTACAAATCCATGACGGCAAAGGATCTGCAGCTGCTTGAACAACTGGTAAAGGAAATGAAATGACAACGGTACAAATTATGCAGGAGGCACTCCTCTATGGGCTTTTGCAGAAGCTGGAGAGTCAATACCTGACCAAAGACCTCGTTTGTAGTGCTATCCTCACGGGAGATCAGTACAAACTCCATTGTTTTGAACGTATGGAAGCTGTCGGACATGCTGTTTTGACGGCTTTGCGTTTCCGAGACTATCGCCGTGCGGCACGACTTCTGATTGTGTTTGAAAGGCTATGCAGGTGTGGGACAACGTGACGACAACGGAACTTGTAAGGAAGCGTGTTTGACGGATAACGACAAGAGGCGTGACGTTGTCTGAGGAATTCTTGGAGGCATGGACGAAATCCGTCCATGCCTTTTGCTATACTTATGGCAAATGAAAATGTCGCCCGCACAGCGACTTAGGGAAGCACTGATAAATTCAGCACCGCCATCTTAGCGCATCTTTTTTGCCC
>ERZ773046.1096-NODE-1096-length-16125-cov-3.894088_pt1 | contig 16125 bp, 12 predicted proteins | sample MGYA00580634_ERZ773046 | MGnify/ENA primary metagenome ERZ773046 (study PRJEB29015, sample SAMEA2738127) | human oral metagenome | biome: human oral; feature: human-associated habitat; material: saliva | place: China | collected 2159 ... | reverse complement strand
GCAAAATTCCACAATGCAAGAGCACGAGGGCCAGTAAATTGACCAATCCCAATCCCGATATAGTGCAAACCGTTGACTAGATAACCTCTTTCATTTAGAGGCAAGGTAGGGTACATAGCTTGAAAGGCTCCCCAGTTACCAACTAGATTTTCTGCAGTTGGTTCTTTAGCAACTTTATCGAACTGATTATTGGTTAGAAAGTCTGTTTCATAGCGTTTAAAGGTGATGGAACTCTCAATATCAAATCCTCCCAAAACGGCTGCGATTCCTTCATCTGTTGCTTCTGGTATATTTTTTTTGATTGCATCCGCAAAAGCTCTTGCACGTTTCCCTTTCTCTCCAGATGTTTCAATATTACTGACAACTGACGTTGCTTGTGTGTATTCTACACGCTGGAAGTAAAAACCGACATTGACATAAGTCCAACTCTTCTTAACATTACCATCTTTGTCTTTCTTATTTGATCGATCAGGTTCTAGCTTTTGATAATAGACTGTTTGATTTCCTTCAGCAGCCACCTTTCCAATGATATCTCCAGATTTAACATGATCTCCTGTTTTGTAACGAATCGTATCTACGTTCTTATACAGAAACTTAGAGTCTTGATCACTAATTTCTAGGTCATTCCCATTGACCTCAACTTCCCCATCTAAAACGGCTAATAGAGTCTGACCACCTGAGGCCTGCAGAACAGAACCATTAAAAATTTCCGTCTTAGTTTTATACCCAAACCGCTCAATAATTTGAAGTGGAGTTTGCGATTCAGGCTGATCATCCGTATAAAACGGATTATCTAACTCTTGAAGCAACATATATTTTCCGCTATCTCGAGCAATTTCTAAGAGTTCTTTATACCCTTCTAACTCATCCTCACTCAACTTGTAGAGATCATTTTTAGTATAAAGATCTTCCATTGTTTTAAGATTATCTTTATCCCCATTCAAATTCTTCCATAAGGTGTCTAAGTAAAGCTTCCCACGATTATTTTGCGAAAAATATTTGTTTTCGTCTATGTGAAGTTTATCCGAAACTTCATCATACTTATAATTCAAGTACAAAAGCGGATCATCAATTTTTGTCCAATAATCTACCTTATCATTAGATTTTTCACGATCCAATTTTGAAAGATACAACCAGGTATCATTCATATCAAACTCATCTTGACGGGTAATTCCTGAACTACCAATACCAAGTATTGCCAGAAACAAAAGCAGACCAAAAGCAATCAGATAAGCCTTAAAACCAAATGGATTTTTGATAATAGCTTGAAGCGGTTTAGAACCTACACGGTAGAACTTCCTCGCTTTCTTAGAAACTTTCCCTGTTTTAGAAGTAGCTAAGCGTTGCTTATAGGCCTTAATACGACGAGAGAGTTTTCCTTCCCAAGAAAATTCTCTTGGAGTTCGAGTGAAGCCTCTTCCTTTAGCCTTATTGTAAGCTCTATTTCCAAGGCTATAGCTCGATTTAACCATTCCTTGGCCAAGTTTACCGCTGTACTTCCCAATCGTTTTAATCCGTTTCCCTTGAATCTGAATATCCTGATACCGATATTTAGCTCGTGCTATATCTGATAGTGTATCATCCTGATGCGCTGCAGAACTAGCTTGTTGACTCGCAGAACGTTCTAAAGCCTGTTTAGTAGCACGATAAAACTTCTTCTTACGTGAACCACCGTTAGCCTCTTGAGCAACTTTGAAGACTTTTTTAGAAACTCTCTTCTCTAGTTTTGCCTTATCGAGCTCTTTCTTGAGTGACGCTAACTTTTTAGCACCTTCTGGAGTTAATGATTTTCCTTGTTTCTGTAAACTTTTATATGCCTTGTTTAGAGATTTTACCTTGGCCTTTGAAGCTCTAAATTGTTTACGACTCTTCTTCACTATATGGCGCTTAGAAAGTGTTTGTTCTTTTAGCTCCTTCATTTGCTTAGCACTATCTTGTTGAACCGTTCGGTAATTCTTCCGAACCGTCTCCAGTTTTTGATCTAACTTATGACCGATTGTGTTTGGTCTGCCTTGATCCTGATTCATAATGAGACTCCTAAGCGTCCGTTGCGACTAAGTTATACAACTTAGTATTCTTTGGTATTGGATTTTCAAAAGGTACAACAACTGGCCCGGCTACGATTAAGCCGGTACCTTTAGCTTTTGGCCGTGCCAAGTAGCGAATCTGTTTGTCAGTCAGATTGACAATCTCCTTTAAGATAGCCAAATCCTGGGGTTTTTGTTTGAGCAAAATCATGAACTCGCTATTTGAAAGCAACTTCCGACCTTCTTCAACAGCAGCTAGCGTTTCTACGTTCTGGGTAATTCCTGTTGGAATCGCACCGTATTTCCGAATCCGTGAATACAATGTAGTAAAGAAATCCGCTTGTGCCTTGTTTTTAAATAAAATCTGCATCTCATCAAAGTAAACCCAAGTAGTACATTTTCCTTGATTTTCTACAATTTGATTCCAGATATAATCCTGAATAACCATCAAAGCGAATGGCTTCAATTTATGAGACAACTTCTTCAAATTAAAGATAACAAAGCGATGATTAAGATCCACGTTGGTACTGTGAGCAAAAATATCTTGGGAACCAGTTGTATAGGTTTCCACTGCCAAAGCTAAATCTTGAGCTTCTGGCTCTGGTTGTTCCTTCAATACCTGGTGCCACTCTTTTAACGTTGGAGTGAAATCCTCTGTCAAATAGCGCTCATAAGTCACCCCTGTTACCCGGTCAATAATCCCAATCTGTGCATCTGTCACCTCAGATAGAATCGATTCAAATAATCCCATCAATAAGTTTGCCTTATCTCCAATCGGATCGTCATCCTCATCGTCCAAACGATCTAGATCCGGTAGATCTAAGAGATTGATATGTGTTTTAGATCCAATCGAAATATCCACCATCTGAGCATCGAAATCACGTCCAATATCAGAATATTCATCTTCGGGATCCACAATGATTACTCTATCTTCTGGATATTTCAGCAAAGTTGGAATGACTTCTCCACCTTTAATCGTAGTAGATTTACCAGAACCAGAAGAACCAAGTACAACACCTGAACCCGTATTCAGATCACGTTTTCGATCCAGTGTAATGATATTGTTTGATAACTGATTTTGGCCATAGTAGCGAGCAAGTGGGCTGTCAGACTTCAAATCAACGTTAGTAAAAGGGACTTGCGTAGCAATATTAGCTGTAGTCATCTTTCTCATGAAATTCTTCTTCACATTTACGAAACACTCACCGATAGGTAAAACCGTATTTAAAGCCTCTTCTTGGTAATAATAGAGATCTTCAAATTCTACCCCTAGCTTCCGGCCAGCACGCTTAATCTTTTGTTCATTACGTTGTAGTTCCTCCTGACTATCTGCCTTAAAATACACTGCAATAAAGCCAGAGAAGATTTTCTGATCATACTCAGTAATCTCATCTCGCCACTTCTTGGTAGCTTCTGAGATTTCTTGGTCACGACCAGCAACAACCGCATCATCAAAGATACCAGATTGAGCTGCCTTGCGTTTAGAACGAAGTTTCCCAATTTCAGCATCTGTTTCTGCATCGTCAATCTTCTCTAAGATTTCAACGTTCTCATAGGGTTCTGCATGGATCGTAATAGCTAGCTCCAGCCCCAGTGTCGTCAAATCTCGAATAAGCCGATCAGACATCCAGTTAGGATAGCGACGTGCATAGAGCACCTTGCACCAACGATCATCTATAACCATCCGTTTTTCCTGGAATTCAATCCGGTTTGGAGCAATAAATGATTTCGTTGACAGACCAGATAAAGCAATTTCTTTGTAATCAAAATTGACATACGGGTTATCTCGTAACAGTTCAGAAAAGACCTTTAGACGGTCCAAACCATTCATTTCCTTAAATGTAATATCAGATTCCTGAAATTGCGTTCCCAGGGAAACTCCAATATCTTGTAGTAACAACTGAGCCTGTTTTCGGTCATCCGCATTTGTTGAAATAGTCACATACTTATGTACCTCAAAGTTGTTAGCATGTGTTGTAAATCGCTCCTTAATCATCTCATTCAACTCCTCACGATAGTCATCATAGCCATCGTTTGTTTCTTCAAACAAGATATTCTGCAAGGAGTTATCCGATACTCGACGGTTGATTACTAAGAGTTGATAGTTACTGCCCTCATCCAGTGAATTAAGAGCATCCATAGTTGTATCGATGATACTCTCTTTTTCATCTTGTTGAGCTGTCGAGTAAGAAGCATCTCCCAACATAAAGCTCCGAGAATACTTCTCACGTGCAATATGCATCAATCCGTCTTCATGTAGTAGTGTATAATTGATAGTATTTTGTGTCGTAGGTTTCATCTGACGACGCAAGCGCTCAATTTTTTTCTTTTCTGCTTTTTCTAGTTTTTCTCTTTTGCTTTTGAATAAACTCATCTTTCGTATACATTCCTACCTTTCCAAATTCTGTCTCATAGGTTCTTTGTTGGATTCGGAAAAAGAAATCGATTTTTTCTTTAATCCGCATTCGCTTGGTCATGCCTGTACCGTACATTGCCCCAGGAACTACAAATAGAGCATCCCAAAGATAAATGTACCAATCAGGTAAACCAAAGAAATATATCGTAATTGTCCCTGAGACAGCTATTATCAAACACACGTATAGAACAAGCATTCTACTAGTTAGGCCAAATAGAATTGGCTTGTCCTCGGTTTCAAATTCTCTTAAAAATTCTGATCCAATTTTTTTCAATTATTTTCCTTTCATACAAAATCACATTGAACAATTCTAATTTTTCTAGACATGGATTACACTCCTAAAAGTTGCTTAGCTTTTCGACTGGTTCCAACAAGTGTAAAGATGTATATAGCGCCTTTAGCGATTGAAGCAAATGCTGTTCCCCAACTTCCACTAGATCCTGCCGCAACTTTTAACATATCTGTAGTGACTAAACCGTTATATACAACAGATACCACAATTAGAACAACTCCAATAAAGGCAGAAGCAGCAAAGTATTTCAGGAAGTTAATCGTAACAGAGCGTAAGGAATCCATCATAAAGAACGCCACTAATAATGGAGCCAAGGCTTTGAGCATATACAAATCTAAATATCGTAAGAAGATGATGATTCCCAGCGTAATATTAGCAATAAATTCAGTTAAACCGCCAACTAGACCAAAAATCAGTTTTTCAAACCAGCCTTTGACCGCCCCTTGCGCATATTGATATTTATCAAGTTGTGAGGGTACTACATGGGCAATTACCTTCACGACAATATTAAGCAATTCAAGAATAGCATCACAAATTTGGGATGAGGCCGAAATCAAGATGAAAGCAAATAAATACTTCATCAATGCCTCTAGCCAAATCTTCTGCGTTAGCGCACCTCCCCTCGACTTGACCATTTGTGACCATGATGCCATTTCAAACCAGAAAAAAAGACCTAAAAGGATATACCCAATAGGTCGGACAGCATTGGCCATCATGGTTACAGCTTGGTTAGTATCAAAACTGTAACTGGAAAGAGAGCTAGTCAACTCTCTAATATCTAAATTCATAGGATACTCCTAAAATTTTAGCTGTGATAATGCTGCAACGATTGCGGCTGCAATTCCCGCAGAAGCTACGGCCAGATACGCACCATTAACCATAGAATCAGAACCATCATCCTGTCTCTGCTTGTCTTTATTCTTTCTTCCTTGAATAAAGTCAATTGCACCATTCCAAATCCAAATAAGACCTGTAATTGTTCCAACAACACCTAGACCAGTAATAATTTTTGTAATGATTTCCATTTGTTTTACCTCTTTTAATTTCATTTTTTATAATAAAAAGCACTGTAGAGATTACCTACAGTGCTTAGCACGATTCTATTTTTATAGTTCATCAAATTCCTCACGATAAATCGTCCGAATAGTAGCTACCAGAAGAGCAAGTACAATCATAATAGGAACCTCAATATGTGGATATGGAATGAAATTAGTTCCGCCTGCAGGAATTGGAAATTCACGAACTGCGCCATCAATCCAAGCACGTTGAACAAAGCCCATAACATGAATTCCATACCACCGAAAAACATCATCCCCTACTGAAGGACTAACCCAATGTAAAATATCAATCAAAAGCCAGAATGGCAAAAACATGGCTAACCCAACACAGCATTTAGATACAATCCAAAATATAATAACTCCAAAAACTGATTTTACGAAATTAATACACCAAAGAATGATATAAAAGGGAGCCGTAAAAATTCTAATAATAGCTACCCATAACCAGGAAAAATCACTCCCAAATTTCATAATCCTACTCCTCCACGATTTATCATTATTATACCATAAAAATAGCTTATTTTAAAGATTCCTAGAGTATTCTAAGCCTCTTTTTTCTTGCGCTTACTGTAGAGCAATCCTGCAGCAGCACCCCCCATTGCCAGACCAGCTAACAGCAATTCTGCAGAAGCCTGCTCACCTGTAGATGGCAGGCTTCGTTCTGGTTGTTGCGGATGTTCTTCAGGAGTTTTTGGCTCTTCTGGAGTATGATTCACAACCGTATTGGAAACAACTTCCACACCATTAACTGTATGAGAGTAAGTATTTTCTACTGTTCCTGACTGAATGCGTGTCATTTGTAGATATACTTCTGCTTGAAACTCTGATGTCTCTAAAATTGACTTCAAGAAAGTATCATCAAAGCTAATATCTACTTTACCTTTAGCCTTGTCTACTACTTGACTTGTGAACTTAGTTAATTCATCACCAGCTTTGAATTTTTGACCATCACTTGTTTCAAAATCTACAGTCGCAAACACTTGATAGATACTCTGATAATCATCATGTGTTTCATCGTAGTCATCGCTAAATTTATACTCAAATAACTGTTCTGAGCGATCTTTTGGTATCAAGGCACCAACTAATTTATAATTAAACGTTTGATTCAACCTGACATCTTTGCCATCTAAACTTTCTTTACTTAGATGGTCAATCACCACATCTTTCTTAGGTTCAATCTTCGGAACATTATTGACTACAGTTTCAGTTACATAAGCCGAACCAAAATCAAGCTGATAGGCTGTATTCTCATACTTACCACCTGTTTGACCCAATTCCTTCTTAACAGTCATTGGATTGGTAATGGTCAGAACTTCTCCAGCTTGCACGTAGGTCTTGTAGAACTCCTCTGGATTCTCTGCCTCGAATACTTGAATCGCTCCTTTCGGAGTGAAATGGCTAGACTTCAAGGCTTCTTGGACACCTGATGGAGCTTTTTCTAGACTCTCATAAAGAGCCATTTTCAACCCTTTAACCACTTGCCCTTTAGAATCCGTTACTTGAACACCATCTTGATTGATCGTAACAGCTTCTTCTGGGTAATCATCAACGATATAGAACCCTTTGGCAATACGGTCTTTATCTGCTTCAATGCCCTTGTATTGGCTATAATCTGCCGTTACCTTGTAGTAGTTGACAGAGCCTGCCAAGACCTGTTTCCCATCGATGTTAACACCTTCCTTGTTAAGATTCTTTTTGGTTGGTTTAACAGTAGGAACATTATTTACAACTGTATCAGTTTGATAGCCATTACCGAAATCAACTTGGTAAGCCGTATTCTCAAATGATTTTCCTGTATTTCGCAATTCTTCCTTAGTTACCATTGGATCAATAATTGTAACAGATTTTCCTGCCTTAATATATTGGTTAAAATAGGCTTCTGGATCATCCACTAAAAATACTTGGAAAGCTCCCTTAGGCTTAATTTCAGAACTTTCTAGAAAAGCTTTAACCTTATCATTATCAACAGATTCAATAGAATCGTACTGATACACTGAAATACCAGAAACTTCTTTTCCTTCGCTATCAATATAACGAATATCTGATTTATTAATAGTCACTGCCTCTTCTGGATAATCATCAATCGCACCAAAGCCTTTTAGAATAGCAGATGGAGCTGCCTTTATCCCTTTATACTGATCATAATCCAAGGTTATATGGTAGTAATTCGTTGAACCAGCTAGAACTGTTTTACCATCAATGATAACACCATCCTTGTTATGATTGTGTTTGAGAGGTTTGATTAAGTTGTTATTTGGATTGTCAGGATCATTCGGTTTACCTGGGGTTGTTACCTTAGCAATATTTGAATAAGACTCAAATTCATTATTCAAATTCAGGCGGAAGTTGTTCTTATAGGTTGCACCATCATTCGTTACTGTACCATACACTTTAAGAACAGGTGCGGTAAATACTTTAGTTAAATCCAAATTAACTTTAGCTAAACCTTCAGACTTCAATAACCCTTTTAACTGATGTTTAGCTTTATCATAAGTTATTGTAAAATCTGAGTTTTGAGCTACAGTTTTTGCTAAATCAAGTTGATACCCTTGAGGTAAGTTATCTGTTAACTCATAAATTGTAGTTTTCTTACGATTAGCAGCAAGAGGTTTAGTTTTCAACTCCCAAACAACTTCTGATAACTTAGGTACTGACGAATTATTTACATTTGTACCTGCAGAGTTCTTAACTAACTTTTCTACAGTTGGCGTAGTTCTCAAGCGAGTGTATGTAACCTTAATTTCTCTTGATGCGACCTCATTTGGCACAGGTTTTAAGCCTGGTTTTGGAGGTTCACTCGGAATAGGAACGTGAGGTGTATCTGGTTCATCTTTTGGTGAGGCTAATAAAGGTTTCTCCGTAGGAGGTGTCAATGGAGTCTTATCCTTCTCCTTATATTTAGGTTCTAAAGGTCTTGGTTTTGTAGATTCACTTGGTTTAAGTGGCGGTTTTGGTTCCTCTAGTTGATTAATGATAGAACGACCACCCCATAGTTGGAACGCAAACCCTGATGAAAAGATTTCATCATCCGAATCAGCTGCTTTACCGTGATCTTTATTCCAATTATTCCAATACTCTCTATACGCAGACGACTGTGATTCTGTATAGGTACTGAAAGGCTTATCTCCGTGTTGTAAGTAAGTCAAGCGTTGAACAGGGCCGTGACCAACACTTACAATAGAACCTTCTGGAATAGAATTATAATCCTTCACATCAGTATAATAAGGGTCTCCTGCCTTATAACGATTCAACCCACTCGAATCGTCTTCTTTGTAAACCCCGTCTGTTTTTACACCCATATAATAGGCGTTCCCACCAACTGTGGTTTCTTTAACTGACGAACCTGATGGGTTGACTACAATACCTGTACTATTATCTCCATAAGTATGTCTTACGGCTTGTCCAAAATCTAAGTCAGAGTAAATAGAGACTAAACCTAAGTCGATAGGTTTACCTGTTTTCTCATCATAATAATGAATATCCCACTCAACGTTAGTGTAATTGTAAGGATTAAAGTTTACAGAAGAAATATCCGTATCAGTTTTAGCTTTATTCCACCAAACATTCAAACGAGTATAAGTTGAAGGATTGCCTGCAATTTTATGCTCTGGTATAGGATTATTACGAGCCACAAATCTTGCAGAAATTGTTTTCCCCGTTTTTGTTTTACCAACATTATGTAAAGTGAAGGTAGAGCCTTGTTTGATACCTGTAATTACAGAACCACCATAAGTTCCTTTAGAATCAGAATGTCCATAAAAGTCTTTATTCTCTAAGCGATCATGTTGCAAATCTTTATCCAAAGTAAGAGTTGTGTTTTTATTCGCACCTAAAGCACCTTCTACAGTCTCAAGATTTGGATTACTTGAATCAAATACCGCAGTCAACTTAGAATAATAATCTAATGAGCCACGTTTAGACTGGTCGAATTCTCCATATAGTTTAACACCATTTGTACTACCTTGAACTCTCTGACCTCTTAGCTCAGCTAACTTACGATTGTACTCAGCTAAGTCTTTTTCATACTTAGCTAATTGCTCTTTGTATTTTGTTAAATCAGCCTCAGACTTACCTTTTTCAATAGTCCACTGGTTTAAAGCTTCTTCGTAAGCTTTCTTGGCATCTGCGTTTTCCTTATCAATAACAGCGTCTCTCTTAGCTTTTTCTTCTACTGCTTTTTTATAAGTAGACTTAGCAAGAGCGTTTTCTTGTTTGATACGCTCATTCTCTTTTGCTACACGCTTTCTCTCAGCTTTTAAGCGCTCATTCTTTTCTTGATTTTCTTCATCAATCTGAGCGTTTTTAGTAGTAGCATCTGCTAAGTCTTTCTCATACTGAGCTTTAGCTTTGTCATAAGAGTCTTGCTTTTCCTTGTTCTCAGTAGTAATCGTTTTAATTTCTTCTTTACGAGTTTCTACTTCCTTTTTGTACTTCTCAGACTCGTCTACAATAGTAGTTGCTTGCTTGTCGTAACTAGACTCAATCTCAGCAGTTTTCTTAGCTAACTCTTCTGAATTAGCAATTAAACCACCATCAACCACAGTCTCCTTAACAGTCAAACCAGCTTTCTTTGCAGTGGATACCGCAGACTCTACCTTAGCACGATCCACAGTCACCTCAACAGAACCTGTTGATTTCCCTGCACTACCTTGATCATTTTTAGACTCCGTAGTTGGAGAATCTTGCAAAGGTTTTGCATTTGTAGCAGGATTTGGATTTACTCGTTCATCTGCTCTAACTGGACTAGTTATCAAACCCAGGGCAGCTAGACCAAGAATTACTCCACATGTTCCCCATTGTCGTGTTTTTCGGATTGATCCGAATGCTCGTGTCTCATTATTGAATTTCATGATTTCTCCTTTAACTTTTAATATAGTATTCAATATTATTCGCTTTCGATATAATTTGAAGGAGCTCTCGCCCTAAAATGTATAATTTTCATTTCTTTCTCCAATCAAAAAGTCACCAAGAAATCTTGATGACTTTAGCATGTTTAGTTTTCCTTTGATTCTCGTTTGATTTTCAACAAACTCAAAAGTGAAATAGTTACCATCCCCAAGAACCAAAGACTAGAAGTTTTTTCCCCTGTTTTAGGTAATTCGTATGTTGCAGCAGGTGCTTGATAGACTGGATTTTTCACTTCTGATGCTTGATTTTCAACTTGATCTTGCACATACTTCACAATCTTACCATTTTGAAATACTGGAATCGGATGCCCTCCAGATTGCTCAATACTAGCTTTCTGAGCAGCCAATTTTTCTTGGCGCTCGATTTCCAGTTGTGCTTCCAGATAATCACGATAAGCCGACAACAACTCTTTATGAGCCTCCAATACCTTTCTTTGATCTGCTTTCGCAGTTTCTAGTTTTGCTAGTGCTAACTCAAGAACTGATTTCTTTTCTTTCAAAACTTCTTGAGCAGCTTCTAGATTAACTTTAGCCTTTTCTAAGAGCTGAGGGGCATTCTTCAAAACTTCCACTCGCTCTTTTGATGCTTTTAAGGCTTTAGTTGATTCTGAAAGTAAGGTTTGACGATTGAGGACAAGTTCTTTAATTCGAGTAAGGTCACCTTGTTTAGCAATCAATGCCTCTTTCTCAGCAGTCAAAGCTTCATTCAGTGATTCCCTTTCAGTTTGTTTTTTAACTAGTTTATCTTTAGCTAACGCAAGTACTTCACGTTTGTTTTGTACGTCCGCATTCAACTGTTCCAAAGCCTCTTGCGCTTGTTTATTTTCTAAACCAGCTTTTTCAAGATTTTCTTCTGCCTGTTTCAATTTAGCTTTCGCTTCAGGAGTTTTTAAAGCAATATTCTGAATGGCTTTACGATTAGTCACCGCATTTTGCGCAGCAACTTCTGCTTGAGTATATTCTGTCTGTGCTTGTTTTTTTCTAGCTAGAGCATCTTTACGATTCGTTTTCGCAGTATCATAAGTATCCTGAGCTTGTGCCACAGAATTTCTAGCTACTTGAATTCTTTCCTGAAGACTAGCCAGATTGTTCTTAGTATCAACTTTAACATTTTGATGGAAATCATTTTTCAGCAAATCAATTGTTTTAGAATCTGTTCCAACATAGTGCATCGCAATCAAACCAAGATCTGTCTTTCGGGTTGCTACACCGATATATTGTAGCGCGACTGACTTACGATCTAGTCCTGCAAAGTTTAAAGCATGGCCCCAATCAGCATGTTTATCATAAAACAGCATCATAATCATGTTGTTGTATGCCTGTTGTTTCAGATCAGCTAATGTTACTACATCACCTGCATTTTGAAAGCCTATGTTTTCAGCAAGCAGACCTTGATTACCTTGATTCAAACCAACTTCTTTCGCAACAGTATTCAAAGCATCTAGGTCATGGCCGTACTGATTAGTAGATAGTTGAGTTGCTTTCTGTGCCACTTTCTGCATATCACGATTCACTAAAACTGGAATATCATCTGTTCCCATCAATCTACGAAAATCATTGATCAGATGCGCATTGAAAGCAGCAAGTTCATCTTGAACTTCAGCAGATAAATGATTGACATCAGTAATCACAGTCTTTTTATCTGCTTCACTCTGCTTAAATGGAGAAGTTGGATTGCCGTAATAAGTCTCACCACCATCTGGCGAACTAAATCCAGCAGCAGTCATTCCTTTCTTGGCAATTTCTTGTAACTTATTTGAATTTTCTTCAGTGGGGTTATTGAAGTAAGCCTTTAAAGCTTCTACATAGCCAGCAGGATAAGTGATAGAGGTCGTTGTCAAACTATCCAGGATACTTTGAGCCTTAGATAGATTCTCTTTAGCTACTCGATACTGATTTTCAGCGTTAGTAGCTTGAGTGGTTGCTTGATCTAGTTCCTCCGCTTTCACTAATCTAGTTGCTTCTGTAGTCGTTACTTCATCTTCTGCCTGTTTCAGTTTAGAAGCACGTTGATCATCTGCTTCTTTAGCGAGTAGCAAACCTTGTCGAGCTTGTGATTCAGCTTTTTCGCTCATTTCTAAGTTTCGCTCAGCTGCTTCAGCGTTGGCAACAATGCCTGCAACTCCAGTTCCGTCTAAAATAGCCTGTTTTTCAGCTACAATTTGTTCTGCATCTGTAACTTCTTCTGTTTTGCCAGCAAGTTTTCTTGTAGCTTCTGTGACATTTGCTTCCTGATCAGTAACATTCTTTTCAGCTAGCTTTTGTTGCTCTTCAGCAGAGGACAGTTCTTTTTGAGCCTTCTTCTCAGCAGCCTGTTTTTCAGCTACAATTTGTTTTGCATCCTGGATATTTTTAGGAGTAGCTTCCTGGACAAGTTTCTCCGCTTGAGTAACAGCTTCTGTAGCTTCTTCAACTACTCTCTTTGCATCGTTGACCTCGTTTTGATTAGAGTTTACAATCTCCTCCTGGTTTTGTACGACTAAGTTTGCCTGTTCCACATTTGCTTGGGAGATAGCAACATCAGTTTCTGTAACTGTTTTTTGAGTTGCAGTCTTCTGTTGGTTACCTGAATTTGACTCTAAAGGTTTTACTTCTTCTGCGGAGGCTTGAGTCGTTGCTCCAATCGCTGCTGTTGCGACTGCACTTGCCAATAAAACTTTCTTAACTTCTTTCATCATTTCCATTTGATTTCTCCTTTTTGATATTACTTAAAATAATGCTTATTTGAATAGTCTTTTAGTTCTCGTGAGATTTTATCAGACAATTTATTTGGGATAAAAGTCATAAATACTAGAATCCCTGAGACTAAAAGAATAACTGTAAATATTAGCTGTATAATACTCATTTCTTCACCTTTTCATAACATCACCTATCTGCTTTCAGCAACAAAGAAACAGTTCCTTGCTCCCCAAAACAGATAGATGAGGACTCTATCTGTTAAATTTTACCGCTAGGTCGGTGATAACCTTTACCGGTTAGCTGTAAGATTGATTTATTTCCTTGTTTAATTCGTCTGGCAACTAAAATATCTCCACGTTTAATGGTGCGTATATCTCTATAGATTTTAGAGTATTCTGCAATCATTTCAACGGTTTGAAGTTTTCCTGCCACATATCCTTTTTTAGGAATAAGACCATACTTACTAGTTAATTTCATTTCTTCACCACTTGCAAGCCGTGCGGTTGCATCACCTTGCAAACCTAGTCGTCTTAAATCAGTGAGTGTAACCTCACTAGTTGATTTTATTTGATTCATATTGTCCTCCTTTTTGAATCAAAGGCTGATTTACAGCCATGCCGAGTTGATGCCGTACATCTCTACTGTGTTTTTTACGCACGATTTATAGTTTAGAAATCGCAAACTCTTTCGTCTTACGGGACAAGTCAACCGTGACTTTACATAATGCAGTCAGCACTAGATATACTTTCTAGCTACACACCGCCCCTATTCTTCTTTTTATGCCTAGACTGCGCTAATCGGGACAGTGGGGGTATTCAATTTTCAAAGGTCAAAAGTAGTTTTATGACTTGCTCAGGTCAAATATTTTAGAAATATGGGGCTATCTTAATTCCAGTCTTCACCTACTAAAGAATCGTAATCTTCTCCACAACACGGACAAAATCCGCATTCCTCAGCAGAATCGAACTCTGTATCACACATTGGACAATCTACTAGCATGGTAATCTCCTATCCTTATTTTGTCCGATAAGTTATCTTCTTCACCCATCTAGGATTGATAGAAAACGGCGGAGTCGCGGATGTAAAATTCATGCTCGCTCCTGTTCCAAATGAACTTGATACCAATTTTTCTAGTTCCTCCAAGTTGGAAGTGACGGAAATACTGTCTACCGTTTTATCAAAATACTCTACAATCATTTCAATCTCTTGAACTGGTTGGGGAGGTGTAGCTTTCATAGCTTGCACTCCGTTAATTCTCTCTTGATGATTAAACAATCCCATAAAATCAACTCTCTTTCTTTTAACAAGTTGTTGCAATTCTTCTTAACTTGATATTTGTTTGATATATTTAATTTTCAATTATTTCCCATACACTTTCGAGCGTTACTATTGTAAATCGCAAGTAACCCATTAAAAACATATTCAGCAACCATTTCTGATGAACGGGCAAATCGCATATTTTCTAAAGCATATCTATAACGTTCTTCAAATGGCATCATGATATAAGCTGCCATCGTATCTGAGTAATTTTCTTCTAACAGCTGAGAATAAACTAAATCATAGATATAATCCTTATCATACCTGCTAGCTTTATCAACTTTTCTGGAAAGACTGTCTTGTTTATTATTTTGGGAATTTTTAGGAAAACTCTCCTCGTCCTCCTCAGAAATAACTAATTCAGTGTCTTTATTATTAGTATCACTATATTCAGTATCGTTAGGGGCTAAATTTGACACTGGGGTAGTATCAAATTGACACCCCCCTGGTGTTTTTTTGACACCCCCCTGGTCTAAATCTGACACCCCCCTAGTGTCAGATTTGAAATCACCTGATTTATCAACCATTCTAGCAACTGTGTCATCTTGTAAGAGACCAAGGTAAATTCGATTAGCTAGATTTCCTGATTTACTTGTAGATTGTTGAACCTCATGAATTAATCCATACTCTGTGAGTTGCTTCTTAATTCTTAATAGAGTAGATTTTGAACAGTTAAGGATCTTCATCAAATTAGAGTTAGAATATACCAAATAGATATTTCCATCTTCATCAATCCAATTATTCTTGAAAGAAAGATCTAGTCTATCTTTAAGCATAGCATAAGCGACTTTTGCATCTAACCTCATATCTTCATAAATAGGATTTTCAAACAAAACCTTTGGTAAGGCATAAAAGCGATCAGATGTCTGATAATGGCTGGCACTAATAAACTGAATTTGTCTCATCAATTACACCTCTTTCAGTCTAAAGTCACCGTTCACGTTAAATCCTATCAATCCAAAGGCCTCAAGTTCTTCTATACTTGCTATTATTTCTTTTCGTGTTGAACCTGTTTCCTTCATCAAAAACTGGATTATCATCTCTCTTGAAATTCTCTCCTTACTTTTTCGTCTCATAATTTTACCTCCCAAAATACAAAAAAGAGCTAACGGAATTTTCCGTTAACTCAATATTTTCTATTTACCTCAAAACACTAGACACTTACTAGAGTTTTATTTCAAATTGAGGCTGAATGTAAACTTGCTACCTAAGCCATACTGGCTTTCTGCTGTGATTTCGCCACCAAGCTGATGGGCTAGTTCTCGTGCAATCGCAAGACCTAATCCATGTCCACCTGTCTTCATATTGCGCGAAGTTTCTACACGATAAAGTCGTTTAAAGATCTTTTCCAAATCCTCAGGATGAATCCCCTGACCCTCGTCTTTCACACTGATTGTCAGCTCTTGTTCTGTTAATTGGGCAAGAACCT
>ERZ773046.1094-NODE-1094-length-16160-cov-5.746228_pt1 | contig 16160 bp, 17 predicted proteins | sample MGYA00580634_ERZ773046 | MGnify/ENA primary metagenome ERZ773046 (study PRJEB29015, sample SAMEA2738127) | human oral metagenome | biome: human oral; feature: human-associated habitat; material: saliva | place: China | collected 2159 ... | reverse complement strand
TGCCGCCGAATGGCAAATCACAGAGGGAACGCGCGAAATGATACGCGGTCAAGTGGTCGAAGCTATGCAAAACGGCGACAGTGTGCAGGAATTGGCAGGCCGTCTGAAAGAATCTCACGCTTTCAGCAATACCCGCGCCCGAACTATTGCCCGAACTGAGACGGCGATGGCGGATGGCATGGGCAACCTGATAGGCTGGGAAGAGACCGGACTTGTTTCCGGCAAACAGTGGCTGACCGCTGAAGACGATAAAGTGTCAGAGATTTGCAATGCCAATGGGGATATGGGCGTTATCGGGCTGCATGAGCATTTTGCGCATGGTTCGCTGACGATTCCAGGACACCCGAATTGCAGATGTACGGTTATCCCTGTTTTGGCAGAGGATATGCCTAAATCTTGATTCCTTTGGGTAAAGTGAGTGTGTTTGCCGCCTCTTCGTGGGGCGGCTTTTTTTTGGAGCAAAGAATGGCGAAGTTATACGCAGAAATTGCCAAGATAGAGGCGCAGGACGACGGCACTGTCAAAGTTTGGGGGTATGCCTCAAGTGAAGCGGTCGACTCAGACGGCGAAATCATCGCGGCGGAAGCAATGAAAGCGGCTATTCCCGACTATATGAAGTTTGGCGCGGTGCGTGAAATGCACGGCTCAAACGCAGCTGGGACGGCCATTGAGATTAACGTAGAAGACGATGGGCGCACATTTTTTGGGGCGCATATTGTTGACCCTGTTGCGGTGACGAAAGTCAAAACAGGCGTTTACAAAGGCTTTTCGATTGGCGGCAGCGTTACCGCCCGCGATGAATTGAATAAGTCGCAAATTACAGGCTTGAAGCTGACGGAAATCAGCCTTGTTGACCGTCCTGCCAATCCTGACGCGGTGTTTACCTGTTTTAAGGCGGATAAGCCTAAAGATGATGAAGAGGACGATAAGCCAGCCGACAAAGCCGATGAAACACCAGCTGATGATGCTGAAAAGGCAGACGGCGACAAGAAAGACGACAAGGAAGATGAAGCCGAGAAATCGGCAAGCGTCGAATTGTCTGAATCTGAAATCGCCATTCTGAAAGCAGTCTTGGCAAAGGCTGAGAAGCCGAAAGACGAGCCGGTCGCTAAATCTATGTGGCAAGTCAAATCACTGGCTGATGTGCTGATGTCGCTGAAATGGCTGATTGAGGACGCTGTTTACGGCAACATCGATGAAGCCGTTGTCGCACAAATCAAAGAATCAGCAGGCAGCCTTGCTGAATCGTTAAAAGCTTTGACGATAAGCGAAGCCGACAAGCTGGTCGATGGTTTGGCAGCCAAAGCCGATAAGTCAGACGACCTTGCCAAAGCCGAATCAGCTAACGAGTTGGCGAAAGCACAGGACGCGCTGAAGAAATCGAATGAAGCACTTGCCAAAGCACAGGCGGAAATCGAAAGCCTGAAGAAACAGGCAGCGCCGCCTAAAGGTAGCACCAAAGCTATCAGCAAGGCAGAAGACAACGGCGAAGACCCATTAAAAGGTTTTCAGCCGATTGTGAAGAATGACGGTTCGCTTGATGATGTGGCAACACTCGTCAAGGCAGCACAAACAGGCCGTCTGTAACACCGCTTACAGGCGGTTTTTTTATTATCAGGAGCGATAAATGAACGTGAATCAACTCACACAAGAAACAATTGAGCTGATGAAGTCAGCACAAGCAAATGGCGAGCCGTTGAACAAAGGTTTTACGCAGCCAACCAGTTTTACTACTGGTCTGCAAACCTATGACCTGTCTGCGCCGTCACAAAAACTCTATCCGGTATTGACCCCGTTGCGTAACCGTATCCCACGCGTGGGCGGTGGCCGCACCATTGGTTCAAACTGGAAAGCTATTACCAACATCAATGTCGGTAATCAACGCGCCGGCATCAGCGAAGGAAAACGCGGTGGCGTTATCAATCACGAAATGGTAGAGCGTAACGCCCAATTCCGCGCTATCGGCTTGGAAAACCAAGTTTCCTTTGAGGCAGATTACGCTGCGCGTGGCTTCGAGGACGTGAGAGCGTTGGCGGTTGCCCAAACCTTGCAAGCTACCATGATTGCCGAGGAAATGATTTTGTTGGGCGGCAACACCAGCCTGAAATCAGGCGTTACACCTACACCGACCGCTGTCGTTTCCGCTGAAGCATCGGGCAAAATCAGCGGTAACACCTTGTCTGTAATCTGCGTGGCATTGGGCTTGCAGGCGTATTGGGACGTGGCAGGCGCAAACAACGGCGCAATCGGTCAAAGCTTGAACATCAAAACTGCTCAAGTACCGACCAAAATCACACGCCAAAACGCGGACGGTTCTACCGATACTTTCGGCGGCGGTTCTGCTCAAAAATCTGCGGCCGCTTCTGTTTCCGGTATTGCGACAGGCAAAAAAGTCACTGCTATGGTTCCAGCCGTTCGCGGCGCGGTTGCCTATGCTTGGTTCTGGGGTGCTGCCGGTTCTGAAAAACTGGGTGCAGTTACTACTTCCGCTAAAGTGGATATTTTGGCTGACGCTGAAGGCACTCAAACCGCCGCATCCTTGCCGTCTGAAGACAATTCCACTTCCATTTTGGAATTTGACGGCCTGTTGACCCAAATTGCCCTGCCTGATTCCGGCGCATATTGGGCGGATAACAAAGGCAGCGGCCTGACCTCGGATAACGCAGGTGGCGTGTATGAGTTTGAAGAAGCCTTCGCAAACTTCTACTCAAAATATCGCCTGTCCCCTGACACAATCTACGTCAACGCACGCGATTTGGCTTCTTTGACTAAGCTGATTATCGGCAATGGCGGCGCACCGCTGATTAAGCTGAATGTGGATGTGAATAACACCGCAAACATTAAAGCTGGTGTGGTTGTTGGTTCCTACCTGAACAAAATCACAGGCGACGAATTGAACATCGTGGTTCACCCAAACCTGCCTGCCGGTACTTACCTGTTCTATTCAAGCCGTCTGCCTGCCTACGTTCAAGGTGTGGGCAACTTGTTGCAAGTGCGTACGCGCCAAGAGTATTACCAAATCGAATGGCCGTTGCGTACCCGTATGTATGAATATGGTGTCTATGCGGATGAAGTGTTGCAAGGTATGTTCATGCCTGCCTTCGGTATGATTACCAACGTGGGTTAAGCCTAATCAGGCCGTCTGAATTTCGGACGGCCTCTTTCTTTTGGAGATTTTGAAATGACTGAAATGGTTAAATTACAAGCCCCTGAAGGCTTTACCGATGTTTCCTTTGGTAGCCAAAGCTACGAAGTGGACGAAAACGGCGTTGTTGAAGTGCCTGCTGAAGCGGCGCAATACCTGTACCAGTTCGGCTTTGGCAACGTGGTTGAAGAGACCGCCGAAACTGAACAGCCTGCCGAAGTTGAAGAGCCTGAAAAAGGTAAGCGCGGCCGTAAAGCCAAAGCCGAGCAGCCGGCAGAACAGCCAGCCGAACAGGCTGAAACTGTTGAAGCGGTAGAGCCTGCCGAAACTGAACAGCCTGCCGAAACTGAAAAGGCTGAATAACGATGACCGCCCTTGTCCCACTTGATTTGCTCAAGCAACGGCTGGGCGTTACCCATGACAAGCAGGACTCATATTTTCAGACCTTGCTTGATGGCGTATCGGCGGCGGTTGAAGCTTTTATCGGGCGCAAACTCGAAGCGGCGGATTATGTCGAGCGATACAACGGCAACGGCAAGAATCGCCTTGTGCTGGAACAATGGCCTGTCATTTCCGTGTCGTCCGTAAAAATCAACGGCCGCGCGGTAGATGACTGGGACTTTGATAACTGGCTGTTGATTCGCCATGCCTGTTTTGCGCAGGGAATCCGTAACGTTGAAGTGTCGTACCGTGCTGGATATGAAGCCATGCCTGCTGATATTCAGGAGGCTGTTTTGATTATCGCAACGCAACGCTTGAACGAAATCGAGAACAAGGGCGTGCAGAGTAAAAGCCTTGCAGGGGAGACTATATCCTTTTCAAGCTTTAGCCAGTCGGGTGGCATCCCCCCGTCTGCGTATGCCATCTTGATAGAATACAAGCGAAAGGCCGTCTGAAATGCTGAATGTTGAGTTTATCGGAGGCGACGCGATAGTGGCTGTCTTGAAAGCTTATTCTGACGGCGTGCAGTCGGCGGTTGAAAAGTCTATCGGTCGGTCGGTTTTGAAGTTGCAGCGCGAGGTTAAGAAAAACCGCCTGTCTGGGCAGGTGTTGAATGTGCGGACCGGTAAACTTCGCCGCTCAATACATCATCAAGTAACCAGTTCTGGCGGTTTGGTGGTTGGCGAGGTCAACACGAATGTCCGATACGGCGCGGCGCATGAATATGGCTTTGCCGGAACAGTCAACGTTAAAGCCTCGATGCGGCAGATACGTCAGGCTTTCGGCAGGCCGTTGAAATCGCCGCGTTATGTTCAAATCCGCGCCCACTCTCGCAATGTGAAGCTGCCTGAACGGTCGTTTTTGCGGTCGGCTTTGCGCGATATGAAGCCGGGGATTGAGGCTGATTTGCAAAAATCCATTGAAAGGGCATTGCGATGAATCGTGAAGCGATTTATTCCGCGCTGTGGGCGAAGCTGGACGCATTGGACGGCTTTACAACCAAGAGCCGCAAACTATTGCACTGGAATGACGTAAAGGGCTACGACCAGCCGGCATTGTTTATGGCTCAAGGCGATATGCAGGCGGTAACGACAACAGGGCAAGAGACGAAATGGCTGTTGCGCGTTGATGTGTATTTGTATGTTCAGACGGCAGGCGAGCCGCCAGCGCCTATTATGAATCCGCTGATTGATGCGGTGTGTAATGCCGTGAACGCTGTACACCCAATCACAGGGAGGACGGCCTTAGTGGTTGATGGCGCGGACGTTGAGTATTGCCGCGTAGAAGGTACGGTAGAAACAGACGAGGGAACGCTTGGCAATCAGGCCGTCTGTATTATCCCAATTATGATTTGCGCCGCTTAGTCGGCAATTAGAAAGGAAATGTCATGCAGTTGACGTTTGGTAGTGGCGAGGTTTTCGCCGAGATGATTACGGATGCTTACGGCAACCGTGTGCAAAACGCAACGCCCGTGCGAATCATGGGCTTGCAGGAAATGTCTGTTGACTTGTCGGCAGAGTTGAAAGAGTTCTACGGTCAAAACCGCTTTGCGCTGGCTGTCGCTCAAGGTAAGGTCAAAGTTTCAGGCAAATTCAAAGGCGCGTTGATTAACGGCCTGGCGTTGAATACTTTGTTCTTCGGTGCAGAGTTTGCAACCGGTACGATGAAAGCCATGTTTGCTGATACCACTGGCAAAGTTGTGCCTGATTCGGGTGCTTACACTGTTCAGGTGGTTGCGCCTAACGGCGGCCAATTTGTTGAAGACGCTGGTGTGATGGGCGAGGACGGCACGGCTTATATCAAAGTAGCCAGCAACCCTGCGGCAGGTCAATACACTGTATCAAATACCGGCCTTTACACGTTCCACGAGAGCGCGAAAGGCAAAACGGTATTTCCAAGCTTTACCTATACGCAAACCATGCCGTCAGCCAAGAAAATTGAGCTGACTAATATGGCAATGGGCAACACGCCTACCTTTAAACTGAAATACCTGACACAGTTTAAAGGCAAAAAAGCCCTGTTGGAACTGGAAAGCGTAACCAGCGGTAAATTGGGCTTGTTCTCAACCAAAAACGATGATTTCTCTGTGCCTGAAATTGACTTTACTGCCTCAACCGACGAAGCAGGCTTTAAAGTCGGCACGTTGTGGATTCAAGAGTAATAATGCAGGCCGTCTGAAATGACGGCCTTTTTCATTTACCCCGAAAAAGGAAAACAAAATGACCGTACGAATTAAAGGCGTGACCGTTGAACTGAACGGCACAAATTACGTTATCCCACCTATCGCACTTGGCGCGCTGGAGCAGTTGCAAAGCGACATTGGTGCATTTGACGGCAATGTGCAAGATGCAAAACAGATTTCTACCGTTATCGATTGCGCCTATGCCGCCATGCGCCGCAATTACCCCGACATGACGCGCGAAGAAGTGGCTGATTTGATTGATATTGGCAACATGAACGAAGTATTCGCCGCTGTGATGGACGTTTCCGGCCTGAAACGCAAGGAACAGGAAGCCGCACAAGCGGGGGAAGCTCAGGCGGCGGTTTAAGTTTCGGCGCGATGATTGCCCACGTCTGCGCCTCAACTGGGTGGACGTGGGATTATGTCGCAGATAACTTGGATTTGCCGCGAATCGGGCATTTAAATGACTATTGGCGTGAACATCCGCCCGTGCATATCTTGGTAGCCTCATACATGGGCATTAAGCCGTCGTCCAGCCCTGTACAGAGCGAAACAGACGAGGCGGAGGCCATCAGTATGCTTGGCGGTGGACAGCTGTCAGAAAGCGAATTTAACGCATTGCTGAAAGCGAAGGGGATTATTTGATATGAGTAACGCAGTTTTCCCAACATTCCCCGGCTTGAAGTGGGGACGTAAAAGAACGGCTGTTTGGAGTACCAATATTCAAAAGTCAGCTTCAGGGCGTGAGATTCGTAGCGCTTATTACACTTATCCGCAATGGAAATTCTCGCTTTCGTTTGAAGTGTTGAGAACAAAAGCCTCAATCAATGAACTTGAGAAGCTGGCAGGCTTTTTCAACGAACGCCGAGGCAGTTTTGACAGCTTCTTGTACGAAGACCCGACGGATAACGAGGTTACAGACCAGCTTATCGGGAATGTTGTTCAGGGCGTAACGAGATACCAGCTTGTGCGCAATTACGGCGGTTTTACCGAGCCTGTTTTAGCGGTCAAAGGTGTGCCGACGGTTAAAGTCGGCGGCGTTGCCTTGACGCATGGCCGTGATTTCTCGATAGACAGTAACGGCGTATTGGTTTTAAACACTCCGCAAACACCCGGCACACCTATCACATGGACAGGCGGTTTTTATTTCCGCGTCCGCTTCACGTCTGACACGGTGGATTTTGAAAACTTCATCGGTCATTTGTGGAGCGCGAAGAAAATCGAGTTTACGAGTTTGAAATTATGAAAAGTGCAAGCGCTGAATTAATGAATCTGCTTCATAACGAGGACAGGTTTTTGATGGCCGATTTGTTCACAATCACTTTGGCAAATGGGCAGGTATTGCGTCATACGAATTTCGACAAGCCTGTTACATGGCAGGGGAATCAATACGAGGCTTACAAGCTGATTATCAAACGTGGCGCGACAAGAACGGCGGTAGGGCTTGATGTTGATTCCAATACGTTGCAAATCGCCGCCGAGCCAAGTTATCGACTGGAGGGCTTGCAGTGGGCAGAGGCCGCGCTTGGCGGTGCTTTGGACGGCGCAAGGGTGGTTATTGAGCGTGTCTTTTTCCGTGATTTCCTTACGCCCAATCCTGAACCTGTTGGCACGGTTATCATCTTTTCCGGGCGTGTTTCGGATGTGTCGGGTAGTCGTTCGTCCGTCAAGGTTGATGTGAAATCTGATATTGAACTGCTGAACGTATCAAGCCCACGCAATATCTATCAGGCCGGTTGCATGAGAACGCTTTATGACGGTGGCTGTAAAGTCAACCGCGAGAAGTTCACAGTGAATGGCCGTGTAACCGCAAACAGCACAACCGGCACGGAACTGACTTGCGACCTGACACAGGCAAACGGTTGGTTTAATCAGGGCGTTATCAAGTTCACAAGCGGCCTTAATGCAGGGCTGACACGCACCGTCAAGGAACACAAAGACGGTACGCTGTCTTTTGCCTTGCACTTACCACACCCACCACGCGCCGGAGATGTGTTCAAAATCTATCCGGGCTGCGACAAAAGGCAAAGCACCTGTAAAGACAAGTTCCAAAATATCGTGCATTTCCGCGGTTTCCCCTATATCCCATCTGCTGATACGGTGGTTTAAATGATGCCGTCTGAAATGGATTTGAGAAAGCGAATTGTTGAAGAGGCTTATTCGTGGCTTGGCACGCCGTACCATCATCAAGCGATGGTAAAGGGTGCTGGTGTAGATTGCGCGATGATTCTTGTCGCAATCTATCGGGAGGCTGGTTTGCTGCCTGCCGATTTTGACCCACGGCCATATCCTCAAGACTGGCACTTACACCGGGACGAGGAGCGTTATCTTGGCTGGGTTTTAAAAGTCTGTCATGAGACCGATACGCCACGGCCGGGCGACGTGGCCGTATGGAAGTTTGGGCGCACGTTTTCGCATGGCGCGGTTTATGTTGGCGACAACAAGATTATTCACAGTTATATCGGGCGCGGTGTGGTTTTGGACGAATTGGATCAGGCCGAACTTTCCGGCCGTCCGATGAAGTTTTTTACTTTTGGAGCAGAAGAATGAATATTCAAATAACAGCTTACGGATTGGGCAGTGGCCGCGGTGGTGCCGGTGGCGGTAGTTATGACGACACCGAAATTAAAAAAGAATTGGAAGCCGTCAAAAAACAACTTTCTGACCTGCCTAATGGCGGCGTGGCGTATGACGATACCGATTTGCGCAAACAGATTGCAGCGGTCGAGGAACAGGTCAGCAAAATAGCTGATACCCGCAAAGAGTATCAGGCGGCGTATGTCGCGCGGGCGGACTTCCTGACAAATCCCGAAAACAATGAATTTATGACGGTCAAGTTCAAAAAACCGTTCAGCAAAAAACCGTTTGTCAAAGTCACTTTGGATTTAGTGACTGCACAAGTGAGAATTTCATATCAGGGCAACGCGACGGAAACAGGTTTTGATATTGCAACCAACTACGCAAGCTCTTTGCATGGTTTGTGGTACGAGGCGCATTTAGTAGATTGATTTTATAGAGGTTACTCATGGGCGGTAAGACTTCCACTATTTCAAATTCTGAACAACGGATTTTATCCCTACAAGTTCAGCAATCGTCCCAAGGCTTGACCCTGCCTGTTGTTTACGGTCGGGCGCGTGTTGCTGGCAATTTGATTTGGTACGGCGACTTTACCACTATTGAGACCAAGACAACGACCCGACAAGGCGGCAAGGGCGGCGGTGGCGTAAAACAAGAGGATATTTCCTACACCTACGAAGCCGCCGTTATGATGGCCTTGTGCGAGGGCGAGATTAAGGGAATCGGGCGCATTTGGCGCGATAAAGAAAAGTTTGAATCGCTTTCACAATTGCGCCTGAATCTTGCAAAAGGCGGCGATGAACAGCCGACTTGGACGCACTTGCAACAGCCTAAACACCAAGCGCAGGCTATCAACTATTCCGGCACGGCTTATATTTACAGCCCAAATTACGAACTGACAAAATCAGCGCAGATTTATAGCCATAATTTCGAGGTTATTGGGAAAATGGGGTATTCGTCCTCAATTCCTGACGCAAATCCGAGCGAAATTATCCGCGATATGCTGACGAATCAGAACTACGGTTGCGGATTCCCTGCTGAAAACTTAGGCGATACAAGCGTTTACGGCGTTTATTGCCGCGCTGCCGGCATCTTCTTAAGCCCTGTTTACAGTGAGCAGACAGAGGCGCAACAAAACATTTCCGAACTGCTGGAACAGACCAATAGCGCGGCAGTTTTTTCACAAGGCCGTCTGAAAATTGTCCCTTATGGCGATGTGAAGCTATCAGGGAATGGCGCGGCCTATGTGCCAAACCTGACACCTGTTTACGACTTGACCGATGACGATTTTATCGTTTCGGGCGCGGAAGACCCTTTAAAGGTTGAGCGCAAAACCAATGCGGACGCTTACAACCAAATTCAGGTTGAGTATCTCGACCGCGCGAATGACTACAATATCGCCGTGGCCGAAGTGAAAGACCAAGCGAATATTGAGCAATACGGCCTACGTCCCAAAGACGCAGTAAAAATGCACGGAATTTGTGACGCTAAAGTCGCAAACCATGTAGCGCAACTGCTGTTACAGCGTGCCTTGTACGTCCGCAATGAATATGAGTTTAAGCTTGGTTGGAAATACTGCCTGCTTGAGCCTATGGACTTGGTAACGCTGACAGACGAGGGTTTGGGGCTTGATAAAACACCTGTCCGAATCATTGAAATCGAGGAGGACGAAGAGGGCGTTTTGACCGTCAAGGCCGAAGATTTCCCAATGGGCGCAGCTACGGCTACGGCTTATCCTACGCAGCCGTCATTAGGTTATTCAGCCGATTACAACAAATCGCCCGGAAACGCCCATGCGCCTGTTGTTTTTGAAGCGCCCTTACAGTTGACTGGCGGCGAGCCTCAAATTTGGCTTGCAACCGCTGGCGGCGATATGTGGGGCGGCGCTGAAGTGTGGATTTCGACCGATGGCGACAGCTACACGCGAATCGGTGCGACCAACAAGAAAGCGCGTTTCGGATCACTGTCCGCACCTTTGGCAAGCGGAGCAGTTTTTGACCGCGCCAATACTCTGAACGTTGAAATTTCCGCCGGGCAAATGACAGGCGGAACGGAGCAAGACAGCCGCGATTTGCTGACCTTGTGTTACGTTGACGGCGAGTTTTTGGCCTACGAGACTGCCGAACTGAAAGGCGTGGGACGTTATACGCTTGGCAACCTGACGCGCGGTGCGTACGGCTCAACCATCGACCAACACAATGCAGGCGGCCAGTTCGTGCGCATTGATGAAGCGTTGTTCAAATACGCCGTCCCTGCGAACTGGGTAGGGCGCACGATTTGGGTTAAGCTGGTGTCTTTCAACGTCTTTGGCAGCGGCGTGCAGGAACTTGCAGAAGTTCCGGCATATTCCTATACCATCAAAGGCGCACCACTTGGGCAAATTCAGAACTTACGCCTCACATCATCTTGGGCATACGGCAAAGAGGCCGTTATTGCTTGGGATAAGTTGGGCGGGGCTGATACCTACGACGTAGAAGTCTATGCAGGCAATACGCAAAAACTACTGCGAAGCTTGAGCGGTATTGTTGACAACGGATTTACCTACACGCAGGCCGACATGAAAGCTGACGGCGGTCAAGTGCGTGATGTTGTCTTTAAAGTTCGTGGACGTGCGGTTACTGGGAAAACTGGCAACTGGGCGCAAGTGGCCGCTCAAAATCCGCAATTAGCAGCATTGCAAGGTATTTCAGTTGACAGCGGTTTGAAACAGGCGTTTTTCACTTGCCAAAAACCTGCTGAAGAAGACTTTGCCGGGATTATCATTTGGGTTTCTGAAAACGCAGCCGTACCGACCATCGACGCAAACAAAGTCTATGACGGCGCGGAAACGTTTGTAACCGTTGCCAAATGCAACGGCAAACCGCTGGAGAAAGGTAAGACCTACCATTTGCGCGCGGCGGGCTATGACAGTTTCGGCAAAGACGCACTAAAAGTCAGCAACAGCGTGTCGTTTACCGTTTACGATGTAGCAACAAGCGACCTATCGGAAAGTGATTTAAATAAATCGCTACGCGATAAAATCGCCTTAATTGACGGTAACGGCACAGGCAGCGTCAACGAGCGTATCAAAAACGCGAACGAGGACAGAAAGCGTGATATTCAGACCCTTTCTTCGCGCCTTGATACCGCGCAACAGTCGGTAACTGAGACCAAAGCAACGGTTCAGGTGGTTCAGACGACCTTAACCAAAGCGACAGGCGACATCAAATCGCTTGGCGAGCGTATCACGACAGCCCAGTCAACGGCGGACGGCAACAAAGCGACGGTACAAGCCCATGCACGAAGCATCAACGGTTTGGAAGCGCAATACACGGTCAAGGTGGACGTTAACGGCAAGGTAGCGGGCTACGGCTTGGCAACCACGCCGAAAAACGGAACGCCTGAAAGCAAATTTATTGTCAACGCCGACCGCTTCGGCATCGGCGCACCGGGCAAAGCTGACGTTTTCCCATTTACGGTAGATACACGGCAAAACCGTGTCGGCGTGAATGGCGAGCTGGTGGTAAACGGTAAGGCGATTGTCGATAGATTGAACGCCGGGGATATTCACGGCGACAAAATTACGGCAAACACGCTGAACGCAAACCGTTTGAAAGCCGGAAGCATTACAGCACGGGAAATCGGCGTTGATAAGTTGTCGGCAATATCCGCCAATTTGGGTGATATTCGTGGTGGCCGTATGGATTTAGGCAATGGTCGTTTTGTCGTGGAAAATAACGGCGATGTGTCCTTGTCATCATCTAGCGGGCAGGTTGGGATGAAGCTGAAAAACGAACGGCTTACCGTATATGATACAAGGGGTTATTTACGGGTGATTGTGGGCTATAAAGGAAATTCCTGATGGATTACGGATTATTTTGCTTTGATAAAGACGGCAACCCTATCGATATAAACTTAGATTCGAGTTTGATTGTCGAGGGGGTGCTGTTTCTGGGTAACGCGCCGCAAGGCTTGATTGCTTTGGATATGCTTTTCCCTAGGCGAAATTTTTTCAAAGGGATTTTCTTGATACCTCAATCACACACCGTCGGAAACTGGAACGCCGAATATTTGAGTATATCAAAACTGCAAAACGGCACGTTGCAATGGGTGCATTCTTTTTACCATAAACGTCTTTTTGGAGATGGCTTTATCACTCATTGCGGTGCTTTTGCAGGTAGGAGCTTACTTTATGGTTACTTCAACTAATGACGAGGATTGGGGATTTGCAATCTACAACGAAGCAGGGGTTGATTTAGTCAATTTTGGCTTATTCACGCCGAAATATATCGGTAAATTGCATTTATCCCTGCTCGAAGGGGGCGGCGGGTTGAATAATCTTCGCGTCGTATCAAATAGCGGGCGCGAAGTGTCTATAACTGACGGTAGTCTTAATGTGCCTTTTGAAACACTGATTGCAAAAGGCAATTACCCCGAGCGAAGTAGCGGCGCATTATCTTCAGGTTATCTATTCGCCGCCCCTAATAACGGCATACGCATGATTCTGCCTTTGTACGGCTCTTCTGGGATTGGCTTACGGACAAGGGGTTTAATTCCTGCCGTTATACATGGCTGGGGCAGCGGTTACGACCAAGAAAAATTCGAGATGGCGACATTGATGTGCAACTCCTTGAAATCAGGGTCGGATGTTATGCACGCATCGCTTGAGATGAAGCATATAGACGGTCAACTATCTGCTGATGACAAGTCAAATTATGCAACAGGGTTGCCATACTCCAACAATAGGGCTGAAAACTACAATTCCACCGGTCTGCCTATCACAGCATCGTTTCGGAGTACAAGCATCGGAGCGAATGAAGTAGCCGGCTTTTCGGCGGTAAGTCTGGGGTGTGGTTATATGGTTATAGACATGGCAGGCGGTACGGACTTGGAGATATTTTTCTACGAGACCGCAGGCTTGCCATACGAGTATCTTAATAAGTGCTCCACCGTTATTGACTACAACCCTTACGGGCTTGCAAGCTACGACTATTCGCCTCAACAAATCAATTACGTCATGCCTAAAAAAGGCAGTGTCGCCGAAGTAAACGATGGCTACAACAGGTCAGTTACGTTTTCGGATTTGGTTGTGGGTAAAGTGGATAGATCAAGGTGGTTTTTCACCCATGAATCGCCAAATAGAAGATTCTATCCTGAAACAGTCCCTGCAATAATTGATGCCCTGCGAAATGGGGAGAATAAAGAAAAACGCAAAAAACTAGCCCGATTTTTAGAAGGGGATGAAAACGCCCCTTTGAAATACGAGCAGTATGACAGTTCGTCTTTGCCGCTTAAACTCATGGGGGTAGTAACTCAAAGCGGCGGTATTGTAAAGCGTAGGGTTTCCCGTGCAGGGCTTTTTTACGAAGTATCAGGGATGGATTTAACCAAAGCTGCGCAGCCTGTCGGGATGCTTGGATGGGATAATGCCGCACTTTACAAGACGGGGCTTCCTGACGGCTTTGGGGTAGGTGTTCACAGCCTTTTCCAAAGCAAATCGGCAGGCTCTTCTTATTTCCCAATGCTGCCAAACCCACAAGATACATTCAAATGGGAATTGGATAAAATTAAACCATATCAACCGATTTTAAATTACCGTTACTCTAATCTGATTGCTGATACAAGCATCAATGATGGTCAATTTGACTTGACCGGATGGCAAAAGATTAAGGTTGGATTTGCAAACGCATTTAATAGCCGTATGGCGGCAAACCTGACTCACAGTTATCGTCAATTTAATAAGGCTCAAGCCATTGCCCATGTGCCGCGCAATAAAGATATTGTTTTGGCAAATTATAAAAACCCCCTGTCGGAATCGGCGTATTATGAAAAAGAAGTGCGTGATGCTGAGCACCGTGCATCACAGCTGATCGCGCAAACAGAAGCGAGGCTTGAAGAGGAGGCAAGGGCATGGGAAGAGAAAATAGATGGCGACTTACTAGAATCGGAAATCAACGCCTTTAAATCCAAAATGGGAATGCTGGAGCAGTTGTCAAAAATCGTAAATGAGAACTCTTCAAAAAGCTGGCAAGATCCATTTTGGGGAGCGTGGGCTTATAGGCATAGTGATAAATTGGAGTTGTACTGTGCCGCGCGGGAGGCGTTGCCTGAGACGACAACCCCGCTCCCTGAAAATTGGCTTTGCTGCATGAAGCCTAATGTTTAAACCATTATTAATGATTGGAAAGTTATGACAAAACAAGTAATTGCAATTAACCACGAAATCGAAGACGAAAGCACCGGCGCGGTGGCGAACTATCATGTAATCGAATATGTGAGTATCGATTATAAGTACAACAATGTTACGGCAACGATGAACGGCTATGTGTCCCAAAAGGCGCATGAAGCGGGTCGCAATCCTCTTTGTTCCCATTCTGTTACCGTTGAAGCTCTGCCCGATGGCGAAGAAGTGTCACGCGCTTGGCTGTACGGCAAAGCTGTTGAACAGGGAAATGAACAAAGTGTCTTTTCCGGTGCTGAATTGGTTGAAGCTTAATCTAAATTTGAAACAACGCCCGTGATGATTCACGGGCTTTTTTATGGGCGGTCGTATGAGCGATTTAGAAGCAAAAATCAAGATAACCGTCGAAAACGGCACGGCGGCAGGGTTTAACCAAGCGGCAAACTCTGCGGAATCGGCTTCAAAGGCCATTGAAAACGCCATTGGTAACGTCAAGGCGCGATTGAAAACGCATTTTGACGATATGAAAAAGTCGATGGAGCAGGCGTTTCACGTTAATCCATCAACTTTTAAAACGCTTGGCGATGCACAAGAGGGGATGTTCAACAAAATCTCTTCTTCGGCGCGGAAAGTGTACGAAGAAACGCGCACGCCGATGGAGCAGTTTAAGGCGAAGCTGGCAGAAGTTAATCAACTGTTGAATCTTGGCGCGATTGACGTGGAAACCTACGAACGCAAGGTTCAGCAACTGAACAGCGAGCTTGAGCAGACAGACGGCAAGGCTTCGGCGGCCGCCGGTGGGCTGGGTAAAATTGGATCAGTTTTGGCTGGATTTGCGTCACTGTCGTTTGCCAAGTCCATGCTTGACACTGCCGACGCCATGCAGTCAATCAACGCACAAGTCAGACAGGTTGTGTCGTCTGAAAGCGAGTATTTGGCAGTACAACGTCAGTTATTGGATGTAGCCAACAATACCCGAGCCTCACTGGAATCAACGGCGAATCTGTATGTTTCTACAAGCCGCGCGTTAAAAGACTACGGCTACACGCAACAGGAGATTTTGACCTTTACCGAGGCAACCAATAACGCGATGGCTATCGGCGGCGTACAGGCGCAACAACAGGCCGCTGCGCTTATGCAGTTATCGCAGGCTTTGGGTAGCGGTGTATTGCAGGGCGATGAATTTAAATCTATTGCTGAAGCCGCACCGATTCTGCTTGATACTATCGCGGAATACATGGGCAAATCACGCGCTGAGATTAAAAAGCTTGGCAGTGAAGGGCAACTGACGGCGGACGTGATTTTTAAAGCCATATCCGGCGCATCTGAAAAATTCGGCGAGCAGGCGGCCAAAATGCCTATGACGATGGGTCAGGCGTTGACGGTGTTTTCAAATAACTGGCAAAGCATGGTTTCAAAATTGCTGAACGACAGTGGCGCAATGTCGGGGATTGCTGCGATTATTAAACTGATTGCTGACAACCTGAATTTAGTTGTCCCTATTGTTGCAGGTTTTGCCGTTGCTGTTGCGGCCGCTGTTGCACCTACGCTGGCATTGAATGTGGCTTTGCTGGCAAATCCGTTTGGGATTGTGGCTGTTGCAATCGGCGCGGTCATCGGCCTTATTTCCCAATTCGGCGATGAAATAGACGTTT
>ERZ773046.1093-NODE-1093-length-16161-cov-5.092388_pt1 | contig 16161 bp, 19 predicted proteins | sample MGYA00580634_ERZ773046 | MGnify/ENA primary metagenome ERZ773046 (study PRJEB29015, sample SAMEA2738127) | human oral metagenome | biome: human oral; feature: human-associated habitat; material: saliva | place: China | collected 2159 ... | reverse complement strand
AGTTCGATTAAAAGGGTTTGGGTTGTCATGCGGGTTTCTTTCAATTTTTTGTTTTGTACCAATCGGCTTGTCTCATTCAGGATTTAGAGGCAGGCCGTCTGAAAACGGAGCGGGAATGATAATGCGGCATTTGTCACGCCGTTTCCGGACGCTTGCTCAACTCGGCATAGTAGCCTTGTTTTTCCAATAATTCTTTATGCGTTCCTTCTTCAATGATGCGGCCGTCGCTCATCACGATAATGCGGTCGGACTGCTCGATGGTGGTCAGGCGGTGGGCGACGATGATGCTGGTCCGGCCGTGCATCAGGCGTTCCAATGCTTGCTGAACCAGCCGTTCGGATTCATTATCCAGCGCGCTGGTGGCTTCGTCGAGCAGCAGGATGGGTGCGTCTTTCAGGATGGCGCGCGCAATGGAAACACGCTGCCGTTGGCCGCCTGAAAGTTTGTGGCCGTTCGCACCGATTTCCATGTCCCACCCTTGCGGGTTTTGCCCGACAAAATCCCACAAGTTGGCGGCTTTCAGCGCGCGCTCCACCGAATCGGCATCGGCATTGGGGCAACCGTAAAGCACGTTATTATACAGGGTATCGTCAAATAGAAATACATCTTGGGATACCAAGGCAAACTGTTTGCGCAGGCTTTCCAAGGTCAAATCGCCGATGTCGATGCCGTCAAGCGAGATGCGGCCGGATTCGGGCGTAATGAAGCGCGGCAATAGGTTGATGGCCGTGGTTTTCCCGCTTCCGGAACGGCCGACCATGGCGACTTTTTCCCCCGGCCGGATATGGAGCGTGAAATCGTCCAAAGCTTTGTTTTCCTGCCCGGGGTAACGCACATCGATGTGCTCGAAACGGATGCTGCCTTTTGCGGTCTCGATGGTTTGCGTACCGTTGTCGGCTTCGTTTTCCGTATCGAGGAAGGCATATACGTTGTCGGCGGCGATGAACATGGCCTGCATGGGAATCCCGATGTTAGACAAGTTTTTAATCGGGCTGACCATTTGCAGCATGGCAATGATAAAGGCCATGAACTCGCCGATGGTGGTCGCCCCGCTGCGGCTCTGCCACAAGGCGATGAAGATGACGACGGCTAATGCGGCTGAAGCAATGAACTCGCTGATGGGCGAACGGGCGGAGGAAGCCTGCGCGATTTTTTTGTTGATGCGGGTAATTTTTTGGTTTACCGCCGTGAAGCGGTCGAGCGCGTTTTGATAACCGCCGAACAATTTGACGATGCGGTGGCCCTGATGCAGTTCGTTAATGACTGTGGTCAGCTCCGCCATGCTGGTTTGTGCGCCGATTTGCGGTTCTTTCAGCCGGTTTCGGTAGTAGCGCGACAATCCCAGCAGCAACGGGAACATGACGACCACCACCAAGCTCAACTGCCAGTTGAGATACAGCAGGACACACACCAAACCGGCCACAATCAGGCTGTCCCGGGTAACGGTGATGAAAACATCGGAGGCATTGGAAATGGCGATATTGGCCTGAACCAAAAAACGGCTGGAAATGTTGCCCGAAGATTCGGCCTGCTGTTTTTCGGACGACAAGTGCAGCATTTTGTCGAACATGTCCTGCCGCAGGTGTTTAATCGCCTCTATGCCGACCCAGGAAAGCAGATAGCCGCTGGAAAAACGGCCGATGCCGCGCAAGGCTACCAACACCAGCAGAAACAAAGGCACAGCCCAGATTTTCTGTTCCGTCCCCCAAATCAGGTAGTTCATTTTGTCTTTGAAGGCAATCAGTGCGCCGTACCAATGCGCCGCCTCGCCGGACACGGGTGCGGCCTGCGGCGCGGCAAAACCCTGATTGACCAAAGGGGCGATAAAGGCGGCAAGGTAGCTTTCCGTAGCCGCCACCACCATAATGGCCAGCAAAGCCCAGACAATGCGGATTTTGTAGGGTGTGAGGTATTTCAGCAGCCGCATAAAATTGCGGGTGTCTTTTTTATTGAACAGGCTGAAGTTTGTTTGTTCTGTCATTGGTTTCCGATTTGGATGTGTTGCCTCGGTTTTATTTTTTCAGACGGCCTCCGAAGGCCGTCTGAAAATCGGCGCGGCCGGATTCGGCAAGGCGGATTATGCCACAAGCCGCCCTCTTCCGCCTTGGTGCGGCACGCTCCGCGCCTGCCGGTCAAACCCCGGCGGCATACTGCCGCAGCAGTTCGCGGAATTGTCCGCCGGTTTCGGGGTGTTTCAAACCGTAGGCGACGGTGGCTTCAAGATAGCCCAGTTTGCTGCCGCAGTCGTAGCGCTTGCCTTCAAAAGCATGGGCGAGGACGAACTCGTGGTCCAGCAGGCGCGCAATGCCGTCGGTCAGTTGGATTTCGTTGCCTGCGCCGCGCGGCAGATTGGTCAGAAGGTCGAAGATGCGCGGGGTCAGGATATAGCGGCCGACAACGGCCAGGTTGGAGGGTGCTTCTTCGGGCTTCGGTTTTTCGACGATATTGGTAATCCGCTGGAAGTTTTTCAGTTTTTCCACTTCGACAATGCCGTAAGAGCCGGTTTGCGACGGATCGACGGTTTCCACCCCCAGTACGCTGTTGCCGCTTTGATTGTAAACTTCAACCATCTGTTTCAGCGCACCTTTGGGCGCATCAATCAAATCGTCGGCAAGGATGACGGCGAACGGTTCGTCGCCCACCGCCGCACGGGCGCACAATACGGCGTGTCCCAAGCCCAATGCTTCGGTTTGACGGATGTAAAGGCAGGTGATATTCGGCGGCAGGATGTCGCGGACGTGTTCCAACAGCTTGTCTTTATGGCGCATTTCCAATTCGGTTTCCAGCTCGTAGGCTTTGTCGAAATGGTCTTCGATGCTGCGTTTGTTGCGGCCGGTGATGAACACCATTTCGGTGCAGCCCGCTTTTACCGCTTCTTCCACCGCATACTGAATCAGCGGCTTATCGACGATGGGCAGCATTTCTTTAGGACTGGCTTTGGTGGCGGGCAGGAAGCGCGTACCCATGCCTGCAACGGGGAAAACGGCTTTTTTAATCGGTTTCATCACATTTCCTTTTTCAGACGGCCTTCTTGAAGCCGCCGATTCTACCTTCCGACAGGGCAGGCTTTCAACCGACAAAGGCCGTCTGAAAACCTGCTTTCAGACGGCCTCTATGATTGTTCGGCTATTTATTCAGTTTATCCAACAGCTTGCCTAAAAGGCGTTGCAGCTCGCGGTGGTCTTTTTCGCTGAAGCCCGCCCACAGGCCGCTGCGTTTTTCGTTCAACATCGGCTGTATCTGCTTGATGAGCTTTTCGCCTTCCTTGGTCAGGCTCAGCACGATTTGACGGCGGTCGTATTCGTTGATGCGGCGGGTTACCCATTTGTTGGCCACCATTTCGTCCGACAGGCGGGTGGCACTGGTACGTGTCAGGTTCAGAATGTCGCTGAGGCGGGAAGGCATGATTTCCTGATTGGGGCTGAGGTATACCGCCAACAGCGACAACCACATGTTTTCATTGATGCCCGTGCCTTTCAGGCATTGGTTGAGGTTTTCGCTCATCGATTCGGCGGTCAGCCGCACAAGGCGTGCCGTCAGGGCTTCCTGCAAGGGGTATTCCGGCAGTTTTTCCGCCAACGCGGTTAATTGTTCGGTTACTTCGGTACGTGAAAAGTTCATCATGCTTCCATTCTTTTCGGTTGATTTTATTGCAGGCGCGGCCTGCAATTAGTGGGAATCCGTATAGTAAACTGAGTAACTTGCAGCATGGCTGATTGTCGGATAATCGGTTATATCAATCGGTCAAACGGTTGTATTTTTCAGACGGCCTGCCTATTCCGCCCCCTCTTTCCGCGTTTGGCGTTCAAACTCTGCCAAAGACATATCCATGCTTTCCAAACCCGGTGTCAGGATGCGCGAAACGGCCTCTCCCACGGCATCCTGCGAGGTACGGGCGGGACGGTAGACGAAGAGTTTGAACAGTTCGCCCAACCCGATATGCTCGGCATTGGTTTTCAGCACCCAGCCGTGCTGCCCTTGGTAAACATAGCCGTGCCGCGCCAATTTTTCCAAAAGGTCGCCCAATTCGTCGTAGCCCATATTGATGCGGCTGCGGAAATCCTTAACGCGCAGGGTCAGGCCGTCGTTTTGCGCCCGATAGAGCATCAGCAGGATTTTCAATACGTCGTCGAAACGGCCGTGCGCGCCGAACGAGCGGCGGAATGCGTCGTCCTGCCAATAGGAAAGCGAAGCGGTCAGCACCGCGCCGGTGAGCAGCAGCATCCACAGCAGGTTCAGCCAGATGAGGAATACGGGGATGGCGGCAAACGCGCCGTAAATCAATGTATAGCTGTTGAACGTGCCGACATACCAGCCAAACCCGCGCTGAGCCAAATCGAGCAGCACGGCGGTCAGCGCGGCACCGATCAGCGCGTGGCGGGCGGGCACATAGCGGTTGGGCACCACGCGGTACAGCAGCCACAGCGCGGCAGCGTTCATCACCAGCCCGCCGGCCGTTTTGATGCCGTCTGAAAGGCGTGTATCTTGATTCGCCCACTCCTGATGCCGCAGCAGCAGTTCCCACACCGACAATCCCGCGCCGACGGCCAGCGGTGCGAAGGTCAGCAGCATCCAGTACACCAAAAACTGCGTCCACAGCGGACGGCGGTTCTGCGCGCGCCAAATGCGGTTGAAGGTTTGGTCTATCGTGCGGATCAGCATCACGGCGGTAACGCCGAGGAACACGATACCGATGGCGGTCAGATTGCCGGCGTTGCTTTGAAACGTCGCCAGATAACCGCGCACCGCATCCGCACCCTTCGGCACCAGATAACCGTCTATCAGCTCAATAACCGACGACGACAGATCGTCGAACACCGGAAAGGCCGACAAAATAACCAGTGCGACGGTCAGCACCGGCACCAGCGCCAACAGCGAAGTAAACGTCAGGCTGGCCGACACCTGCGGCACGTCCACCTCGTTAAACCGTTGGTAAAGAAAGCGGGCAAACCCGAACAGGCGCGACTCGCGCACGGCTTGCCATGATGGTTGTTTCAGCATATTCTGCCTTCGTCCGCCTGTTTTCAGACGGCCTCCGAAGCACGCAGAGGCCGTCTGAAAACGAATTTTCCGACATTATCCAAACATTTCTTCAATCATTCTAACGGAAAGCCACCATGAACCCAACTCCCCTCCCCCTGCTGGTTTTGTACTATTCGCAAAACGGCGGCACGCAAAACCTCGCCCGCCACATCGCACGCGGCATCGACAGCGTTGCCGGTTGCGAAGCCGTCGTCCGCACCGTACCGAAAGTCTCCGCCGTCTGCGAAGCGGTGGAAAACGACATCCCCGACGACGGCGCGCCCTACTGCACGCCCGAAGAACTGAAAAACTGCGCCGGACTGGCCTTGGGCAGCCCCGTCCGCTTCGGCAACATGGCGGCGGCCGTCAAATACTTCCTCGACGGCACCATCCCGCACTGGCTTTCCGGCCACTTAATCGGCAAACCCGCCACCGTCTTCGCCAGCGGTGCCGGCCTGCACGGCGGGCAGGAATCCACCCTGCTGAGCATGATGCTGCCGCTGCTGCACCACGGCATGATTATCTCCGGCATCCCGTTCTCCGAAGCCGCCCTCAACGAAACCCGCAGCGGCGGCACGCCCTACGGCGCAAGCCACGTCGCCGGACACGACGGCAACCCCGCCCTGACCGCCGAAGAAGAAACGCTGGCCTTCGCGCAAGGCCAACGGCTGGCCCGGCTGGCACTGCAACTCAACCGCCCGTAACCCCGCCCTCAACAAACAGGCCGTCTGAAAAACCGTCCGCAAGGTTTTCAGACGGCCTTTCGCATCCTGTCGCAGAGGCCGTCTGAAAGCACGGCTGAAAAACAGCCGGTGCGCTTCCTTCCGTTTTTCTGATGGCCTCCATCAAAATTTCAGATTACACCCGTTTACACAAACTTACTATACTGCCTGCCAACGGCCGTCTGAAAGCCGTTCAAACAAAATATATATGACTACGACGGAGAAACTCCATGAGCAACACAAACGAAAAAAGCTATGCGGAACTGCACCGCCCCGCCTCGTCGTTCGACAACCGCGACGCCTACCTCGAACACGAACTGGAAATCCTGAATCCCAAACGCTGGAAAATCAACCTCCCCTTGCGCGACTATCGCTTCGAATGGGAAGACCTTATCCCCGCGATGGCCGGCACCATAGGCAAAGTCGTGATGGTGGGCGCGGTGGCGGCGGCCTTTGCCGTCCCCTTGGGCCTACCCGACGGCTTCGTCCTTGAAAACGTGCGCTACGAACTGCTGATTGCCTCGTTCTTCATCCTGCTGCTGTCCGGCTTCTTCCTGCCCACGGCCAACCTGCCCGGCACGCACGGCCCGCTCATCCCGCTTATCCCCATCGTGGTTGCCGCCGGCGGCCACCCGCTGGCCTTCGGCATCCTGATTGCCGTATTCGGCTTCATACTCGGCATTTCCAAAGGCGGCAGCCTGATGGCCAAACTGACGGGCAACGGCGTCTGCGGCGGCCTGCTGCTCTACCTCGGCTTCATCGGCACCACCGGACAGGTGAAACAGCTCTTCGAATGGGCGGGCAGTTTCAACATGTCGCATATCGCCTTTATCATCATCCTCGGCACCATCATCCTCTACGCCCTGCTGGAACACTGGCAGAAACGCTGGCTGGCCGTACCGTTGGGTTGTGTGTTGGCAGGCGTAACCGCCTACATCCTCGGCGCACCCTTCGCCTTCAAAACCGCCCCCGGCCTGCCGCCGCTCTCCCCGAACTACTGGTGGGGCGAAAACACCGGCTGGATGCTCGGCTGGCCGACCCTCGACAGCTTCCTGGTCGTCTTCCCCTTCGCCGTACTGGCCGTAGCCATGTGGTCGCCCGACTTCCTCGGCCATCAGGTTTTCCAAAAACTGAGCTACCCCGAAAAAGCCGAACGCGCGCACATGAACATCGACGACACCATGGTCAGCTGTGCCGCACGCCAGGCCGCAGGCTCACTCTTGGGCGGCGCGAACTTCACCTCATCATGGGGCACCTACATCATCCCCGCCTCTGTTGCCAAACGCCCGATTCCCGCAGGCGCGATCCTCACCGCCGTCTTCTGCATCATCGCCAGCATCTGGGGCTATCCGATGGACTTGGCGATATGGAAACCCGTATTGAGCGTGGCACTGATTGTCGGCGTATACGTCCCGCTGCTTGAAGCAGGCATGGAAATGACGCGCAAAGGCAAAACCACCCAATCTGCCGCCATCGTCGTTTTCTCGTCCGCACTGGTCAATCCCGTTTTCGGCTGGTCGCTGACCATGCTGCTCGACAACCTCGGCCTCATCGGCTGTAAAGCGCGCAGCGCGGAGTTGGGCTTTATCGGACGCGTCGTCGTCCCAACCGTCGGCTTCGTCATCCTCTGCCTGGCCATGGGCGCGGTCGGTATGTTCCCGGGCATCCCCGCCTTCCTGCCTCATTTCCAAAAAATGTAGCAGCAGGCCAAAAATGAAAAAGGCCGTCTGAAAAGCATATTATCGGCTTTTCAGACGGCCTCCCTTATCTTTACCCGACTCCAACCGGTTGCTTCAAACACACCCCGTCCCGCTGAGGAAAATCCCGCGGCAGGCACAACAAGCCGACACAATTCCGCTGTGGCGCAAAACGCAACGCCCCTGCCCGACGGCAAACCGCCTGATGCCCGCCAACCGCTTCCTTTGCTATAATCCCGCCACTTTTCACCTGCCCGACAGGCTGCCTGAAACCATGACCACCGATTTCCGCCTCCGCTTTTCCATCCAAAGCTGGCACGCCGCCTCCACCCGCCTGCACACGGGCGAAGATTGGGCCGCGTGGGCATCCGGCCGCTTAAACGCCGCCGATTTGCCCGACACGCCGCCGAAGGTGGATTTCCTGCCCGCCATGCAGCGGCGGCGCCTCGGCCTCTCAGCGCGGCTGCTGTTTGCGGCGGCACATCCGCTCTTGACGGAAGGCGAATCCTGCCCGCTGGTGCTCGCCTCGCACGACGGCGAAATCAACCGCAGCTTCGACTTATGGGCTACCCTTTTGCGCGACAACGAAGTTTCCCCCACTTCCTTCGGCCTGTCCGTGCACAACGCCCTGGCCGGGCAGTGGTCGATGCTGCGCGGCGACATGAGCGAATACACCGCGCTTTCCGTGCGGCAGAGCAGTTTGGAAACCGCCGTACTCGAAGCTGCCGGCCTGCTGGCCGATGGTATGGAGCGCGTGCTGGTACTGGTGGCGGACGAACCCTTGCAGGCGCAATACCCCGTCGCACCGGTAGAACGCGCACCCTTCGCCCACGCGCTCGCCCTGCTGCTCACCGCCGGAGAAGAATGGGAACTTTCCCCCGCCGCGCACGATGCCGGCGGCACGGCAAACTGCGGCTATTGGGGCGCGCTCGAATGGCTGAGGCAACGGCATTCAGGTAGCCGCAGGTGGATAAACCGTTATGCAGACAAGACTTGGCAATGGCAGCGGCTTACCCCCTAAGCGCCCGCCTAAACCGCCTGTGGCGATTGCTGGCCACCGGAATGGGCTTCGTATATTTCGGCGTATTCGGCGTGCTGCTGCAAATCGTGCTGCTGCCCTGGCTGCTGCGCCGCTCGCCCGATTTGGCGCAGCAAAAGCAGGCGCGGCGCATGGTGACGCGCACTTGGCTGTGGTTTAGCTATTATTTGATGCGCTCCGGCATTTTGCGCGCGGAATTTGAAGGCTTCGAGCGGCTCGGCCGCCCCGGCCAGCTGATTTTGGCCAACCATCCCTCGCTGCTCGATGTGGTGTTCCTGCTTGGCCGCGTGCCCGAAGCCAACTGCATCGTGAAAGCCGATTTGCAGCGCAATCCGGCCATGGCCGGGCAAATCCGCGCCTGCGGCTACCTGCCCAATCAGGAAGATTTGGATTTTATCGATGCAGTGCACGAAGTTTTACAGCAGCAATGCCTGTTGGTATTCCCCGAAGGCACGCGCACCGGCTGGGACGGCGTGGTGAAATTTCATCGCGGCGCAGTGTCGATCGGCCTCAGAAGCGCGCAGGTCATCACACCCGTGGTGATTAAAATGCAGCCGCCGAACTTCAAAAAAGGCCAGCCGTGGTACAAAATCCCGCTGCAAAAACCGGCCTACCGCTTTATCGTCGGCGACGACATCAACCCGCAGGACTGGTTAAACAAGCACCCCCTGCCCATTGCCGCCCGCCGCCTTAACGACCACCTGCAACAATACTTCAATGAAAGAAGCCAAGAAAATGAATGATTTAAAACAAGAAATCAAACAACTGATTATCGACAGCCTCGGCTTGGAAGACCTCACGCCCGCCGACATCGGCGACGAAGAAACCCTGTTCGGCGACAGCGGCCTCGGCCTTGATTCCGTAGACGCGCTTGAACTCGGCCTGGCCGTGCAAAAACACTTCGGTTTCCAGCTCGACGGAGAAAACCAAGAGCTGCGCGACAGCTTCGCCAATGTGTCCACGCTGGCCACCTTCGTGCAGAAACAACGCGGCTAAACCAAGCACTTCTTTTCCCTCAGGCATTGTCTTGCAAGGAAAAAGAATCGATTTAACAAACAGCTTGGGAAAGGCCGTCTGAAAATCTCAGCTTCAGCGCAGCCAAAACACAGGCCGGACATCCAAAATCCGGCAAACCGACCACATCCCATCATGCAAAGGACTATCCCATGACCGAAAACGAAATCCGCGCCTTCCTGTTCGACATACTGGAAAACATGTTTGAAATCGACACCGGCAACGTAACCGGCAGCACCAACCTCTACGAAGACCTCGAAATTGACAGCATCGACGCCATCGATCTGCTCGACCAAATCAAACGCCAAACCGGCTACAAACTCCAAGCCGAGGACTTCCGCAACGTCCGCACCATCGACGACATTATCGCCGCCGTATCCAAACTCTACCAAGACGCCAAGCCCGAAGCGTGAAAACCGCCGCCAAAATCCTGCTCGGCATCTTGAGCGTACTCTACCCCCTGCTGTGGTATTACGGCCGCGAGCAGGGCTGGTTTTATCCGCTGGCCGGCTTCATGCTCCTGCTTTGGCTCGCCCGCGCCGCCATGCAGCGCGATCCCGGCCAGCGGCGCGTTTCCTTCCTCGTAGCCGCCTTTTTCGCCGCCGTCCTCCTTTTCAGACGGCCTGACAGCATGTATTGGTATCCCGTATGGGTAAACGGCCTGCTGTTGCTGCTGTTCGGCCTCAGCCTCACGCAAAAACAAAGCCTGATCGAACGCCTCGCCCGCCTGCAACACCCCAATCTGCCGCCCGAAGGCGTGGCCTACACCCGCCGCGTTACCCAAATCTGGTGCGGCTTTTTCATCCTCAACGGCAGCCTCGCCGCCCTCCTCGTGCTGCTCGAACAATACCGCTGGTGGGCACTCTACACCGGCATCATCGCCTACATCCTGATGGGCATCCTGATGGGCGGCGAATTCGCCTACCGCAAATGGGTATTAAAGCTGAATCCGAAAACTTCGGACAAACGCCATACCGACTAAACGAAGTCATACAATAAGCGTCTCTCCGCATCCCGCCAGTTGCCAAACCCCTGCCAAACCGGCACGGCAGACACTTCCTGCGGCCACACCGCCGTACACACCCATTCCCCGTCCAGCAAAAACACAACGCCCCGCCACAACTTCCCAGCCGCACAAAGCCGCCAGCCATCCGCCCCGCCGTCCCGCCTCAAACCCACTTGGGGCAAATCGGCCAAGGCCTGCCCCGTGGCTTTAAGCAGGGCCTCTTTCAGCGTCCACAGCGCATAGCGGTCGGACAATTCGGAATGCCGTTGCAGCCAGCGCGCCTCATCTTCATGCAGCACCCAATCTGGCCAGGCATCGAAACGGCGTTCCCGCAGCCGCTCCAAATCCACGCCCACGGCAAAACCGGCAGACGGCACGGCCAATACGGCATGGCCGCCACTGTGGCTGAGGCTGAAGAGGCCGTCTGAAAACACACCTGCCCGCCGCTTGAGAAAACGGCTGACCTGCCAGCCGGTTTGCGCGGCGCGCGCGGGATGGTGCAACAGACGGATACGGTCGGCCTCGTCCAGCCATTCGGGACGGTAATATTCGGCACAGTCGGGCGCGGCCAGATAGAAGCGGATGCTGTATTCGTCAGATGGGTGGGTAGGCATTTCCTGGGTTTTCAAATATACTGTTAAATTAAGTGAAACTGCTGAATTATAGTGGGTTAAACACACCATATTCGGGGCGGTTCAAGATGAATTTGTTTTTTCCAACCGATAAAGGGAGCAAATATGAAATCTCGCAATATGATGCTGGCGGCCGCGATTGTAGCCGCTTTCGGCCTGGCCGGCTGCAACAGCAACCGCACGCCGGACAACGGCGGTGCAGATTCACACCGCACTGAAACCCGCGCTACCGGCGGCAATACGAAAACCACCGGCCGTGTGTGCCAACTGCTGCAAGACGACAATCCGAACCGCGGCGGCCGCAAAGTGGTATACCGCTGCAACGGCCGTGCCGTGCTGGCTTCCGATGAAGCCAAACGCCTGCTGAACCCGAGCGTGCCGGTCAGCTTCGGCGGCGGCGGAAGTGTGGTGCAGTCCAACCTCATCACCCGCCAAGCCGCCAACGCCACCGGAAAATCAGACGAAGCCGCCTGCGAACGCGCCTTCATCAATGCCGCACACAAATTCCAAGCGACCGCCCAAAGCCGTAATGCCAACCGCGTCAGCAATTTCCACAGTTACTACAACCGCAAAATCCTGCGCGGCGGACAGTACGACTGCGAAGTCGGCACCTTCCACGCCCGCGTCGTGATGCGCGGCGACATTGCCCGCTAATCGGCCTATCGCTTCATCAAGGCCGCCTGAAACTGCCTCCCGCATTTTTCAGGTAGCCTTTTCCCCCTTTTGTTAAAATCCCGTTTTTCCACCGTTTTCCACCCAATCATGAAACTCCTCGCCGTCATCCCCCACTACCGACATCTCGGCACGCTGCCGCAGGTGGTTGCCGCCCTGCGAGATTGCGGCCTGCCCGTTTTGGTGGTGGACGACGGCTCGGGCGAAGACTACCGTGCCGGTTTGGAGGCCTTGCGTGAAGAAGGCGTTCAGGTGGCCTTCCGCCCGGTGAACGGCGGCAAAGGCAGCGCGATGAAATGGGGTTTCAAATTGGCGGCGGAGCAAGGTTTCAGCCACATTTTGCAGATTGATGCCGACGCGCAGCACAGCTTTGCCGACATCCCGCGCTTTATCGAAACCGCGCAGTCGCAGCCCCAGGCCGTGGTATGCGGGCGGCCGGTGTACGGCGGCGACGTGCCCAAATCGCGGCTCTACGGCCGCAAAATCACCGATTTTTGGAACGTGCTGCACACTTGGTCGTTCGATATCAAAGACGGCATGTGCGGCTTCCGCGTTTATCCGCTGGATGCCGTCCTGCCCATCATCCAATACGGCGGTGCCGTCATCGGCGAGCGCATGGATTTCGACAACGAAATCCTCATCCGCCTGCATTGGGCGGGTACGCCTTTCATCTGGCTGGACACGCCCGTGCGCTACGAAGCAGGCGGCGTGTCGCACTTCAACCTGCGCCGTGACAACCTGCTCATCAGCAAAATGCACGCCCGCCTGTTTTGCGGCATGGTTGCCCGCCGCCTCGGCCGCCTGTTCAGACGGCCTCAAACGGCACCAACCGAACAGGCGCATTGGTCGGCACAGCGCGAACGCGGCCACCGCCTCTTCCTCAAGATTACCGAATGGCTGGTTCGCTACCTGCCTCTGTGGCCGGTGCACGGCATTGCCGCACTCGTTGCCGCCTATTTTTATCTCACCTCTGCCGCCCAACGCCGCAGCGTACGCCAATATCAGGGCTACCTGAAAAGCAGTTTTCCCGCCGCACCGCTGCCCGCGCGTTTCCCCGTATACCGCCAGTTCGCCGCCTTCGGCCAAGCCGTGGCCGACCGCTTCGCCGTGTGGCAGCATAAAATCACCGTGCCCGACCTCGTGGTGGAAGACCCCGACAACCTGTATGCCGATATAGACAACCACAATGCACGCGGCCAAATCCTCATCTGCTCGCATTTGGGCAACATCGAAGTGTGCCGCGCCCTCGTCTCCCACCATCAAGGATTCAAACTCAACGTGCTCGTGCACAACGCCCACGCCGAAGATTTCAACCGTGCCCTCAAAGCCGCCGGCGCCAGCGATTTGCAGCTGATTCAGGTAGCCGACCTCGACGCGGCAAAAATGCTCCAACTCTCGCAAAAACTCGATGCCGGAGAGTGGCTCGCCATTGCCGCCGACCGCACCCCCGTGCGCGGCAACAAAACCGTGCCCGTGCAATTCCTCGGCCACACCGCCCATCTGCCGCAAGGCCCCTGGCTGCTCGCCGGCCTCTTGCGCGCGCCCACCAACACCGTCTTCGTGTTAAAAGAGCAAGGCCGTTATCATTTATGCCTGAAGCGTTTTCAGACGGCCCCAAGCTGGACGGCAGCCACGCGCAAACAAATGATTGAAAACATGGCGCAGCAATACGCCGACGTTTTGGCCGCCCACGCCGCCCGCGCGCCGCTGCAATGGTTCAACTTCTACGACTTCTGGAGCAACACCCCACATGGCTAAACACATCTACTGCCGCCACCACACCGAAATCGAAGTCCCCTTTTTCGACGTAGACGTGATGCAGATCGTCTGGCACGGCCACTATGTCAAATACCTCGAAATCGCCCGCTGCGCCTTCCTTGACGAAGTCGGCTACAACTACACCGTCATGTTCGAACAAGGCCATGCCTGGCCCGTGGTGAAGCTCGACCTCAAATACGTCCGCCCGGCCCGCTTCGGCCAGAAAATCCGCGTGGAGATGGCCGTAACCGAATACGAAAGCTGCCTGCGCATCGACTACATCCTGCGCGACGCAGAAAGCGGCACCAAACTCACCCAAGCCCACACCACCCAAGTCGTCCAACGCCTTGATAACGGCGAAATGCAGTTCCAAACCCCCGAAAACTGGCAAAAAGCCGTACGGCAGTTTAAAGGGTTCACACCTTTGGCAAACGGCTGAGATAAGAGGCCGTCTGAAAGATAACCGGCCTCCGTTGCAGGCTTTATCCGTTAAGAAAAGAAACGGCATAAAATAATAAAACGGCAAACCCAAGCCCTGCCCGCCCGCCAATTGAAAGGCCGTCTGAAAGGCTGCCAAGAACCCTGCAACCTTCCCCGCATCACACCCTTTCACCATAAATCCACTATACTATGCCCTCTCCCGACTCCCCCGCCCCCCTGACAACATGAAAAAACTCCTTATCAGCCTCCTCCTTTCCCTTACAACCCTACCCGCGCTTGCCTTCAGCACCGCCGAACTTGCCGCACAGCTTCAAGCACCGCAGAGCGTACAGGGCGGGTTTACCCAGCAGCGTTTTTTACGCTCAATGGACAAACCCGTACAAACCGGCGGCCACTTCGCCCTGCGCCCCGGCCATGGCCTGTTTTGGCATCTGCAAAAACCGTTTGACATGAAACTGCGCGTCCGTCGCGACGGCATCAGCCGCCAAGACGCACAAGGCCAGTGGCGCGCCAACGGCAGCCAAACCGCACAGGCCGCACAAGTAAAACTTTTCATGGCCGTACTCGGCGGCGACACCGCCGAATTGCAACGCCACTTCGACCTCGCCCTTTCCGGCGATGCCCGGCAATGGCAGCTTACCCTTACCCCGAAAACAGCCGTCATGCGGCAAGTATTCAACAAAATCGTCATCAGCGGCGGCCAGCTGGTGCAGAAAGTAGAGCTGGACGAAAAACAGGGCGACCGCACCGTGATGCAGTTCACCCAGCTGCAAACCAACCGCCCACTCTCCCCGGCTGCCCGTCAGGCTTTGGGGGAATAAACCGTAAAGCCCGCTGTGTAGGCTTCGCCTGACTGCATTTTCAGACGGCCTTTAAGGCCGTCTGAAACCGTTGGAAATAGAGAAAATACAATTCGAAGATGACGGCTATACGCATACCCTGAAGTATTTTTATCTTTAAATCCAAATAATAAAAATGAAACTTATGTAATCTTAGGCAATGGTCGGAACGATAGATTGGGAAATCCCCCTATCCGGCGGTAAAGTCATTTGATAAGTTTTACATCTTTTCAGCCAATGTCGGCTCAGGCAAAAACAAAATATCCATGCTATTGATAAAAAGGCCGTCTGAAACGCAATTTTCGGTTTCAGACGGCCTTTTAAGTAGGCTTGATAATGTTTGGGGATAATCATGTAGCTGTCGGAAAACATAAAAAGCCGACTTTTAAGGCAAATTGTTGAATTTGACAGATAGTGTGCGTTCTAAATCACTCCAGCAACAGACTCATAATCCGCAGTTTCGGCAGCAGAACGAACAACCCTGAAAAGCAAATGACTTCATAGCAAAATTTGCGCAGCATCAATATTTTCTGTTTTTTTCGGTACAAAGTATGACCTATACCAATATTTGTCATTGCAGCAGTATAGCAATTGATATGATATATGATAAAATTTCCTAGTTGTTTTATAAAACAGCACCTTAACCATAAATTTAAGAAGGATAGAACATGAACAAATTACTGATTGCCGTAATGATGATGGCCGCTTTGGCAGCCTGCTCCCAAGAGGCTAAGCAAGAAACTAAAGAAGCAGCCCAAGCTATTGCATCCGATGTTAAAAATAATACGGCTTCTGCCGTTGATGCCGCCGCATCTTCCGTTCAAGAAGCTGCAAGCAAAGTAGCGGATACTGCCGAGAAAGCTGCATCTGAAGTCAAAGAAGCCGTTGCTCCTGAAGCCAAACCGGCAGAAAAAACTGAAGCTCCTGCTGCCAAAGTAGACGGTAAAGCTGTTTATGAAGCCAGCTGTAAAGCATGCCATAGCGGCAACATCCCGAGCGCCCCGGGCGTAGGTAAAAAAGACGAGTGGGGGCCACGCATCAAACAAGGTCAAGAAACCCTGCACAAACATGCAATTGAAGGCTTCAAAGGCATGCCTGCCAAAGGTGGTAACGAAGGCTTAAGCGACGACGAAGTCAAAGCGGCAGTTGACTTTATGGCTAACGAGTCCGGTGCCAAATTCTAAATCGTCTGAATAATGAAAACGCACCTTGCAATAAGGTGCGTTTTTTTATGATACAACTACTCTTGGTAACAAAGAAGTAACTTATCTGTAGGAAGCATGTGCAGTATAAGCGCGATTTGGCGGAATTTTATTTAA
>ERZ773046.1092-NODE-1092-length-16165-cov-11.649534_pt1 | contig 16165 bp, 11 predicted proteins | sample MGYA00580634_ERZ773046 | MGnify/ENA primary metagenome ERZ773046 (study PRJEB29015, sample SAMEA2738127) | human oral metagenome | biome: human oral; feature: human-associated habitat; material: saliva | place: China | collected 2159 ... | reverse complement strand
TAGAACCTACTAAACCAGTAGAACCTACTAAACCAGTAGAACCTACTAAACCAGTTGAAACGAAACCAGTTGAAACACCTGCAGATAAACCTGCCAAATTCACCTTTGTTAAAGCTGGTACCACAGCGGCTTCACAAAAACTTGGTGTCACTTACAACACTGCTGTTGAAAGCACCAAACGTTTGCCACAAGCACCAGTAATCACTCAAGAAGACACAACTGTTGCACTTCCTGTTAACTACCCACAACAAGGCCACAAAACCTTGCCTGAAACAGGTGACAAGGCTTCTCTTGCTCTCACAGCAACAGGACTTGGTGTCCTCGCAGGCCTTGGACTTGCAGGTCGCCGTCGCAAAACTGAAAAATAACACTTTCTAAATGAATCGTTCACACGAACGATTCATGTATGCTGATTTAGCTCAGTCGGTAGAGCACATCCATGGTAAGGATGAGGTCATCGGTTCGATCCCGATAATCAGCATTGCCTTTTACGGCAATTCTTGTTATCCTTTCAGGCAGTGAAATTTTTATATTTCACTGTTACCGTTTTTGCTCACGCAAAAACGGCTTTTTTGCGGGTTGGCGCACGCGCCCCCGAACCCATTAAAAAACCAACGACAAAGTCGTTGGTTTATAGCCAAATAGCTTCTTCTCTTGTCACAGCGTCCTCGCTATCTGACGCATGAATGACATTATAAATCATCCCATTGGCGCCTACACGTCCATAGCGTCCACGAATAGACGTCTTGGCCGCTTTTGAAGGATTTGTATCACCTACCAAGGAACGAAGCTTAGTCACCGCATCAGGCGCTTCTAAAAGCATAGCGTAACAGGGCCCAGATTGCACATAAGCACAAATCGACTCATAAAAAGGCTTATCAACCAAATGCGCATAATGTTCATCCAATTGTTCCCTGGTCGCAAAAACCAAGCGTTCTTTGACAATGGTAAACCCTGCCTCAAGCAATTGATGACGAATAATAGAGCCAAGACCCTCTTTAAGAGCATCTGGTTTTAACATGGCAAAGGTTTCACTCATCACGCCACCATACTTTCTTGTGGAAGAACCTTTAATAGCTGCAAATCAAGCATATGACGATCCGCATAAAACCCAGACATCAACTGCGTATAAGCATGCAAATCTTCCAAATAGGTCAACTTATCGTCAAGCGAACGATTCTTAAATTTACTACTACAGAACAAACGATAAGCTGCTGACGCCTTATCTTTCTCATAACGATCATAGCGTTTCTTAATATACTGGCGCGTACGTTGCCAATCGCTAGCACTTTCAATATCTGCCAAAGTTCTCACATATTCGTCCAAAGCCTCGTAAGAACATTTAGAATCAAAAGGCAACAACTTACGATAATCAATCAAATCAAGCAATTCTTGATAAGAATAGGTACGGTCCATATCCATAGGCTCACGAATAAGGGCATAACGCAAATCAGGCATCTCATCAGACAAACGCTCACGATCCACATCTGCGAGTACCGAAGACGTTGTATAATCAACCACACATGGCTTCACCCCACGAATGGCTTTTCCGTCAATCTGACAGGACAAGAGCAAGCAAATGTCAGGCGATTGATGACGTAAATCGTCATAAACCTCACGTACACTACGCCCTCGTCCATCACGATAAAGCGTTCTGAAATCATGGTAAGGCTGATCATAAGAAATAATCAAAGACTCAAGCACATCAAGAGCCACCTGAACATCAGACGTATCAGGATACAAAAGAGTCACCTCGTCATCTTTTTGAATGGCATTATACAAAGGCCCAAACAACTGAGCATCCGAAATATACAAAGGACGCACTTGTAAATAGGTTTTATGATTAAGTGTTTCAGACATAGAAGTCTTTCTCTCCTTGTTTTTACTAACTATGTGACTAGTATAACATAAAGATGTCAAAAAAGCTTAAAAAAAGCAAAGAAAAAAACCCCGCTTGCCCCAGGCAAGCAGAGAAAAAATAATAGAAAGAAGGTGGATAGACATGGTATTTCCCACATCTATCCTCATTATAACAAACTTCTTAAAATCTTGTCAACAAATTTAGCTAAAAAATAACAAGAGTATTACCCCAACCAAATTATTAAGCACATGTAAAATCAAGCCATATTCTAAAGAACCTGTTTTTAAGCGAAGGCCCATAAAGATAATCGCCATCCCTCCGTAAATCACCAAAGCCCCAATACTGGTTGGCACATGCAAGACGGTAAACAAGAGACCACTGATAAACAAGGACGCTAAACTCACCTGAGCCAACAATAGCCCTCTAAAAATAACCTCTTCCATAATCGGTGCAAAAACAACAGATAAAACAAACAAGTAAAGCCCATGCCCTTTAAGTGCCTTAAGACTTTCCTGATTAAGCGTCGACGAATGTCCGGCCCAAGATAATAACCAATTCCCTAAAAGCGTCAAGACAATCATTAAAACAAGTCCAACAAGTAGTATCTTCCAGGATTTTGGCGCTTTAAAATAACCTAACAAATAGCCAAACCCAAAAATCAAGCCAGCCACACCAAGCATGCCTAACACAAGCATCCAATCCGCGGTTTTTCCAAGTAAAAGATTAGGTACTTGTTCAAGTATTCCTAAAAAAACAGCCATAATAAAGGCAATCCCTGCATGCCAACGAAAACGATCTAACATTTCAAAAACATCCTTTTTGTTTTTATTATAGCAAAGATAGCCAACTAACGTAAAGGTTAAACCCCTAATTTGGCATTAACATCTTCAATCATTTCCTTGGTCATGTTTTCAATATTGAGATAAACAATATCCCCAACGCCTAGCTGACCAAACACTAACAAAAAGGCATCCGTTGCAAGCATCTCTTTAAACAAGTCTTCATCAAAACAAATCGGTAAACTCAAGGACGGCACATGATCAATCCAACGATGGCAATACTGTAACCCCATATTGATCCACAACAAATCATCACCCTTATCCGCTTCTAAACTTGAAATCATGTTATGACAAATAGCTTTGGCATAAAGACTATCTTCAGGCAATTGATAAGCATAAGACTTTTCTTGCAAATGCGCCACATCATCAACTGTTAGCAATCTCACCCCGTCATACCAACGTCCACCATCAAAATGATAACGCGATTGATACTCCATCTTATCAAAATAAACACTCGTCATAAACATAAAATCATCCGTGACACGCGCGCGACTACGGTCAGTATTGGTCAAAATCAAATGAATGTTATGAGACATCACAAACATCTCATAAAGAACATCATCCGTTGCTTTTGGCAAAGACAAACTAACCAATTGATTAATCATCTCTTCATTTGATGATTCCACAAAAAGCTTCCCTTCATTCCCTCGAACAAGGTCATCAAAAAAGTCATCTTTAATCCCATAGATATCTTTAAGTTGTTGACGCATTTGCTCCACAACCGTCACATCTGTCTCATAACGAAAATAAGAAATAAAGTCCGCTTGATAAGCCATATCGACAAAAAAATAACACGGCTCAAAAGCTAACACAGGCTCCCCTGCTAACACACATTCTCTACGGTCAAAATAGACCATCATGGCTTTACTGTATTGCTCTAAGGCAAACGCTTTAGGTGTTGAAAAGCTATGTCCTGACAAGCATGCCAACGAATAAAAAGCATTTTGAGGCAAAATGAGACCATTTGAGGGGTGTAACAAGTCAGGCACCTGATTATACTCCGTTACCGCCTTAAGCAAACGATAAGGCATACTCTCAAGTGGCGTTTGTCCATAGACATAATTACGAAGCGTACTATAACCGACACCAAAAGCATCAGCCAAACTCTTTAATTCCGATTTGTGTTCCACTAAAAAATCACGCACTTCTTCAGCAGACATAAGATAATTCAATTGATATTGCATAACGATACATCCTTTTTTTATTTCTAAAACAACTATAACAAAGTCTAAGTCTATATTCAAGATAATATTTTTCCCAAATATAACATCGCCTTTTTAGCCCAAAAAGCGCAAGCGCTTTTTGGTCGGTCGTTTTTTCGCCTTTGGCTAACGCCAAAGACGCTTTTTTGAGATTAAAAAAAGACAGCCTACGGCTATCTTTTTTTAATCGAGCGTGATTTTTCCGTCATAATAATTGATACTAAAGCCATTTTGCACATTTGGCACAAAGACATGGAATTCGAGTTTTCCGTCACTTGATTTCGCTTCAATTTCATTACCTACAGGAACCAAGTCTTGGTCTGTTGCAAAAATAGAGGTCACACGGTAACGCACACGCTTATTTTGGTCAAGCGCTTTACGCACCAATCCTTCATAATAATTTTGCCCTTTTGAATCGTCTTCACGCGCTTGATTGGCCCAAGACGTTTGCGTATTGATATTTTTAGGATTGCTTTCAGACGCGTCAAAGCCTTTTAAACCACCAACCAAGGCATAACCAAGCAAATGTCCACGGTTAACCGCATACTTGTAATAACTCCCTTTAAGCGTTTGTTGGTGCCAACCAGCAGGCGTAAAAGCCCCACGACCGTTTCCTGTCGTTTCACGGTTTTCGTATTGACGGGTACGTTTGGTCAAAAGTGCGTTTCCTTTGGCTGCAATTTGCTTCCCTTGATGCGTCACCACATCATTAGTAGCATAAGGGGTACTCGCAATCGACGCATTAAGAGGCGTTTTGTTGCTATTCACAATAAAGCTTCCATGGTCATAAACCAAATCTCCAGGCAATTGCGCACGCACCTGATCCGTCAAGACACTTGACGCCTTAGCTTCGTCAGGCGTTTTTGCCCGACTTTCTTTCTTCTCAGCCGCGCGTGAGTCTTTAACCTTTTCTTTAACCCCTTTTGTGGCATCCTTAAGAATTTGTTCACTGTCACGTTTTGCGTCAGCCGCACGTTTCTTAGCCACACTGGTTGATGCTTCAACGACTTGTGTCTTTAAATAATGTACCCCAAAAGCACCAAGACCCATAGCAACCATAACAGCTAAACTAAGCATCACCGCTGTTACTTTCCAAGACCCTTTTTGAATCGCTCTAGCTACTTTTTTTAGCATTCATCCTCACCCCCAAGTTCATCCACCAAATTCGTTTCAACCTTACGGTAAATCGTTTTTAACAAACCAAGCGAACATTCTTTTGTCGTCAAGGCATGCTGAACGTCAACGTCCTCAAGCCCTTCACGTCCATAAAGAAAACCAACCGCATCTTTATAAGAATCAATCTCATCAAACAAGCTTTCAATCTCATCCCCTAAATTAGTCAAATACGTTACCGTATCGGCATAAGTATTCATGTCTTCAAACGAAAAATCGTCACTCAATTGTTCATAACGTAACAACGCCAAAGTCAAAAGACGTGCGGTTTTTGGCGATTGTAAAAACAATTCTAAAAAGGCGCGATACTGCAAATAATCATCCCCAAAGAGACGAGCCTTGAATTGATAGCCGTCATCAGCTAATGATCCTGTTAAAGACATGCCAAAAAAGTCTTCCACATATTCTTTCTTTTGCAAGGCGGTTAAAAGTCCTTTGGCTTGGCCCAAGGCTTTTTTATCAGTTTGTTCCATAAAAAAACTACTCGCTTTCTAAATCTTTTCTTACACTCATTATAACAAAAAAAGCCCCCAAAAGGGAAGCTTTTTTAACGTTGCAAACCTTTAGCTTGTTCATCCATATCAAACTGACTTGGATCAAAGCTAGGTTCTTCAGGCGGCATCATGTCTTCAAGAGACGCCGGCATAAAGAAGGACGCTTCATCAGGAAGACCGTAATCCAACTCTTCCCCATAAACAGGACCATCATAAGATGCCGCTTGAGCTTCATAGAAACTGTTATCGTAGTCAGGCAAAACAGGACCTTCTGCGGCATTTTGACGTTCAATTTCTTTTTGAATGCTTTCTTGTGTCACTTCTGGAAGCGCTTCGGTACGTTCCGCATGTGCCACCTTAGACAAATCACGTTGTTCAAGACCTGCGTCCTTATAAAGTGCGTCTTGGAAATCACGAATCATGTCACTTTGACGCAATTGACGTTGTTGATCTTCATGCATGTTTTGCAAAATTTCAGAACGCAAAACGTCTTTTAAGTCACCTGCAGATTTATAAGCCAAGGTTTCTGTTGAAATTGGTAATTTGGTCAAAACGCCTTCACCAAAGTAACCAGGCGTTTTATCAATACCTTCACGCAATTTTGCAATCTTATCTTTAACTTCTGGACGCACATGAACTTCACCATATTCATCGGTTTCATACATGGCCTTAATCATACGTTTTGGAGTCAAGGCATCAGATTGATGGAGACCTACAAAATCAGCAATAAAGTGAGCCTTATCTTCAGACAAACCATGCTTACCACCAATTTCAAGCAATTTTTGACGACTCTTTGAAATATTCCACGTTCCACCAAAAACATCACGAATGTCACGCACTTCTTGTGCAATTTCTTCGTACTTGTCAGCATTTTTCTTCATCTGAAGAATGGCTTGCGTGCCGCAATAAGTAACGTCCAAAATCGCACGGTTCAATTGTTCTTCACCAGGTTTGACAGGACGATTGAAGACAGCCTTGTTGGAATTATCGCCTCCACGACCTGTTCCTTCAGATTTCATGTTAAGGGCACTCAATTCTTGACGGTTAGACTCACGAGATACAGGTTTGTTCCAACGTTCCCCAATCTCTGCCAAAGCTTCTTGATACTTCTTGGCATGTTCTTCCCCATCAGGAATACCCATAGACACGGCTTTGGCAAAGGTCTTCTTAAAGGTCGCTTCATTTTCAAAGGATACCAAACCAGCTTCCCAAGATTTTGGATTATCCATCATCTCAAGCATGGCTTCATGAATCACTTGTGCTTTAGCTTCACGACCCTCTACAGCAGCCGCACGTTCTTCAATATTGATGCCTGCGGCTTTGGTAACCGCTACAACATTACGGCTACCTATACTAAGGAAAAGATTACCGTCACGTTCCATTTGTGCCGATGGACGCGCCAATTCAAACAATTGTTGTTTTTGTTCTTCCGTACCATGAAGTTGATCACCTTTGGTTTTACCACCCGTATCACCATCATGGTCCATATCGAGTTGCTCGTCAATAAGAACACTTACGTGAACAACATTAGGATCCCCATGACCAATATTTTGTGTCGCCACTACGTTACTTGAACGCACAACAGGGTCACGGTGAAGAAGTTCAAGACCCGTTGCTTCTTTCCCATCACGAACACAGTCAATTGGAAGCGATGGGTCAGGAACAATAACCATGGTTCCAGCACCTTCTACAAAGGACACTGTTTCAATATTTTTCATGATATTGTTCTTCTTAGTGATTTGTTTCATGTCATCGTAAACCGCACGTTCATAAGCCTTTTGAACCTCCGCCTTTTGAACCTCATCATTAGGGTCACCGGATTGCATCTTATTAAAGACGGCATTGTAACGGTTCCCAAACGAAACCAAACCTTCTTCTTTTTCAGACACACGCATACGAAGCGGTAAGACATTACGTCCATTTTCATCTTTAATTGGAATCTTAACCTTATCATCACTGTATTCACGAAGAAGTGGTGACGTCAATTCATAATCCCCAATATCAATGTTAACCGACAACATACGGTCTTTCAAGAAGTTTGGTGCGACTTCATCTAACTTTTCAACAAATCCATGATGTGGGAAAGATACACGATCATCCCCATTCAACTTAAAGGTCACAGGTGATGACACTACATTTGAAATATTATCAGCTGTAAGTCCTTTTTGATAATCGTAAACACCGATACCCAAACGTTCAAAACGTCCTTTAACTTCCAATTTGTTTTTAGCCACCTTTTCAGGATCAATAAAGTTAGCATCATACAACTCTTTACCAAGTTTTGAAGACATTCCGTGACGATACTGCGTTGAATAATTACGTGCTCCTTGTGCATCTTCAGCACCATAGTCAATTGACTTGTGTTCTGCTGTTTGAGGAAGTTTGAAATAAACCATTTGAACCACAGCATCTTTAACTACGGTCCCATCAAGCGCCACATAATCCATTTTATTTTCTGTCGCCATAGCTTCGTGCATAAAACCAAGGTTCTTACGTGATGAAATCGATTGTGGCGAATCAAAGATATGGACATGTGGGTTGTTCTTTTGCATCTGAATCGCATTTTCCAAATGGCGTTCCTTAATGGTTTCAGGATCCATATCTAAGGTAATGACATTAGACACCCCTTTATTTCCGTGACCTTCAATCAATTTATCCCCTGTATGAAGATCCAACACCTTACGACCACTATCCGTAATGTGTTTCGCATCTTCCGCATTAAGACAACCTGTATCCGCTACCACAACATTGAGTTTTGCATAATCAAGAGCTACCAAGGCATTCGTGAAGGTCATTTGGTTACGGTTAAAGCTATCGTGTTCCATGCCAGGAATATGATCATTCAACCATTCACCCATTTCTGAAAACTCAGCTTCTCCAGCAATCACATGCCCATCTTCAGTTACCTTAGCATCCTTAGCCAAATACAAGATATAACCAAGATTAGCACCGTTAGATGTTCCATAAGGGTCAATGACACCTTTAGCATCATCATCCAAAATAAGGTTAGACACGGCACCAAGACTGTCATGTTCAAGCGCCCCTTCACGTTCCTTAATCATGGAATTGGTTTCTTTATAAAAATCATCCAATTTAATTTTACGCTTAAGCGTCGCAATAGCAGCACGTCCAAATTCTTTATCAGACACATTTTCAATGTCTACAAAATCACGAGTCGTGTCAAGAATAGGTTTGGCATAGAGTTCCCCTTTAGTCAAAGCAAATTCCATCGCCAACTGATCAATCGATTCTTGCGTTGGATCAATAACACGCAAACGTTCACGACGTGTCTTTTCACCGTCGGTTTCCCCTGCAAAGAAAGCACGCATATGTGGAATATGAGAACCCCCTGAAGGCGCGTGATAAATCCCATTTTCGTCTTCATAGTTCAAATTACGAATGAAGCGTTCCGTTTCAACCGTTTCCCCATTTTCATCCGTTGTCGTACTGGTGATGCGAGCAACCCCTTTTTCAAAGTCAAAATCCATTTCCTCTTGACCAAAGGCTTCCATCAAACGTCCCAAATAACGTCCTTTTTGTTCCTCTTGGGTAATGGTCGTGAAATTAAATTGTTCCATGGCATCAGGGTCATGTGAGATACCTCCCATGGCAAGCGCAAATTCTACACGGTATTCTGAACGGTCAAACAAGAAGTCCACCAGCTCATCATTAGTTACTTTATGACGAGACAATTCCGCTTCAATCATTTCTGGACGCAAACGTGGGTTAATGGACAAACGGTTAGATACCTCATAGGTGAAATTTTCACGAGTCAAAGCCGTGTGTTGTTTAAACCTCATCTTAATGTAAGCAATCGCATCATCCATACGAACCACGTCTTTACCACCAGCTTCTAGGGTGCTATCTGATGCCGCATCACTACGAAGCCCTGCTCCTAATTTAGCATAAGTGTAAATTTCACGACGCACATTATTTTCACGTTGATTTTCAAAGGTCAAGGTTTCTGAACGACCTAATGGCCCACGTTCACGTGCTTGTGAATTGTCACGACGTTCTTGGTCACGCATGTCCTTGGTACGTTCAAGGTCAATCATTTCTTTAAGACCATCTAAACCAGACATAGCTTTTTGAAGAATATCATGCATATTTTCCCCGTCATAAACAGGGTCTAGATAAAAACGATTTCCATTGACGTACATGCCATCGAAAGTTGACATGTCTTCTTGAAATTGAATTTCAAGACCTGTCGGGGTCTTAATACGCACCCCATTATAATTTTTACCTTCACTAATTTTGCTAATACGCAACTGAGGATCGTGAAGTAAATCATAATATGATTCGAGAACCTCACTCGGAAGAAGATCGATACGTTCCATATAGGATTTGGTTGGAAGTAATTCTTTCAAACGCTCCTTAGTACGATCGAGATCTGCTGTTGAAATTGCCATAGAGCAACTCCTTTCTATGAATAACTTATTTTTCTATAGCTTTATTATATCAAAAAAAGACAGACTCAACTGTCTTTTCTTTCTTATTGTTGCAAAACTTTCGAAGGCCCAATGTCAAACTGTCCTTCGTCAATCGTCGACATCGGCTCATCATCAATAGTCGCCTCATTATTAGACATTTCAAATTGAGACGCATCAAAATCAGGCACTGTTGGTGGTTGGACATAGTCATCTGCTTTAGATGGCTGGACATAATCATCGTATTTAGGTGGCTGAACATAGTCATCGTATTTAGGTGGTGCTACATAATCATCTGTCAAATTTCCTGCTCCACGCGCTTGTTTTCCAACCTGATCCTTTGTAACAACCTTTCCACGATTCCCAAAGTCATCCACAAAAACAGACCCCATTTCTTTGGCAACATCAGGACTAACAACAATTGTATCAGACGCATTTACAACCGAACGGTCATCTACATAAGCCTTATTATCTTGATTAACTAAAGCTTCTGTAAAAGACTTAGGTGGTTGGACATAGTCAGCAGCTTTAGGTGGTGCTACATAGTCATCAATCAAAGAACCTGCCTCATGACCACGCGCACGTCTCGCTAAACGACGATAACTTTTCTCATCAGGAAGCGTGTCGCCATCATAATCATAACCAATATCATCACTTGAAACAACCTTTACCTCATCTCCAAAACCATTGACAACTGTAGATCCTAGTTCTTTAGCAACATCAGGACGAGCAATAATGACATCAGGAGAACTCATTAACGAACGCACATCATCAGCCGCTTGATTAAATTGATCATCATTTAAACGAACTAATGCATCCGTAAAAGACATATCTTGAGGTGGCCGAATGTAATCATCCGCTTTAGGCGGTTGGACGTAATCATTTGTCCTATTTCCCGCCTCATAACCACGTGCACGTTTAGCCAAACGACGATAACTTTTTTCATCAGGAAGTGTGTTCCCATCATAATCCATCGCTGACGAATCAGGTGTCACATAAAGCGGCGATTCCAAATCATCACCTTGTTTCATAAGCAAAGGATTGAGCTTAGGTCTAACCAACGCTTTTTCCCCCACATGTGCACGCGCAATTTGACGACTAGCGTAATGCCCAAAAGCCTTACGCATTTGATCTTGCATAGTCATTAAAAAACCTCATTTCTAACAATTAATCTATCTTTAGTATAGCAAAAAAAGTTGTTCAAACGAACAACTTATTTTCCTTGGCTTAAACTAGCCCCTTCAATTTCAAATTGACTTGGGTCAAAATTTTCAACAACTTTCGCTTGAATATCTTCAGCCTGATCCATCAAACCCTTAACTTGAAACCCCGTCAAATCAGCTTCATTGCTCAATTCAAAGGGTTTAGCCGTTTCAACAACCGTTTCCTCTTCCTTTGGTAAAGGACCAAAGGCTTCTTCAAACCATTTATCTACTTGAGAAACCATCGACGGACCATCTTGTTCAAGCGTCGGACTACCAATAGACATATCATAATCAGCAAGTGCTGAGTTATCTTCTTTATCAGGAGCAGGCATTGGTTCATAGGTCGGAAGCACGTCGTCATAAGACTTGCCATTAGACACGTCTGCGACAGCTTTTTCAAAAGCGGCACTATCATGATACCTAAAGGTTTCTGAACGATTGTCAGGATTTCCAAGCACATACAAACGCATTTCTGTCGCTGTCGTCTTAGCCCAAGCCATACCTGTATCTTCAAGAGACGTTTGAAGCGTCACATCTGATTCCAAAAATTGACTATCAGCCACCGTCTCACGACCAGTTCCTTTAAGCGTTGATTGAAGCACCGTTGACTCTGACAAATCTTTCACCGCTTCAATAGTCGATTGTTGCAAACGACTATTAACCACGGTACTATCAATAATCGAACCAACTTCTTGATCGACACCAAGCAAGTCACTATTATGCACAGTTACATCTTTAAGACTTGTTGAATCCACCGTTGAACGAGTCACTGTAATACCACCTTCTAATCTAGACCCTTCTTTGACAGCACTATCAACAACCGTCACATTGCCAGACAAACGGTTATCAAGCCCTTCAAAACGTGCTCCAGAAAGTGTTACGGACGCATCATCTTTCAAGGCAACAACCACCTTATCTGTTGCTGACGTCTTTTCAACCAATACATGACCATCTTTAAAGACAGCATCCACGTTACCACTTGCATCCACACGCGCAGACAAGAGTTCTGACGTCACGATCAGATTATCCAAATGGCAACCTTCTTTATCTTCCGTCAAACGTCCAGGTAAGGTTCCATTTGTCACATAAGTCTTACGATTAGCCTTATAATCAGCAACAACCGCGTCATAATCAGCTTTATCATCATACGTAATCTTACCAAAACGATGGCCCTCAAGCACTTCATCTTTTACGTTAACATAGATAGCCTCACCTGAAACTTGTGAACAATCCATAACTTCAGAAGAAACCACAAGAGCATCATTAACAACACTTTTTGTCACGAGACTATCAATCACTTGACTATTTTTAGTTGTCGTGTCACCCATAGTCACATTCGACAAGGTTACCTTATCAATAAAGACATTTTCAAGATTGAGATAGTCTGTCGCTTCAACATTCTTAAGAATGGTCGTTCCATGGTCACTAGCAGCAATCACATTGTCTTGATGATAATTGTTAATAGTCAAACCATCAATAGACACAGAACTATCAATCTCACCAACCGTCACACGTAAATCACCACCTGTTACCATAAGATCACCAGACAAAGTCACAGACGAACCCGCAGGTGTTGTCAAGGTAAAGCCTTTGTCTTTTTTATCAACAACCGCTGTTTCAAGATTAGGTAAATGAATACGAATAGCATCTTGGTCAGGTAATTGATAAGACAAGGTATCTTCACCCGTCTTCTTCAAGTAATCAATACCAAGAAAATTATCTTGATCCGTCATATGACGAAGGTCATTTAAGGCAGCCGTAAAGTCTTTCTTAGACCCTACTTCAGACCCAGAAACCATTAAAGCATCTGTATAGTCACCTTCTGCCTGCATTCCTGCAAGTGCTGAACGTTCTAACTTAACCTTATCACCAAACACCTTATAGACATAAGATTGTAAAACACCAGCGTCTGTCAAGATACTCGCATCAACAACACCTGTTCTCACCAAACTATGTGTTACCGTAGATGCAGCTACTTTTGAATGATCTTTTACTTCTGAGTTAACCAAAGACGAATCGGTAACCACACTATTTTCAATCACCGTTTTTCCAGACAGCGTACTATCTTTAACAACCGTTGTATCTTTAGAGGCTTTAATGACTACCTCACCGTCAGCTTTCACATCAGACAAGTCAACTTTACCTGTAACAGAATCCGCCTGCTGTAATTGAATACGCATAGGCCCTTCAACGTCCTTCAAACGAACACCAGTGTCCTTGTCCTTATAAATCATGACAGCACCATCTTCAGCCATAAGAGCTTTAACGTCTGTATTGTTATTAAAATCAACGGTCACATCTTTATACTTAAAACCAATAGGCGTTTTACCTTCGTATAAACACGTTACCCCAGGAATGAGTTCTTTTTCAGCTTCCTGTTGAATGCTACCCTTCACAAGATTAGACACATCTTCAGAGGTAATTCCCATCATGGCACGAAGGTCACTCATAACAGAACTAATATCAACCACTTCTTCACGTTTAAAGACATCACGTTCTTGAATCTCATAAGGTTCATTTGCCTTTGCCAAAAACGTTGCCATAGCTTCATCACGTTGCCCAAACAACCTCTTCAAACGTTCCCGACGACCATCAGCCCCATAACGATGGGCGATACGACGTTTCTTAGATTCCATATCAACAATGGCCATAGTCGCATTCGCTACGTTTTCAGCCAAGATTTCAAGACCTTCACCATTAACTTCTTTTAAGGACGTCTTCGTAATCCCACCAAGCTCATTTTTATGTTTCCCAATACAATCTTTAATATTGGTCTTAATGTCTTCAGGAATATGTTCCAAACTTTTCTTAAGCATGAAATAGGTTGCGACACGTTCATCACGCGTCAAAGTCTTACCCATTTCATAACTATCCAAATTACGACGATAAGCCTCTACATAGGCATCTTCAAGCACTTGATAAGCTGATTTTTTAAGAGGCATGTACCCTTTTGGATTTTTCATCTCAAAACGTGTCCCAAGCACCTCTGAGGTCAAATCATTATAAATTTTAAAGGCGTCCCCTGCTGTTTGTAAAGCAGGAACCTCACGCCCAAATCGTTCTTTGATACTTTCAGCATCCATATGAACGAAGCCTTTTTCATATTGAAAATATTGTCCAACGTCCTTAAACACTTCACGACGTTCAACTAATGAATTAGCCATAGAATTTAAAATCCTTTCTAGTTACTTCTTAAGCTTACATTTAGTATAACAAAAAAATCTCCCAAACAGGAGATTCCTTTGCTATTTTTCCAAAGCTTTTTTAAAAGCTTTGACGCTTGGATGATAAGGGGGATAAAAGGTTAAAAAGGCGTCATAATCAGGTGAGCCAAACAATTGTTTTGACAATTCTTGCTTTTCTAGTTCGCTCATTCTTTCGTTTTAATCCCATTCCCTTTTTTATCAGTTGACTTTTTAGACGCGTCATCTTTTTTAGCAGTGTCATCTTTCTTAGCTTTCTCAGCATCTTTACTGCTATCAATAACGCCAGGAACGTTACCATCTTCATCCATTTGAGCGACAAGATTATTTTGAACATCATCAAACAATTTCTTCACGTCTTTGGTTGACATCACATTACTTGGCGCTTTGACACCACTACTTGTCTTACCTGACAATGAGATAACCAATTTGAATTTGTCCTTCTTAGACCATACCGTCAAACGCATACGGTCATTTCCTTTATCACCAACTGAAATCTTAGCTTTCACATCAGACTTCTTAAGATTCAAAGCTTCAACATAAGACGCAACGACTTCTTTTTGGTCTTTTCCAAGCGTTGCATCAGTCATAGCTGCTTGATACAACAAATCAAGATCTTTCCCGTCAAGCGTCACATGATACATAGAGTCCTTATGTTCATAAGTGTCTTTGTCTTTCAAGATTTTTGTCAAGGTCTTTTGCGTAGCCGTGTCACGTGATTTGCTAGCTTTCTTGTAAGTCTTTCCAAAATCAGCCAAACTCTTATCGTAAGTCTTCACATCATTTTTAGACAAGATGACTTGAACAATATCCTTGGTGTCAATGAAAGAATCATCAAGACCACGGGCCTTGTAGTTAAAATTATCTTCAAGGAAGGTTGACAAAAGGCCGCCATTGATATAAAGCGACTTGTGATAAATTACGTCAATCTTAGGTGTTTTATCTGTCTTATCAAGCATGACACGAAGATTACCGTCTTTACTCACCACTTCACCACTGGTTGAGAGTGACAATTTACCTGCATCAAGCGTCGCATTAACCATTTGATCAGATAATTCACTATAGGCGTTCAAACGTTTCGCAAACATGGCTTTAGACGTGTTGACAAGGGCATTCCAAGCAAAACCAAGAACCCCAAAAGTTACAATGACCCCTGCGATCCCGAAAATAATTTTCTTAAGCGGCCCATTTTCTGGTTCCAAGTCATCTTCAAAATCGTCATCGTCATCATCGTAATCACCATCATCGATAGCATCATCGTCTTCAGGGTCGTCACTGGCGTCGTCCTTTCTATCGCGTTTAAAACGGTCAAAGAAGCCTTTCTTTTTAGGCGTTTCCTCTTCATCCTCTTCATAAACATCGTCATCATAAACATCGTCGTCATGATCTACAGCTTTATTAAATGCATCTGCCGAAAACTTTGGCATACAAGATATCTCGCTTTCTGTCTTTTTTTCGTACTGCTAGTGTATCAAATTCCAAACTAAAGTGCAAGAAAAAAAATGCGCACACTAAAAATCGCCAACCATCGTCCCACCAAATCGCGGCTAAAAAAATTCGTCCCACCTAATCGCGACCAAAAAATTTTGTCCGAAAATTTGTCCCGCCAAAAAAACCCCTATAGTAATTTTTCTTTTTTTTTATTTTTTTATAAAGTTTTTTTGAAAATGTCCGAAAAGGGGTCTTTGAAAACGTTTTCCATAACATATTTATAAAACACACCTGCGACAAAGCTCGCCACTACGCGTTTTATACACAAAA
>ERZ773046.1090-NODE-1090-length-16190-cov-4.891168_pt1 | contig 16190 bp, 19 predicted proteins | sample MGYA00580634_ERZ773046 | MGnify/ENA primary metagenome ERZ773046 (study PRJEB29015, sample SAMEA2738127) | human oral metagenome | biome: human oral; feature: human-associated habitat; material: saliva | place: China | collected 2159 ... | reverse complement strand
TTGATTTACTTAAACAATATATGAATTTTTTAATTAGTAAAATTTTGATTAATTTCGTTGTAAACAATAATGAGAGTGACAAAAAATCGTAATTTTTAGGTTGAAAACAACAAGTTCCGATTCATGAAAGAAAGTATATAGGTACTGTGATTTAAACTTATTAGAGATATTATAACATAATGTTTTTTGCAAGTGAGTGGAAGATATGTATTGCCCAAGTTATTTCTTGGGCATTTTTTTTGTTAAAGTCGTTTTTAAATTTGGAAATCACAAAAGTAATTAGTATAATAGTAACGAATAATGAAATGTAAAAAAATAATACTATTATATGAAACCAATGCTTAAATATATAGGTGGAAAAACTAAGGAAATACCAAATTTTATATGCCACGTACCTAAATTTAATGGCAGATATGTTGAACCATTCGTTGGTGGCGGTGCACTATATTTTTACTTAGAACCAAGAGAAGCAATCATCAATGACATTAACAAACGACTTATAAATTTCTATAAAGGTGTGGGAGATTATTTCCCAAGACTTAGAAAGGAATTAGACGAAATAGAAGTGTTGTATGAAAACAATAGAAGAGATTATGAGGCGTTGAAGGCAAAAATGCCTGATGAAAGAGTGGAAGATAAGAACGAAGTGTTATACTACTTTTTGCGTGATATGTTTAATAATAAAGTTAGTAAAGAATATAGTGATGCTTTTCTATATTACTTTATTAATAAAACTGCATACTCAGGTATAATTAGATGTAATGCAAATGGTGATTTTAATGTACCATATGGCCGCTATAAGCATTTAAGTACTAAGCAAGTTTCTTTATCTCATTGTGAATTATTGAAACGAACAGAAATTCTGAATGCTGATTATAGCAAAATTTTCAATATGTGCAATCATGATGATTTCGTTTTTTTAGACCCTCCGTATGATCGTGCTTTTTCTAATTATGGTAATGTACGGTATAAAAATGGTTTTAATGAAGACAGTCATAGGCGGTTAGCAGAAGATTTCAGGAATCTTCCTTGTAAGGCGTTAATGGTTATTGGTAAAACACCTCTTACGGAAGAACTTTATGGGCAATTCATTGTTGATGAATATGAAAAGAGATATGCTGTAAACATGAAGAATAGGGTTAATTCGGAAACTAAACATCTTGTAATCGCAAATTATAAAAAGTGATATTTTTATGGATAAAGAATTATGGCGTGATTGGGATGATTAACTGTTGAATAAAAAATATTTATTTATGTTTAAAAATCTTTAAATATAAACAATTTTTGAAAATTTGTAATATTAATACTAAAATAATAAATAGCCGTTGGACAGAGTTGATGACTTGAAAAAAACCAATGATAGTTTATTGAATCAAAAAAGAGAACGTAAATTATGATAATACAGAGTAAGTACACAAAGACATTCCATTCAATGGATATAACGCGTCTGAAATATGACGTGTTATACAACTTTGCTGTGCTTATTCGGAATTATAAAAACAATGTCTCAAAATACGTTAATGATCACTTATTACATTACCTTGATTGTGGTAAGTTCCAATTCATGAAGGAAATGAGGGAACAATTCAAGGGGGTAATATCAAGCTCATTTGATGCACAACTCTACACACAAGTATTTACGTGTTATCAGAATAAGTTTGATGCAATTCAAAGAAAACTTAAATTTGAGGTTTCTACATTTAACGGATTTGAGTTTTATCAACGTGATTCAAAAAACCATAAGAAAGGTGAGTTGAAACAAGTTCTTGTTAAAAAGAAACAAACGCCATTATCCAATTGCTTAACGTATCTTGCAAGATATGGGAATGAAAACATACTTGAATATATCAAAGCAAATATTGATACATGTGATGACAAGAAACGTGAGTTCTATAACAATATATTAAGATGTTGTGATAAATTCGGTTTTGATAGGTTGTATAACTTGGCATTATCCAAAAGGAAACGTATCCTTAATCATTATTCCAATAAACCAATAGAATTTAAGTCATTATCCTTCGGAGGAAGAAGTAGGAAAAAGTATATCGTAGATTTTAATAAGAATTTTGGTTCAAAGATTAATTCCTTCATTAGTCTTAGTGGTTTTGATAGGAAATCATTCGACATTCCCGTTAAATATCATAAAGGGTATCATGGTAATATGAGAGATTATAGGAAAGATAACCCAAGCCATGAATACATTATTACTTTTGATGAGAAAAATCATCAGGTGAAGGTAAACATTTGTAAGGATGGCGAAAGGTATATTCCTGAACCAAATGGTAAAACTATTGGCATTGATGTGAATTGTAAGCATAATCTATTCAGCTTATCCAATGAAACAACCTACGATTATGATAGGAAATTGGTCAATGATTACTGTAAACTGTTACGTGATATTGATGGATTTAAATCCAAGGATAAATCCTATTCTGTTGGTAAGAGGAAGCAATGGAAACTTGATAAGCTAAAGGAAAAGGTAATTAAGTTTGAGCAACAAACCATATCCACAATGTGTAAGGACATAAAGGAACAAGGATTTGGTCATATTGTTATGGAAGACCTCGATAATGGGTTTGGTAAGTGTTACGTTACAGACAAGGATAATGAAAACATAAATTACAACCGTAAGGTTAAATTTCTTGGGCTGAGTAGTTTAAAGCAAGGGGTTGAACACATTGCACGGAAATATGACATTGCTGTTTCCACTGTTCATTCAAGCTATACTTCAAAGATGTGTCCAATGTGTGGCTGCATCGATGATGGTAATAGACCAACACAAGAAGAGTTTGAGTGCATTGAATGTGGCCATAATGATAATGCCGATTTCAATGCGGCGAAAAATATAAGGAACAGAGTGCTTGTAACCGTGTTACGAGAGAAGCTCTTAAAACAATTGGATAATGGTGCATTTGAACCAAAAACGCTTAGACGTGAGAAGGTGAAGGATGTATTATTATCGTTTCGAAGGAACTTGCAAGATTTTGCAAGGAGTGAATGTATAAAAGGTGGCTTGACTACTTTTTAATATGTTTAATTCTTCGGTGGAAAATAGTTATGATACCAAGCAAGTAATCTATAAACAAAAAGATTGCACTCATGAAATTGAATTGTTAGATTTATATTTCAACGAGAAAATTCTTTCATTTAAATTCAATGATGATGAAGTTGAATTAAAGATTGAACGTAAATTTACATTGGAAGAAGATAATCACATTTGCATTAGAACAAATAAAGAGAATGTGGTTTTGAATCGTGAAGATATACAACAAGTAATATATAGTTAATATTAAATTTTAATATAACATAAATTTATGAAAATTGAAGATATTAAATTAATCAAGGTACGAGTTGGTGTTCGTTATTGGGAAGACTCCGAATACAATGGTGTTGAAGATGTGTCATTATTTGATGCAACAGAACCCATTACACCAAACATGCCTTTTGCTGTCCATTCAGGTCGAGATAATTGGAAAGACTATGAATGGATAATTAAGATTAATCCATTAAATGGTAAAATTGTAGGTTGGAAGGAAGGTGATACGGCAAACATTCATTATAAATCATGTGATGACAATACCGTTTATCTATTGGGTGACAATGATGTTGTTTTAGCTGAATATAATTGTTATGTTCCTTCCTTCTTGTCTCCCGATGGTGACGGTGACTATGTAATTTTTGAAATTGAGTCTGATGGAACAATTAAAGGTTTTTCATTTACTGAGGATGATATTGAGGAATTAAAAAGAAACGCATTGCCTTGAATGAACAAGTTGTAATTTAAAATTATATACGATGAAATACTGTATTATCCCTGATGTTCACGGAAGAACATTTTGGAAGAAAGCACAAGAAAACATTGATAAGTATGATAAGATAATTTTCTTAGGTGATTATCTTGATCCTTATGTGGATTATGATGGTGTTACTAAAAAACAGGCCTTTGATAATTTCAAAGAAGTACTTAAATTTGCAAAAGATAATAGAGATAAAGTCACTCTTATTCTTGGTAATCATGATTTGCATTATTTTCCTAATGTTAGTGAAGATTATGGGTGTAGACGTGACAATAAAAGATATAAAGTTATTCAATCATTGTTTTTGAAAAACCTTGACTTGTTTTCATTTTGTACTGTTATTAACACAAAAGTTTTAGGTAGGGTTTTACTATCACATGCGGGAATTAATCTTGGTTGGTATCTTAGAAACTTAAAAATTGCTAATAAAGATAATTGGGAGGAGATTCTTAATGGTATGGTTGGGAATGTGCAAGATATTAACAAATATATATGGAATATTGGTATAATGCGTGGTGGGTACGATTCATTTGGTGGCATCGTTTGGTCTGACCTTTATGAACATGATACAGATTCAACATCCATTGTAAATCAGAAACTTGGTGTGGATTATCAGATATTTGGTCACACTTATTCAATTCCTTCTACTGATGAGATATATGTGTGTGATTCATATTCAATGATTGACAATAAGAAATTGTATGAAATTGAATAAATACGATAGTTTGTTAGAAATATTAAATAATATTAAAACCGATGTTTGTTTATAAAAACAAGTTCGGTTTTTTTTGGTTTTTGGTTTATGTGATAGTATAATGAAAATGGTTTTAAATTTTTAGATATGAAATTGAAAGTGGATAAAAAAGAACTTGACGAGAAAAATAGTCTCGTCAACGATGCAATTACGCAGTTGAAAAAGGAGTTTGTTGGTATTGATGAGCAGATTGACTCTATTATGAGCAATGTTCGTGTGTGGTTCTTGTACCCTCAATTGCAATCAAGCCCTTGTGTTGTTAATATTTTTGGTATGACAGGTTGTGGTAAGACATCTCTTATCCGTCGTATTTCTCAGTTGCTTAACATTGAAAAGAACCTTGTTTATTTTAATTTTTGCGCAATCAATGAACAGAGTTCTTGGGAAGTTGAGCAAGATATTGAGGAGCAATTGGATAATGATTGTAGTAATCGTATGTTCGTCTACGATGAATTTCAGTATGCTGCAACTATTGATGGTAATGGTGGGGAGAAAGACAATAAAAATGGTTTGAAACCATTTTGGGAATTGCTTGATACAGGTATCCTACATAAACGTACTTCATTTTGGGAAAACAGAAGTGTGTTTAGGGTTCTTACATATATGATGAAGATTAATTCTCTTTGTCCAATGGAGATTAAAAATGGTGTGTGGGAAAATAGTGAAGAATGTATGGCCAAATTTAATAAATATGACCGTAAACAATTTTTAGATGTGTTTAATGTTACACAAAGTTATGGAGAAAATGATGAGGATGTAGAATATGACTCTGATGGTTCTTTGCATAAGATTAGACATTCTAAGAGTAATATGGAGGAAGAGCCTGACTTTTTCTTACAATCACATATTTTGAATAGATTTACAGAACTTTATCGTAAAGTGTATAATGTTGTGTGTGATACTTCTGATGTGTATTGTAAGCTACAAGGGATGGACATAATGGAGATTTGTGATTTGTTTAGTGATGTATATCAAAAGTCTCTAATTGGTTATGACCTTAATTTCAAGAACTCAATTATTTTCGTCATTGCTAATCTTGATGAAGCTTATGATGTTGCATTCAATGTAAATCCTGACATGTCGCCTGACCAATTCTATAGTATTACCAAGAAAATTAATATTGTAGATATTAAGAAGGCACTTCAGATGCGTTTTCGTAATGAACAGATTGCACGTTTGGGTAATATTCATGTGATTTATCCATCATTTACATCAAAGTCATTTAAGAAGATTATTGAACTGAATTTAGAGTCATATAAGAAGACTGCAAAGGAATTGTGTGGCCTTGACCTTGAGTTTGATAAGAGTGTGTATAAGGTCATTTTTGATGAAGCCGTGTTCCCAACACAAGGTACAAGACCTATTTTCTCTACAATTCACGAGTTTATTAAAACTAAACTTCCTTATGTCATAACTAATATTTATGACAATAAAAAAGATAAAGAGGCTGTATCGATTAAATACTATTATAAAAAGAACAAGAACATCGTTAAGGTAATTAACAGTAATGGTGACGTTATTGACACATATAAGTTTACTGATAAACTAAGACTTGATAAACTTCGTGAATCAACTAAGGATGAACAGCAAGCAAATACTGCCGTTCATGAAAGTGGCCACTTTGTTATATATTCGTATCTTAATGGAAAAGTTCCCGCAAAACTTATTTCACGCAGTGCTGAAAAGCAAATTGAAGGCTTTATGATGCATGATGTTGAAGAGGAGGAAGGAGTTGTTGGTTCGAAAATTGATTATCTTAATGAAATTAAGGTGGCTCTTGGTGGATATGTTGCCGAAGGTCTTGTATTTGGTGAAGATAAGCGTAGTGCAGGCGCTTCTTCAGACTTAACACATGCAACAGCAATTGCTTCAAAAATGGTTAGAAAATGGGGGTTAGATGGAATCCCATATGTATCAACATATATGTCAAGTTTTGAATTTGGTGACTCATTAGTTAACGAAGATAATCAAGATTATATTAATGACAAGATTAAAGTAATAATTGAAGAATGTCTTAAAGAAACTGAAAGAATTATGAAACTTCCTAATGTATATGAGATGTTGAAAAAGTCTTCTAAGTATCTTGCACGGCATTCTCAGATGCCTAAGAAATTAATGATTGAGCTATTGAATGAGGCTCGTGCGAACGGTGAAATTTGTGACAATAATGACACATATTATCGCGATATTGTCAATAATATGTGATAAACTGTCAAAATGACGTGATACCAAACTAAAATAATGAAAGTTTTGGTTTGGTATCTTTTTTGTAGTATAATAGTTATGAATAAAATTTTAAATTAATGTATATGGAAATGTTTGAAAAAGTTTTTAATTTGGATGAAATTTCTTTTGATAAGCTTTTTGAAGAAATTATGAAGCTTTATGAGAAAAAGGAAAATGCTAAAGCAGAAAAGGAGAGTTACTTTAACTCTAAGGGTTTTAAATACCAAAATGGTAAACTTGTTGATGGTTTTGAAAAAGAGTGTGTAAATGGTAAATGTGTTAAAGATGAATCATTTAATAAGGAACATGAACCTTCGGATGAAATGAAGAGTTTTGCTGATATGCTCAACGGTGAGTTTTGTGCCGCAAAAAAGTCAGAAGATCCGGCTGACGAAATGGTTAAGAATATTCAAGCCAAAGAAAGTTTGTACATTGATACAATTATTAAATATGAAAAACAGATAAAAGAAATGAAACATTGTATTGATAATCTTAATAATAAGATTAATAGTCTTCAAAGTGAGAATAATTCTCTTCGCAATGTAATTAATAACATTAAAAATTGTTTTTAAGATATGGGAAAGATAATGGGTTTGGATCTTGGTAGCTGCAATTCATGTGTAGCTGTAATGGAAAATGGTAAACCTACTGTAATTGTAAATGAAGAAGGTGGACGTACAACTCCATCTGTGATTGGATTGAAGGATGGCGAACGTAAGGTTGGTACGACAGCAAAACGGCAACAAATTGTAAATCCAAAAGAGACAGTAGTTCTTATTAAACGTTTTATGGGTGCAACATTTGATGAATCATCTGAGGCTGTTAAACATGTACAATATGATATTGTTAATCGTGGTGGCTTCCCAAAAGCAAAAATTGAAGATCGGGAATATTCTCCTGAAGAATTGTCATCAATGATTATTGCAAAAATGAAAAAGGTTGCAGAGGATTATGTTGGTGAAGAGATTAAAGAGGCTGTAATTACTGTTCCTGCTTATTTTAGCGACTCTGCTCGTCAAGCAACAAAGACCGCAGGCGAACTCGCAGGACTTGAAGTTAAACGTGTAATTGCAGAACCTACTGCTGCGTTGCTTGCTTCAAATATTGATATGAAGAAAGGTGGTAAGTTTGCAGTTGTGGATTTCGGTGGTGCAACACTTGATGTTTCAGTAGCGGATGTTTCTGATTCTGTTGTAGAAATTCTCGCAACAAATGGTGATATTTATTGTGGTGGTTCAGATATTGATAAGGCAATCGCAGATTATCTTGTAGATTTGTTCAAGAAAGAAAACGGTGTTGATTTAACGAGTGATACAATGGCATATACTCGTGTTTATGAAGCCGCTGAGAAAGCTAAGTGTGAGTTGAGTAGTAGTGCTTCTGCTGAAATTAATTTGCCTTATATTTCAGTTAAAGATGGTCAACCAATTCATATGGTAAATACTTTAACTCGTGCAAAGTTTGAACAAATTGTTCGACCAACTATTAACAAGGTTATTACTTGTGCTAAGAATGCAATTAAGGAGGCTGATTTGGAAGCTAAAGATTTAGATGGAATCCTTCTTGTTGGTGGTTCTTGTCGTATTCCTATGGTACAAGAAATGTTGAAAAATGAATTTGGTGTAAAACTTCTACATGGTGCAAATCTTGATGAAGCTGTAGCACTTGGTGCTGCTGTTCAGGGTTCTATTATCAATGGTGATTCTGATACAGATTTGCTTCTTCTTGATGTTACTCCTCTTTCACTCGGTATTGAGACTGTTGGTGGTGTAATGACACGACTTGTTGATGCAAATACTACAATCCCTTGTAAGAAAACTCAGACTTTTTCAACGGCAGTTGATAATCAACCTGCTGTAACTATTCGTTGTTTACAAGGTGAACGTCCAATGGCTAACGATAATAAGGAAATTGGAGTGTTTAATCTTGATGGTATTGCTCCTGCAAAACGTGGTATTCCTCAAATTGAGGTATCTTTTGATATTGATGCAAATGGTATTTTAAAGGTGAGTGCAATTGATAAGGCCACAGGTAAAGAGCAACATATCACTATTGAAAATAAAGGTTCTTTAACGCAAGATGAAATTGAGCGAATTAAGGCTGATGCAGAAGCACATAAGGCCGAAGATGAGCAAAAGCGTGTAGAACTTGAGAAACTCAATAAGGCTTCAAGTCTTCGTTATACGACAGAAATAACGATGGAGACATATAAAGAGAAACCTGAATTAATGAGTGAAGATGATAAGAAATTCTTTACTGAGAAATTGGATGAATTAAAGAAGATGGAAGATAGTAAAGATTTTACAAATCTTGAATCCGTTGAGAAGGAATTGACATCTAAGTGGAATGCAATTGCAATGAAAGCTTATGGTGGAAATAATCCAATTGGCGAAAATCCGATAGATGACATGATGAAGTACGGTTTTAGTGCGGATTCTAATAACACAACGGATACAGAACCAAATAATGATGGTTCTAAGAATGATTTCGAGGAAGTTTAAAATATTGAATATGGTGGTATAGCCAACTGTTGAATAAAACATATTCATTCGTAGTCAAAAATATTTAAATATATTCACAATTTGAATATGTACGATATGAATACTATTGTTGTTGGTAACAATGTAACCAAAGTTACGTTTTACGAAGAAGATATAAATAAATTAAATTATGATAATACAGAGTAAGTACACAAAGTCATTCCAATCAATGGATATAACTCGTCTGAAATATGACGAGTTATATGACTTTGCTGTCCTTATTCGTAATCATAAAAACACTGTTTCACAATACGTTAATGAAAATATCTTTTATTACCTTGAATGTAACAAGTTCCAATTTCTTAATGAAATGAGAGCGAAATTCAAGGGTGTAATATCAAGCTCATTCTATGATAGACTTTATACAGATGTATTTACGTGTTATCAAAATAAATTCAAGGCACTTCAACGGAAACTTCAGTTTGAGGCTGTTGAGTTCAACGGATTTGAGTTCTATAAACGTGATTCAAAATACCACAAAAGGGGCGAATTAAAAGGGGTAATCATTAAGAAGAAACAAACGCCATTATCCAATTGCCTCACTTATCTTGCAAGGTATGGGAATGAAGGGATAATCGATTATATCAAAGGTAACCTCGATAAGTGTGATGCCAAGAAACGTGAGTTCTATAACAACATATTAAGATGCTGTGAGAAATTTGGTTTTGACCGGCTATATGCTTTGGCATTATCGAAAAGGAAACGCATTCTTAAATGTTATTCTGAATTTCCAATTGAATTTAAGTCCTTATCGTTTGGTGGAAGAAGTAGAAAGAAGAGTATCGTAGCTTTTAATAAGAGATTTGGTTCAAAGATAAACTCATTTATCAGTCTGAGTGGATTCAGCAGAAAGTCATTTGATATTCCCGTTAAATACCATAAAGGCTACCACGGTAATATGAAAGATTATCGTAAGGCCAATCCTAATTATGACTACATTATTACCTTTGACGAGAAGAAGCATCAAGTGAAAATAAACCTTTGCAAGGACGGAGAAAGGTATATTCCTGAACCGCATGGGAAGACTGTTGGCATTGATGCTAATTGCAAAAATAACTTATTCAGCTTGTCCGACAAAACAGTATACGATTATGATCGTAAACTTGTCAATGATTTCTGTAATCTATCACTTGATATTGATAAATTGAAATCCAAAGATAAGGACTATACTATAGGTAAACGTAAGCAACGTAAACTTGATGTGATGAAGGTCAAAATGATTAAGTCTGAACAGCAACTTATTGCTACGATGTGTAAGACCTTACAATCACAAGGTGTTGGACACATTGTGATGGAAGATTTGGATAATGGATTTGGTAAGTGTTACGTTAAAGACCATAACAATGAGGATATTAATTATAATCGGACGGTTGGCTTTCTTGGCTTAAGTAGCTTGAAACAGGAGGTTGAACATATTACAAGGAAGTATGATATTGCAGTATCAACCGTTCATCCAAGTTACACATCGAAGATGTGCCCAAATTGTGGGTGTATTGATGATAAAAATAGGCCAAACCAAGAGACATTTAAGTGTGTTGAGTGTGGCCATGAGAATAATGCCGACTTAAATGCTGCAATAAACATAAAAAATAGAGTGCTTGTAACCGTGTTACGAGAATCACTCTTAAAACAATTGGATAATGGTGCATACGAACCAAGACCATTTAAACGTGAAAAGGTTAAAGATGTATTATTATCGTTTCGGAGAAGCCTACCAAAGGTGGGTGGTGAATGTATTGAAGGTGGTTTAACCATTTTTGACTATATTTAATTCTTCGTGCCATTTCTTTTTAAATATTAAATTATATGGACAAAAAAATAAAAACTACTATCTTTATAGACAAAGAAGTTAAGTCAATTCAACATGCAAGACAATTAGCAAAAATGGCTGAAGAAGATGTTGAACAATTAAAAGGTGAACTTTTGTCACTTATTATGTCAACACCTAAAGATATAACACCTGACGGAATGCAGCCATTATTGTATCTGCAAAAGAAATTTAATGAAATAATGGAAGAATTAAAGGTCGTAGTCATTGATGAATATAAGTACACGATGGTTGCGGTTGATGAAATTTCTGAATTAGAAGATTTGAAATAAGAAAATGGCAAATAAAGAAAATAAAGATTTATATAAGATTCTTGGCCTTGGTAAGGATGCGAATGACAAAGAAATAAAGAAAGCATATCGAAAGGCTGCAATGAAATGGCATCCTGATAAGTGGGGTGATAAGTCAGAAACTGAACAGAAGAATGCTGAAGAGAAGTTTAAAGAAGTGACAGAGGCTTATGAAATTCTTTCTGATAAGGAAAAGAGAATCCAATATGACTTATTTGGAACAACAGACTTTGGTGGAAGTAATGCATCAAACATGAATCCTGATGATATATTTGCTCAATTTATGGGTGGTTCAGGGTTTGGCGGCTTTGGAGGATTCCATCAACCACGAGAAAGAGTTTATTGTGGTACTGATAAAAAAATTAGGATTGGGGTAACTCTTGAAGATGTATTCTTTGAACGTTTGAAAACGGTTTCTTATGACGTTGAACGCCCTTGTGAAGAATGTAAAGGTGTTGGTAGTTTAAGTGGTGCTGATACTTCTTGCCCATATTGTCATGGTACAGGTTTTATCACTCAAATGCATCATATTAGTGGTGGTATTGTTCAGAACACACAATCTTGCCCACATTGTCAAGGTACTGGACGATTTGTAAAAGATCCTTGTCATAAATGTAATGGTTCAGGTGTCGTTTCTAAGAAAGTTGAGAAGAGTTTCAAAGTACCAAAAATTGACCGTTTGCAATATACCTATCAAATGGTAGGAGAAGGTAATTCTTGCCACAATAATAGGGGGAATAATGGCGATTTGTACTTTACATTTGCATTGAAGGAAGACCCTAATAGTAAATTCCGTATTGATGAAACAAATCCATCTAATATTATTACAGGTATTAAAGTATCAGTCATTGATTGTCTGACAGGATGCACAGCAGATATTAAGACAATTGATGGTAAAACTATAAAACTTACTATACCACAGGGGACAAAAGATGGTTATGAATTTACATTTAATAATTACGGTCTTCATTTAAGTAATGGTATGGTTGGAAAGTTAATTGTAAGAGTTGAAATGGAAATGTGTAAGTTGACGGAAAAACAGATTGAAAAAATAAGGAAAATTGTAGAAGAGAAGTAATATGAAAATAAGTTGTGGTATCATTCCATTCAGGAAAAATAAGGATGATGAGCTTGAATTCTTTTTGGGCCATCCTGGTGGAAATTATAAAAATTGTAGAAATTTATGGATGTTCCTTAAAGGGGCTACTGAGCATGATGAAACTTGGGAGGAAACTGCTTTGAGGGAATTTAAGGAGGAAACAGGCCTTACAATGGATGAGTGTGATAGTGGAATGCTTATTCCGTTGGGTAGTGTTCAACAAAACCCACATAAAGTAACAGTTGCATTTGGCTTGCATTATCCAAACATTGATCCTGATGTATGCGTTTCAAATATAGCAGATGATGGTGTAACCCCTGAAATTGATAAGTATAAATGGATGACTTATGATGAAGTCTGCAAATACACACATCACACACATCTATGGTTTTATGACCAATTAATTGATATGGACAAATATAGTAGCATCAAATGATAAAAATTATTAAAGATAAAGATCCGATTTGGTATGTTGATAATTTTGAGGTAATATTATTAGGAACATCGACATATAATTTATTAAGCGGTGGGTTTCAATCAAAATTAAAATATAAATTACCCTTGATTGAAGAATACAACGATAAAACAAAATATGCCGATAAATCAAAACTTGGGACAAGGCTTACCGTTCCATGTGAACCAATAGTTTCTTTGATGTATATATGTAATTACCCACGTCCAAATGAAGAAAGTGTAGATTATGAAGCACTTAAAAGATGCCTACTTACGGCAAATGCTGAGTTTAAAGGGAAAAAGGCTCTTACAACGATTGTTGGTTCTTCTATATTTGATGGGTGTGGTGATAAAAATAAATGTTTAAGTATCATAGAAGAATGTACTAATGATTTAGATTTAACAGTTTATGATTATGAACAAAAAAAGAGACAAGAAGAAATAAAGGAACAAAGAAAGTATTTAAGGTCTCTTCAATATACTGATGTAAAAAAGTATGAGTTGTTGAAGGGTATGTTTGATTCATATTTAAAAAAATTATATTTAAATGGCTAAAAAAAATCAGAAAAGAGAAGATTTTTCTGCACGTGTGAATGATGAAATTAAATATGCTGAGGCACGTGTTATTTATGTCGAACGTAACAGTTCAGATGGTGCTAATGATTTTAATAAGATTATGAAGGTTTCTGATGCAAAAAAGTTTGCAGATTCTGTTAATCTTGACCTTATTGAAATTAATGCTACATCAAATCCGCCCATTCTTAAAATTGATGATTATAAGAGGTACGTGTGGGAAATGAAACAAACCTTAAAAAAGAAGACGGTTGTAGACACAAAGGAAATTCAATTGTCAGTAAACATTTCTAAACACGACATGGAGACAAAGGCTAAACATGCTTTGTCCTTCATTGAGAAGGGTAAGAAAGTGAGAATTGTACTTATTATGCGCGGAAGAGAACTTGGACGAAGAGACGAATCTTCTAAGTCATTTTATGAATTTTTGTCTTTGATGGGTGATAACATTGCATATGATTCTGCACCAAAGGATGAAGGTAATAAGTTGATTACAATCATTAGAAAGAAAAAGTAATTTTATGAAATTATCACATGTCTAAAACTTTGTGCGTTAGATGTGTGATAATTTTCTTATTAAGAAATAATTTTTTAATGAAATAATAAGACGTATGAATAAAAAATCTGAGGACATAAATATTTATGGGATTTATCTGAAAGATATTCGCAAATACGGTACTATTGATGATGCTAAAACCCGTGAATATTTAAAAACCTATCATAATGGTACTATTAAAGAGAAGAATCTTGCAAAGGAACGTATCGTAGGTGCTCATCAACGTTTTGTGTGTTCTATTGCTAATAAGTTTTCACAAAATGGTAATCTGATGGACCTTATTAGTGAAGGAAACATTGGGTTAATGTTAGCTATTGATAAATATGATGTTAATAGTGAGGTTAAATTCACAACTTATGCAACGTATTGGATACGTAAGACTATTATGGGCTATATTACAGTTGAAGAACCAATGGTTACTCCGAATAATGCAATTAAGTTGGCTACGTATCTTCCTAAATTTCGCCAAGAATTTTGGTTTAAGAATCAACGTTATCCAACAGCTGAAGAAACACAAGAGGGTTTAAAGAAAAAACATAACCTAAATTTCGCAAATAAAGAAGACCTTATTGCTTTTGAATCGATGTCAATTGATGAAAAATATGGTGAGGACGAAAATGGACAAGAGTTTATGGAAAGTAATGCTTATACCTCTAAGACTGCAACATGTGATGCTGACGAACTTGTAAGAAAAGAAGACGCAAAAATAACGGTAAGAAAAATTCTATCTAAACTTAGTGACCGTGAGGCATATATTATTAAATGTGTATATGGTATTGATGGTGCTTCTAAATCGATGAATGATGTTGCAAATGAAGTTGGTATTAGTTATGAACGTGTGCGGCAAATTGCTGTAAATGGTGTTAAACGACTTGGTTCTACATATAAGAACCTAATCGATACGTTTTAATTATATTTTCATATTGAAAATTATAGCCTTTAAAACTATTTTTACTTATATAAAACTAAATAATGATTATGAAATTAAAAGTTACGTTAAATGAAGACCATATTAAGTTAATTAAACACTTGTGGTTTCAAGATTTTAATACAAAGGTGGGTATTGATAAGTACGACATTTTTGGTAATAGCCGTTTATTTGAAGATATGGCACGTATTCTTGGACTAATGGACCACATTAGAATGGAAACATTAGATGATTGGGATGGTGCTAAATTTGACCAAGAAGCCACAGATAAGATGCTTGAATTGGCAGAGTTTCTTGATGAAAATATTTTATCTATTGAGGAAATCCTTCATCAACATTGTGATGTCGGTATAAAGGTTGGAACATATACCTGTATTGATAATGTGCGAATATGGAATTTTGAAGAATAAAAAAAATGGCGGCCCTTTTTAGTGTCGCCATTTCTAATTAAAAATCGTTTATAATAAATTTAAAATCCTTTGCTTTTGAAACCTTTTTACAATAAGGACAAGCAATAACTTTACCAGTGTCAACCAAATCAGTTTGTTCACTGTAGATTGGTTTATCAATTTTAGACCCAATTGGCTTGTAATATTCAATATCTACGCCTTGAAAAGCAATTGGTTCACTACAACTCGGGCAAATAGCGTAGAAATTTGCTCCTTCATACACTTCAACAACTTCCATTTCCATTAATCTTCAGATGCTAATTTATGTAATATATCATTTTGAATTTGGGTATCAGGCATCCACTCTCCACGAGCAATTTTTGAAATCTCTGAACGACGAGCGTCATCATTTCCACTAAGCCCACCAATCTTTCTTGCAAGACCTGATTTATTAATCGCAGGGTCATTTAATGCCTGGCGAACTTGCGTAGCTTTAGATTTAGTTTCTTCGTTGATTTTCTTTACAAGCATATCACGTACCATAGTTTCTACAAGTGCACGTGTTTTTTTATATCGTCTTTTTTCATTTATTGTACGAGTAAACTGCTCGTTAATCATTCTCTTTAAATTATTGTCCATGTTAAACATTTATTTTATTATAAATAGTTGGTTTCTTTTCATTATTGTAGTATATTAAAGATAAAAAGATAGAATATGAATCCACCTATTAGATATTTTGGAGGTAAAAATGGCATGG
>ERZ773046.1089-NODE-1089-length-16198-cov-5.294431_pt1 | contig 16198 bp, 12 predicted proteins | sample MGYA00580634_ERZ773046 | MGnify/ENA primary metagenome ERZ773046 (study PRJEB29015, sample SAMEA2738127) | human oral metagenome | biome: human oral; feature: human-associated habitat; material: saliva | place: China | collected 2159 ... | reverse complement strand
TGTACAAATACCCTCACTCAATTCAATTTGAGATAAACCTAGTTCTTTTCTTCGATTCACAAAAATTTGAATATCCATAAATATCTCCTTTCTTTTAATTAATATATGTCCCCTATATCAAATTTATTATACCTTTATTTATCGATATATCCAAAGAAAAAACTTCATTTTGGTAGACTTTTGTGGGATTTTTTCTTTTTTTCTGAATGAAAATGACGATTATGTATTATTTTATATAAGTGAATTTATAATTTTGAAAATGATTTTCATTACAAATAATTTCATAAAAATGCTTGATATAATAATCATTCTAAGCGTTATTCTTTAAAAGTCGATTTTGAAAGCACAAAAAAAGCTTATGACCGAAACGGTCATAAGCTGTCATTTTTCTATTCTGCGATTTCAACTACGAGGTAACGATGTGGTTCTTTACCTTCTGAGTGAGTTGAGATGCGTTTATTTTTACTTAACGCAGCGTGAATTTGTTTTCTTTCATACGCTGGAAGTGGTTCTAAGTAAACAGGTTGTTTTGTTTTTAATACTTTACGAGCTGTTCTTTCCGCAATTTGTTGTAATGTTTCACTACGACGTTGACGGTAATCACCAACATCCACTTGAACTGAAATACGTCCTTTGATGAAGCGGTGTACTGATACTTGCGCAAGTACTTGTAAAGCATTCAAGATTTTACCGTGTTTTCCGATTAAAAGACCTTGTTTGTCTGTGTCGAATACGAAAGTCATGCGGTCACGACGCGCTTCAACTGTTACTGTTGCTTCAGCGCCGTATGTTTTAGCGATGCCTTCTAAGTATTCTTTTGTCACACGAGCAGCTTCTTCTAATTGGTCTACAGTTTCTTCGTAATCTGCGTCTCCTTCTTCTTCTTCGAAATCATCGTCTTCGAAGTCTTCTTCAGGAACTTCCACAGTTTCTACTGTTTCGACAGTTGTTTCTTCCACTGCTTCAACAACAGGTTCCACAACTTCTTCTACTGCTTCTTCGTTCACCATTGTAGCGACTGGTGTTAATTCCACTTCAGCATTTTTTTGACCGAAGCCAAACAATCCTTTTTTACCTTCAGAAATGACTTCCACAAACACTTGGTCTTGCGGTAATCCTAACTGACGTAATCCTTTTTGGATTGCTTTTTCTACTGAAACGTCACTTACTTTAATTGTATTTGTCATCGTAAACTCTCCTACTCTATAAAAATCATTGTTATTATCTCATGATTGAGACATTTCAACAAGAGCTCTATAAGAATTATTTTCCGTGTCTTCTTTTCGCTTTTTCGAGCGCTCTTGCACGGCGTTTTTTCTCAGCGGCAATCGCTTTTTGCTCTTCTTGGAATTTAAATGGATTATTTAATAGTAATGTTTGGCCTACCATAAATACGTTTCCGACTACCCAGTAGAGTGATAACGCACTTGATAACCCAAGAGACATAAATAGGATCATTGCTGGCATGACATACATCATAACTTTACCAGCGCCACCAGTATCTTGCATTTTCATTGATAACCATGTTGTGATGTACGTAGTTAATGCTGCTAAGACTGGTAAGATGAAATATGGGTCTGGTTGGTCTAATTGGAACCATAAGAAATGACCTGTTTTCAATACGTCTGTACGGCTAATTGCTTGATACAATGCCATCATAACTGGCAATTGAATTAATAATGGTAAACATCCAGCATATTGGTTGATACCTTCACGCTCATATAAAGCATTCATTTCAGCTTGAAGCATTTCTTGTGTTGCACGGTCGCGTGCTGAATACTTCTCACGTAAAGCTTTAATTTCTGGTTGAAGAATCGCTTGTTTACGCGTGCTTTGGTATTGGAAGTGCATTAAAGGAACCATAATTAAACGAGTAATAATCGTAAAGACGATAATCCCTAAACCGTAACTTCCACCTAATAGGTTTGATAACCAGATGATAAATTGAGATAAATTATATAGAACAATTCGATCCCAGAATCCTGTACTAGACTCCGTAATTGGAGAAGTTCCACAGGCCGCTAAAAATAAAGTTAAAACTGCTAATGATAAAATCAATTGGCTTTTTTTCTTCACTGAAAAGTCCCACCTTTTAGAATATTTAATTTTCAACGATTCCTATTTCATAGTAGGAATCTTAATTTTTAGGTAATAATGTAGCTAATTTTAAAACATGCATCATACTGCTTTTCATTTCTTGATAAGACATTTGTACGATGGGTTGACGAGCAATGACGATAAAATCTACATCTTGCGCCAATTGGTCGTCCAGTTCCATTAAAATATGACGGATTCTTCTCTTTAGACGATTACGTGTGACAGCATTTCCAAGTTTTTTGCTGACAGAGATTCCCACACGAAAATGGGATTGGTCTTCCTTATTATATTGATAAATAACGAATTGACGGTTCGCTGTCGATTTGCCTTTATGAAATACCTTTTGAAATTCGCGGTCTTTCTTTACTCGAAACGATTTCTTCATCTACTTGAATCTCTCCAGTCACTCAAATGGTTTTTAAAAAAAAAGACCACTGAGACGTTCAGTGATCTAAGCTGCTAAAACTTTTCTACCTTTACGGCGTCTGCTTGCTAATACTCTACGGCCATTTTTTGTGCTCATACGTTTACGGAATCCGTGAACTTTTTGACGTTTGCGTTTGCTTGGTTGATATGTTCTTTTCATTCGTGTGCACCTCCTACTGTAAATGAAATATCTAGTCTCCCTAGACAGTCTAGTACATTATAAATATAAAATGTTTAATTGTCAATATAAACTATCTAATCACTAAATTACTGAAGTATCATAACATAATCCCCCTAAAAATTTCTACAAATAACTGTCTATTTTGTTCTATTTTTTTAGTTATTCACATCGATGGTGGATATTTTTTTTGCATAAAAGAGTATTTCCACAGACTTATAGACAATTTATCCACAAAATAACATCCTGTTTACAAAAATTATGCACAATGGTGGATAACTATATTAAATTCCTTTTATATCAACTTTTTTCATTGTTTATAACTGGTATTTTTATGTGCATATCTCTGTGAATATCCACTTTTTTCTTCGACTTATCCACCGTTTTGTGGATAAAGTTATCAAAAATAATCTTTTTTTGTGATTTTATCAATCCGATTGTGGAAAACTTTTTGGAAAGATGGTACACTGTTAAATGGATTAGAATCTTGAAAACGATAGAAGGAGGTGCATTTATGAATTCCATCCAAGAATTTTGGAAACTATTATTAGAACACTTTGAAAAAACAAATTCCGAATTTACCTTTAATCACTGGATTAAACCAGCTGAACCGATTCGAATTGAACAAAATATTCTCTATATTAAAGTGCCTTCTAAGACATTTGCGAGATATTGGCAAGATAACCTCATCAGAGACATTATGGAAATTGGATATGATTACTTTAGACAATCTTTTGAACCACGTTTTATCGATTCAGAAGATGAAGGTCCAGTAAATACTCTATTCCACCAAGGAATCGAAGAAATTCAACCAAATATTCCTGAAACTCCAACAATGGTTGCCATCGAAGAAGACTCGCATTTGAATCCTAAATATACATTTGAAACCTTTATTATTGGTAAAGGAAACCAAATGGCCACGGCTGCCGCGCATTACGTTGCGGATAATCCTGGTAATACCTACAACCCTCTTTTCTTCTATGGAGGTGTAGGTCTTGGAAAAACTCATTTAATGCAAGCGATTGGGAATAAATATAAGAAGAGCCATCCAAACGCACGTGTCAAATACGTGACGAGTGAAGAGTTTATGAATGAAATGATTGCTTCGATTGGATCGAAAACACCGCAAGAGTTCCGCAATCGTTACCGTAATGTGGATATCTTACTGGTCGATGATATTCAATTCTTAGCGAAAAAAGAAGCGACTCAAGAAGAGTTCTTCCATACATTTAATGCGCTTTTCAATAACCAAAAACAAATCGTATTAACGAGTGACCGTCAACCAACTGAAATTAAAGAATTGCAAGAACGTCTCGTATCTCGTTTCGTATCGGGGTTATCCGTCGATATCACTCCACCAGACTTAGAAACAAGAATTGCTATCTTACAAAATAAAGCACAATCACTTGGATTTAATATTCCTATTGAAGTGTTGAGTTATGTCGCAGGTCATATTCAATCAAACGTACGTGAATTAGAAGGAGCTCTGATGCGTCTTCAAGCGTACTCTGTGATGGTTGGTCAAGATATTTCAACAGACCTTGCTGCAGAAGCGTTGCAATCGTTCCTTCCTGGAGGCGACGAAAAATTACTTTCAATTCATGATATCCAAAGCGCCGTTGCGAAATACTACAATATTACGGTCGAAGATATTAAAGGAAAGAAAAGAACAAAGACAATGGTTCAACCGCGTCAAATCGCGATGTACCTTTCTCGTGAATTAACACGTGTTTCTCTTCAAAAGATTGGTGCTGATTTTGGTCGTGACCACTCAACGGTTATTCATGCCTATGAAAAAATTAGCCAAGAAGCTAAAGATGATCCAGAAACAATTCGCGTGATTAATGAAATCAAGCATTCGCTCGGTTATTAAGCTGTGGATAAGTCAAAAAAAACGGTGGAGTTTTCCACAATGGTTATCCACAACTAAAAATGGTCTCTGTTATAAGGAAAATAGACTTTTCCACAATATACACAGGCCCTACTACTATTACTATTTTATTAATAAATAAATTAAATATAAAAGCACACCCTAAAGGAGGCAGTTATGAAATTTTCAGTAAACAGACAAGGGTTCTTAAAAAATCTTGTAGATGTGCAACGTGCAATTCCATCAAAAACAACAATTCCAATTTTGACAGGGATTAAATTAGTTGCTAGTGAAGAAGGATTAACATTAACAGGTAGTGATTCAGAAGTTTCTATCGAAGTATTCTTACCAATCGAAGACGAAGAATTACAATTAACAGTCCAAGAACCAGGTAGCATCGTTCTTCCTGCTCGTTTCTTTGGAGAAATCGTTAAAAAATTACCTTTAAATGTATTCACACTTGAAACAAACGATCAATTACAAGCAACGATTACAGCAGGTAATGCATCATTTACATTAAATGGATTATCAGCAGTGGATTATCCACAATTACCAGAAATCGAAAAAAATCATGTCATTACCATTCCTGTTCCATTATTTAGACAAGTGATTGTACAAACAGCGGTTGCCGTTTCAACTGCAGAATCTCGTCCAATCTTAACAGGGATTCATATGGTGATTAAAGACAACCAATTAAAAGCAGTCGCAACTGACTCTCACCGTTTAAGCCAACGTATCATTCCACTACAAATGCCAGCTGGAAGTGATGCATTGACATTTGAAATGACATTACCTGGTAAAACATTATTAGAATTATCTCGTATCATCGACGGATTAGAAACAATTGATTTCGCGATTACAGATAATCAAATCTTGTTCCAAACAGAAACATTATCATTCTACTCTCGTTTATTAGAAGGAATGTACCCAGATACAGACCGTTTAATTAACGACGGAGCGAACACTTCTATTACAGTGGTTGCGAGCGAACTTGTAGCAGCTGTAGAACGTGCTTCATTAATGTCACATACGGATAAAAACAATATCGCGACATTAACACTTTCACCGGAACGTATTCTATTAACAGGTAAATCTCCTGAAGTGGGTACGGTTGAAGAAGAAATCGCTGTGGAAAACTTCGAAGGAGCTCCACTTGAAATTTCATTCAACCCTGACTACTTAAAAGAAGCGTTGAAATTATTCGGTTCTTCAGAAGCTGTGATCAACTTCTTAGAAGCAAACCGTCCATTCACATTGAAACTAAAAGAAGACCACTCTGGTATTCCACATAGCTTCATTCAATTAGTGACACCTGTTCGTACATTCAACGGGTAATCGTAGATTATAAAATTTTCACTCGAGCTTTCGTTTTGAAGGCTCGAGTTTTTTTATTTTCAACTATATTTTTGCAATTTCCCGAAATTCACTTATAAGTGAATTTTGGGCAGCACGATTTTGGGGTGATTTTTGGCCCAAAACTTTCAATTTTTGAAAAAATCCTAGTAAATTTTGTTTTTCGTTTTTTTAGGCTTTTTTGTTGATTTTGACTAAAAATTGAAATAACCCCCTAAATTTTGCAATTTCTTTGCGAAAAGCGTGTAAAAATTGTATAATATTGTAGAGTTATTCTACTTAAAAATATGTGAGCATGCATGAGTTTAATGGAGTTCTCACCAATATCCATTAGAAAAGAGGAAGTTCATGACAACTATCGTATCGATCTCTGATGAGTACATTACATTAGGGCAATTTTTAAAACATATTGACGTCATTACAACTGGCGGACAAGCAAAATGGTACCTGCAAGAATATACAGTTTTTGTAGATGGAGAGTTAGAAAATCGACGTGGTAGAAAATTATATCCGAATACACGTGTCGAAATACCTGATGAAGGTATTTTTATTGTGAAAGAAATGAAATCGGATGAAAATGATTTGAACACACATGACGCATGAAGCTGACTAATTTACAATTACAAAACTTTCGTAATTATGAATCTGTCCAACTAGAGTTTACAGACGGTGTGCATGTTTTTATTGGTGAAAATGCACAAGGGAAAACCAACCTGATGGAGTCGATTTATGCCTTGGCGATGACAAAGAGCCACCGCACTACAAACGACAAAGAACTGATTGGATGGAATAAAGAGTTTGCGACGATTAAAGGGACCGTTGAAAAAACAGCGACAAAGACGAATTTAGAATTGCAATTTTCTAAAAAAGGAAAAATCGCGAAAGTGAATTATTTGGAGCAAAAACGACTCAGTTCCTACCTTGGAAACTTGAATGTCATCCTCTTTGCCCCAGAGAACCTCACGCTTGTCAAAGGGTCTCCGCAAAACAGACGTAAATTCGTGGATATGGAACTTGGACAAATGAGTTCCCTCTATCTCTATGATTTAGTGGAATATAATCGCGTCTTAAAACAACGCAATACGTATTTGAAGCAGCTAGCGATTAAGAAAAAGCAGCCGGACGAATACTTAGATGTTTTAAGCGAGATGTTAAGCGAGTTAGCTAGTAAAATCGTCTTTCATCGTCTCGATTTTATGAAGCAATTGGAGGCTTTAGCCATTCCGATTCATGACCAGTTATCGCTTGGTCGTGAGAAATTCTCGGTGTCGTATCAAGCAACGATTCCCTTGGAGGATGGTTTAACACCTTCGCAAATGAAAGAAATTTATATGAATCAATTCAAGAAGAATCAAACTCGTGAGGCGGATCAAGCCACAACGCTGATTGGACCGCACCGTGACGATTTGATTTTTTATTTGAATGAGATTCCGGTTCAAACGTACGGTTCGCAAGGACAGCAACGTTCGACCGTTCTGAGTTTGAAGCTTGCGGAAATCGAATTGATGAAATTATCGACAGGCGAGTATCCTCTTCTACTATTAGACGACGTACTTTCCGAACTCGATGATGACAGACAAACCCATTTGATTAAGGCCATCGAAAATAAGGTGCAAACCTTTATTACGACAACGAGCCTGGATGGGATTAAGCAACAATTTATTAATGAACCAGTCGTAATACCGATTGAAAAAGGAACTATTTTAAAAACGGAGAGTGAGAATTAGCATATGACAGAAGAAAACAAAGCTGAATTAGCTGCGCAATATGATGCCAGTCAGATTCAAGTATTAGAAGGACTCGAAGCTGTTCGTAAACGTCCTGGGATGTATATTGGTTCAACAAGTAGTGCCGGGTTGCACCACCTTGTTTGGGAAATCGTGGATAACTCAATCGACGAAGCGTTGGCTGGGTTTGCGACACATATCGAAATCGACATCACTAAAGAAAACCATATTCGCGTAACCGATGACGGACGTGGGATTCCGGTCGATATTCAAGAAAAAACAGGTCGTCCTGCCGTAGAAACTGTATTTACAGTGCTTCACGCCGGTGGTAAATTCGGCGGCGGAGGCTATAAAGTTTCTGGGGGTCTTCACGGGGTTGGGGCTTCTGTTGTTAATGCTCTTTCAACAGACTTAACCGTTCAAGTATTTAAAGATGGCAACATTTATGAGCAATCTTATAAACGTGGTGCCGTTTTAGATGACTTAAAAATCATTGGGAAAACAGATAAACATGGTACGAGCGTATACTTTGTACCAGACCCTGAAATTTTCCAAGAAACAACTGTCTTTGAATTTGATAAATTAGCCAACCGTGTGCGTGAATTAGCGTTCTTGAATAAAGGATTAAAATTAACGATCACAGATTTCCGCGAAGAAGAGCCAGTTAGAAAATCATTCTGCTACGAAGGCGGGATTAAGAGCTATGTTGAACACTTAAATAAATCAAAACAAGTGTTATTCGAAGAGCCAATTTATGTAGAAGGCGAACAAGATGGCATTCAAGTAGAAGTGGCAATGCAATACACTTCTGGATACCATACAAACCTTCTCAGCTTCACGAATAATATCCACACTTATGAAGGTGGGACTCACGAATCAGGGATGAAGACGGCCTTAACACGTGTGATTAATGATTACGCGCGTCGTCAAAAATTGATGAAAGAAAACGAAGAAAAACTAAGCGGTGAAGATGTCCGTGAAGGGTTAACAGCCGTTATTTCGATCAAACACCCTGATCCACAGTTCGAAGGACAAACAAAAACGAAATTAGGAAACTCAGAAGCACGTACGATTACAGACCGTCTGTTTGCGACGCACTTCGATAAATTCTTAATGGAAAACCCTCAAGTCGCACGTAAAATTGTAGAAAAAGGGATTCTAGCTTCTAAAGCACGTCTTGCTGCAAAACGTGCCCGTGAAGTGACTCGTAAGAAATCTGGTTTAGAAATTTCAAACTTACCAGGGAAATTAGCAGACTGCTCAAGCAATGACCCAACGATTTCTGAATTATTCATCGTCGAAGGGGATTCTGCGGGTGGTTCAGCAAAACAAGGACGTTCACGTCATTTCCAAGCGATTTTACCAATCCGTGGGAAAATCTTGAACGTTGAAAAAGCAACACTCGATAAAATTTTAGCCAACGAAGAAATTCGTTCGCTCTTTACAGCGATGGGAACTGGTTTTGGTGGAGATTTTGACTTATCGAAAGCTCGTTACCAAAAATTAGTCATCATGACCGATGCCGATGTCGATGGAAGTCACATCCGTACATTGCTCATTACTCTTTTCTATCGTTATATGCGCCCTGCAGTGGAAGCTGGATATATTTACATCGCGCAACCACCTCTTTACAAATTGAAACAAGGAAAAAATGAATACTACATTCAAAATGATGAAGAGTTAGAAGCGAAACTAAAAGAATTACCAGCACATCCAAAACCACAATTATCACGATACAAAGGTCTTGGGGAAATGGATGCGGAACAATTATGGGAAACAACCATGAACCCTGAAAACCGTTCAATGTTACAAGTATCTGTGGAAGATGCTGCAGAAGCGGATCAAATTTTAGATATCTTGATGGGCGACCGTGTAGAACCACGTCGTGAATTCATTGAAAGCAATGCGAAATACATCAATATGGACGATTTAGATATCTAATCTAGTAATCGAATTTGAAGAGAAGAATAGAAAAGGAGACGAATTATGTCTGAAGAAGTGAAACACTTTGAAGAAACTTTTGAATCAACTGATTTAGTACAAACGATGCGTAAATCATTTCTAGAGTATTCGATGAGTGTTATTGTATCGCGTGCCCTACCAGATGTGCGCGATGGATTAAAACCAGTACACCGTCGTATTTTATATGGAATGAGTGAACTTGGAGTGACACCGGACAAACCGCATAAAAAATCTGCGCGTATTGTCGGGGACGTAATGGGTAAATATCACCCACACGGTGACTTTGCAATTTACGATGCCATGGTTCGTATGGCACAAGATTTCTCATACCGTTACCCATTAATCGATGGTCACGGTAACTTTGGTTCTGTCGATGGAGACGGAGCTGCTGCGATGCGTTATACAGAGGCTCGTATGAGTAAAATTGCTCTTGAAATGCTTCGCGATATTAACAAAGATACCATCAATTTCCGTGATAACTACGATTCAACAGAACGTGAACCGGAAGTATTACCAGCACGTATTCCAAACTTATTAGTGAACGGTGCGACAGGGATTGCCGTAGGGATGGCAACCAATATTCCACCACATAATTTGGCGGAAGTCATCTCTGCTCTTCACTTATTAATGAAGAACCCTGATGTGACCACTACTGAATTGATGGAAGCTCTCCCTGGACCAGACTTCCCAACTGGAGGAATTGTCTTAGGTAAATCTGGAATTCGTCGTGCGTACGAAACAGGACGCGGATCAATTACGGTTCGTGGACGCGTACAAATCGAAGAATTGAAAAACGGAAAAGAACGCATCATCATCACTGAATTACCATATATGGTAAATAAAGCGCGTTTAGTAGAACGTATCGCACAATTACACCACGAGAAGAAAATCGAAGGGATTACTTACTTAAACGATGAATCTGACCGTGTAGGAATGCGTGTCGTGATTGAAGTGCGTCGTGATGTTTCAGCATCCGTTGTATTAAATAATTTATACAAATTAACACCATTACAATCAAACTTCGGATTCAATATGCTTGCGATTGTCAATCAAGAGCCAAAAGTATTGAGCTTAAAAGAAATTTTACGCTACTACTTAGATCACCAAGAAGAAGTGGTTCGTCGTCGTAGCTTATTCGATAAGAAAAAAGCTGAAGACCGCGCTCACATCTTAGAAGGATTGCAAATCGCCTTAGACCATATCGATGCGATTGTGGCTATCTTAAGAAGTTCAGCAAGTGGAGATATCGCCAAAGACCGCTTCATGAATGAATACGGCTTAAGCGATAAACAAGCACAAGCGATTCTTGATATGCGTATGGTTCGTTTAACAGGATTAGAACGCGAGAAAATCGATGCAGAATACAACGAATTACAAGCAACGATTCAATACTTAGAAAAAGTATTAGCGAGCGAAGAACTTCGTTACGAAATCATCGAACAAGAGCTTCTTGAAATCCAACAGCGTTTCGACAATCCTCGTCGTACAGAATTATTAGTCGGAGAAGCATTAAGCCTTGAAGATGAAGATTTAATTGAACAAGAAGATGTCGTCATTACATTAACGAAGAATGGATATATCAAACGTCTTGCTAACACTGAATTCAAGGCACAACGCCGTGGAGGACGTGGGGTTCAAGGAATGAGCGTCCATGATGATGACTACGTAGAAAACATGATTTCATGTTCAACACATGATTCACTCCTCTTCTTTACGAATACAGGGAAAGTTTACCAAGCAAAAGGGTATGAAATTCCTGAATATAGCCGTACAGCAAAAGGATTACCAGTCATTAACTTATTAAACATTGATTCAGCTGAGAAAATTCAAGCGATTATCAGTGTTCCAGAATTAGATGAATCAGAACGTTACTTATTCTTCACAACATTACGTGGAACCGTCAAACGTGTTCGTCTATCAGAATTCAAGAATATCCGTACAAATGGTCTACGTGCCATCCAATTACGCGAAGATGATGAACTAATCCGTGTAGTAGTTACAAGCGGAAATGATGGCATCATCCTCGGAACGTATCACGGTAACGCTGTAAGCTTCTATGAAGATAAAGTTCGTGCGATGGGTCGTACCGCTTCAGGTGTTCGTGGGGTTTCTCTACGTGAGGGCGACTATGTCATCGGAATGGATATTTTAACGCCAGACCGTGAAGTATTAGTAGTCAGCGAGAAAGGATACGGAAAACGTACAGCAGCTTCTGAATACGCATTGAAAGGCCGTGGCGTGAAAGGGGTTCGTACACTTCGTATTACCGAGAAAAATGGACCACTTGTCTGCCTACGTACTGTAACTGGAGACGAAGACTTACTCATCATGACGAATAAAGGGGTTATCATCAGATTCCATGCCGAAGACGTGTCTCAAACAGGCCGTGGAGCACTTGGAGTTCGTATGATGCGTCTCGATCAAGATGCGATTGTAAGTTCATTAGCGATTGTAGACCGCGAAGAAGAAACAGAAGAAGATTCTCTTGCCACTGACTCATCGACTGAATCAGTAGCAACAGAAAATCCAACTGCATCTCTTTCAGATGAAGCCATCAAAGGCAACATGAAAGACTTTGCGCAACAATTAGTTGACGAAGAAAATGAATAATTAGTAAGCAAAAAGCCATCAGAAATGATGGCTTTTTGCTTTATCTATTTTTATCTTAATTTTGTTAAAAAGAGTTATAAAAGCACTCATTAAGATTACGAAGAATCATACGGATTCGTAGTAATCGAATGTAACGCTTTTTAGCAAAAAAATACTCTTTTTACGCAAAAAAGTACTACTTTTTCGAATTATTAGCTGTATAATAAGGGTGAAATTATCCATAAGGAGGAATAAATATGATTGAATTTCGTAATGTATCAAAAGTATATGATCAAACTATCGCTTTAGATGGACTTAACTTAACAATTGAAAGTGGAAAAATTATTGGATTAATCGGACACAACGGGGCTGGTAAATCAACCACGATTAAATCGCTCGTGAGCGTTATCCATCCAACAAGCGGAGAAATTATTGTGGACGGACAAGAATTATCATCTAATCGTCTAGCTATTAAAGAAAAAATTGGCTATGTGGCCGATAGTCCTGACCTATTCCTACGGTTAACAGCTAATGAATTTTGGGAATTAGTTGCTTCTTCTTATGGCATGACTTTAGACGAAGTAGAAAGTCGTCTAGCTTATTTACTAGAATTATTTGATTTCGAAGGACATCGCTATGAAGTGATTGATTCGTTCTCACACGGGATGCGTCAAAAGGTATTCGTTATCGGCGCGCTTTTATCAGACCCTGAAATTTGGGTACTCGATGAACCAATGACGGGTCTTGACCCACAAGCTTCTTATGACTTGAAGAAATTAATGCGCGAACATGCCGATAAAGGCAATACCGTTCTCTTCTCGACACACGTTTTAGAAGTGGCAGAACAACTTTGCGATAAGATTGCCATTTTGAAAAAAGGAAAACTACTCTTCTACGGTACGATTCAAGAGTTGAAAGGCCAACAACCAGATAGCACGCTTGAAGAAATCTACTTATCACTAGCCGGTAGACAAGAAGGAGTGGATTCACATGCGGTTTAATCGAATTCTTACGCTGGTGAAGACCAATTTAATTTTTGCGACGCAACCGGCACAATTACAAAATTATCGAAAGAAACAAGCGAAAAATCCATCGAAACCCGTGAATGTGGCGATGAAAACATTGATGCAGCAATTACTATTTGCGGTGATGTTTGGAGCTTTATTTGGAATTCCTGGAGCGATTTCGGGACGTTCATACCCTCCACTTCAATTTGCGAGTACGGTTTTCTTATTCTTGATGATTTTAATTTCGCAAGCATTGCCAGCTATATACAATGTCTTTTATGAAAGTAAAGACTTTGAATCTTATTTACCTTATGCCTTTACGGAATTAGAGGTTGTACTTGGGAAGAGCCTTTCGATTGTGGTGGCTACACTGCAAGGATTTCTTCCAATCGTAATGTTATTTGGAATCCACGTGTATTTTTCAGGAGGCTTCATCCTTCTCACGATTCCGATTGCATTATTAGGGGTGCTTATTTTTAGTGCGATTGTTTACCTATTGATGTTTCTTCTCTGCTTCTTCCTAGCGAAAATTCCGCTCTTTAGAAAATATCAATCCGTGATTGCGAATGTTTTAATTTTTGGAATCTCACTCGGGGCCATTATTGGCTATCAAATGATTTTGTCAAAATCTGTGGTGAATACTTTTATAACAGGAGAAATGCCAATTTTCCTTCAACCAGTACTTGCCTTCTATAATGCGATTTTAGATCCATTCGATATGACTGTTTATCCAATGATTGGATTCGTAATCTTAGTATTCGTGGCGATTTTACTACTCGTGAAGTTCATTGTATTGTCAAACTTCTACCAAGCCGTTTCGCAAACATCGTCTTCGAAAGTAAAAGTCGAACGTGTGAAACAAATGGAGTTAGATGGCAGCAAGCTTTCAACGAAATTCGTGATTCGCTATACGCTTCGCCAATTAATGGAAGGTTCTGTATTAACGCAAACGATTATTGCTGCAGGAATATTACCATATCTCTTGCTTCTTCCAACAGTTTTAAATTTTTCGAGTGGTCCTACAGAATTTAGTTTTATGAATTTCCTAAATCTAAATACTTTCTTACCATTTGCGATGCTTATTACCTTCATTGCATTCTTCAATACAGGAGGAAACAACTTATTAGCGGTCGGAATTTCACTCGAGCGGGAAAACTATTATTATCTAAAAGTTCTTCCATTCGATATGCATCAATTTTTAGAACGTAAATTCTGGATTCTCTTTGCGATTCAGTCTGCGATTCCGGTCATTCTTATGACAGTCATTTGTACGGTGCTTCGCTTACCAATTTATATGACCTTGGGCATTATTCTCTCATGGGGAATCATCAGTCTGGGGCTTAGCCGTTGGGGATACGCGAGAGACTTGAAGCTCTTTACGCCAACTTGGACGAATGTCATTGAACTCTTAAACCGTATGCGTAGCGGAGTGAAGTCGGTCATTTTTGCCGTAGTTCTCTTCGGATTTCTCTTCGGAGCGATTTATTTATTAATCCACTTACCGGAATGGAATCGTACTTTCGTTTGGGTTATTACGATTGCGTATGTTGTTTTGATTCTCGGTTTATCGATTTTTGCAACATTCTACTATAAGAAAAAATTACATGAATTAGTCGATTCTGAATAATGATTGAAGACTTAGAGTTTGTCTCTAAGTCTTTTTTATAACCTGTTTTATAGGGTTTTACAGATATATAACTAATAGTTATAACAATCGATAGAAAAACGGTATAAGAAAACCTATTGCTATGCGGTTTGTTCTCTGTTATCCTAAGAACATGTTAATCAGACATCACAAAGAACAGGTGAGTAGAAAATAAGATTTGCTAAGAGAGTCTCGGTTGGTGGGAAGAGATGAAATTGAATTTTTGAAGATGGCCTCGGAGTGATTTTACGTCGAATCATTAGACGTAAATGGGTAGCCCATTATAGCTGTAGAGTATAACACCCAGTGTGCGTACTCGGTAAGGTAGGATTCGTGAGGATTCTACAAAACAAGGTGGTAACACGAAAATTTCGTCCTTGCAGTAGCGATACTGTGAGGATTTTTTATTTATAGGAGGAATGTACAATGTCAAAATTACAAGCACCATTTAGAGTCGATCACGTAGGAAGTTTCTTACGTCCAAAAGAATTAGTAGAAGCAAAAGAAAAATTTGTAAAAGGAGAAATTACACGCGAGGAATTAACAGCCGTCGAAGATAAAGCCATCGAAAAGTTAGTCGAACAACAAAAGAAAGCTGGATTAAAAGGATTCACAGACGGCGAATTCCGTCGCCAATACTGGCACTTAGATTTCTTCTGGGGATTAAATGGAGTGGAACACACTCAAGCGAAAATTGGATACCAATTCCACGATGAAATTACAAAACCTGACTCAGCAGATGTCGTTGGAAAAATCACTGGTGAAAATCACCCATTCGTAGAACACTTCAAATTCTTAAAACAATTCGAAGATGAAGATTTCATCGTAAAACAAACAATCCCTGCTCCAGCGCAATTCTACTTCGAATTGATTCGTGACGCAGAGCATATTGAGCAAACTTTCTCAGTATACCCTTCAAAAGAAGAACTCTTTAAAGATATCATTGCTGCTTACAGACAAGTGATTAAAGAATTATACGATGCAGGTTGCCGTCTCTTACAAATCGATGACTGTACATGGGGTGTGATCGTAGATGATAACTTCTTAAACATCATTTCAAAAGAAAGTCATTTAACACCTGAAGAATTAAGAAGAGAACACAAACGTGAATTCTTAGAATTAAACAACGGAATTCTAGAAGATTTACCAGAAGATTTAACTGTGAACACTCACGTATGCCGTGGTAACTTCCACTCAACTTGGGCATGTTCAGGTGGCTATGATTCAGTGAGCGACGCATTATTCGAGGATGAAAACGTACATGCATACTACTTAGAATACGATACAGACCGCGCCGGCGACTTCAAGCCACTAGCTAAAGTAAACAATGGTAAGAAAGTCGTT
>ERZ773046.1087-NODE-1087-length-16215-cov-3.957797_pt1 | contig 16215 bp, 16 predicted proteins | sample MGYA00580634_ERZ773046 | MGnify/ENA primary metagenome ERZ773046 (study PRJEB29015, sample SAMEA2738127) | human oral metagenome | biome: human oral; feature: human-associated habitat; material: saliva | place: China | collected 2159 ... | reverse complement strand
CTCCTGCGTGACAGGCAGGCATTCTAACCAACTGAACTAACACACCAGATAAACAGGTGGACTGCACCCCTTTTCCGTTTTGCGAGTGCAAAGGTAACAATAAATTTCTATACCGCCAAAAATTAGATACGCTTTTTAAACAAAAAATTGCATCACTCGCGCATCCTGATAGTGCCCGTCACAATAGATCCATTCCTTCAACACACTGTCCCCTATGAAGCCCAATGAAGCGAGACAGCGTTGTGAAACTTCATTGCTGACGCTTACCACAGCATAAATCTGTCTTAGATGCAGCACTTTGCGGGCATATTCTATCAGACTGCTTATGGCAGCCTGCGCATACCCTCGCCGGCGGAAACGTTTCATGATGATGATGCCCAGTTCAGCCCGCTGATGCTTGGGGTCGAAGTCGACAAGGTCGATTACCCCCACTACCTCGTGCGCCAGGTTCTCAATCATCATACGTATCTGACCGTCCATATAGATGTCGTTCTTTGCATCCGCAATGTAGTTATGCAGCGCATAGCGGCTGTAAGGGACATTCGTCGAGGCTATGTTCCACAGACTGCGGTCGTTCTCGATATGATACAGCATATCAAGGTCTTCAGGCTCCATGGCCCGCAGGATGACACCTGCTTCCTGTTTTCTTTCCATTTCACGTTCCTCCTATTACTTCGTTCATGGTTATGATGCAGTTTTCACGTACATGATAGAATCCGATGTGGACATTGTCAGACGGATGCCGGGAAAAGGCCTGCAAGACGTCCTGACAGCTGAACAGTCCGGCATCATACACGATGCACACCGGCCTGTCCTGCCCCTGCTGCGCCTCAGCCAGACCGGCGTGGAGGGTTGTCAGGACTTCCCTGCCCGCCTGACGGTACTCGCCCGACAGTGCGTTGTCGGTCGCAAGCTGCCTGCAGCACCGTACCATCTGCTCTCCTCCCACGAATATATAATATGGATAAGCAGCTGTGGCGCTGTTCCGGAATCCCATCTTCCGGCGGACAACATCGAGGGTCGCCTTTGCCAGCGAGCCGAATGCTGTCACGTAAATGGCCGCCCTGACGGGCAACCGCCACAGGACATTCATTCCACCGTAATGCTTACGAAAAAAAACAAGCATGGCATCGTAGAAGACGTGTACGTACCGGAAGCTGGACTTCTGGGTGCTTTCTCCCTTGTAATGCAGAATCTGCACCGGGAGATACCAGTTCTCATAACCGGCCTTCAGCAGTCTGTAGCTCAGGTCAATATCCTCACCATACATGAAGAAGTCTTCATCCAGCAGTTCCACCTGCTCCAAGGCAGACCTCCGCAGAAAGCAATAAGCCCCGCTGACCACCTCTATCCGTCCCGGCACATCCCACGAGAGACCGCCCATATAATAGTGTGCGAAAACCTCATGGTGGGGAAACCGCCGGCAGAGCCCCATCATCTTGTAGAAGGCGACCAGAGGCGACGGCAGGCCGCGACGGCTCTCCAACGCCCTGCGTCCCCGGTCGTCGAGCATCTGCACGCCGTGCGCTCCGGCCGAAGGATGACCGTCCATGAAGGCGACGGACGACCGTATCACCTCCTCTCCTACGACCGTATCAGGATTCAGCAGCAACACATATTCACCCGTACACTGACGAAGGGCAATATTGTTGCCTCTCGAGAAGCCCAGATTATGCGAGCTGGCGATGAAATGGACATCGGGAAAACGGCTGCGGAGATAAGGCACGGAACCATCACGGGAATGGTTGTCTACGACGAACACCTCAGCCTCAATCCCCTCCAGTGCCTTGTAAAGACTGTGCAGGCACTGCGCAAGATAGTACTTGACGTTGTAATTTACGATGACTACACTCAGCTTCATTCGTTCCCTTCCACCGGTTGATCCAAACGGCACTCATGCTGACAGCGTTTCTTCCCTGGGTAGACAAAGAACAGGCTCAATGCAAGGATGACGGCAAGATAGAAAAACCCTGTAATGTCTCCGAAGGCATAATAAAAGAACAGGTTGAGCACCATCGGTACACAAAGCATCATCAGCCGGACGCTCCCCCAGAAGCGCAGGTGCCGGAAGCCATGGCGTTCATCTCCCGACAAAGCATCCTTCACGGAACTGATTCTGAACAGGAAGAGTGCCAGCGGAATCGTGACAAGCGTTAGAAACTGCATCAGGAACTGCAGGACGACCACCGTCCCGCCGCCGGCATCCGCCCAGCCGCCGGGCAGGAGAAGTTCCGACTCGTACACCGCCACCAGCAGCAGTGCCAGCAGGCAGGAACCGGCCAATTCCGAAAGAAGTATTTTCCTTGTTCTTTCCATTGTCGTGATTAAGTTTCAAAAGGTGTGCGGTTCAGAATGCTTCTGCCCAGCGTCACCTCGTCCGTATATTCAAGTTCGTCGCCGACGGATATGCCCCGGGCGATAACCGACAGCTTCACGTCCTTCCCCTTCAGCTTTCTCGAGATATAGAAGTTGGTGGTATCGCCTTCCATCGTACTGGACAGGGCAAGGATGATCTCCCTCACACCGCCTTCCTCCACACGCTTCACAAGCGATTCGATCTCGAGATCGTGCGGCCCGATGCCGTCCAGGGGCGAGATGACTCCCCCCAGCACATGATAAAGTCCGTGAAACTGCTGCGTGTTCTCTATCGCCATCACATCCTGCACGTTCTCTACCACGCAGACCAGCGAAGCGTCCCTCCGCAGATCGGCACAGATAGAACACAGATCGGAGTCGGAAATGTTATGGCACACCTTACAGTATTTCACATCGTGCTTCACGTGCGAGATGGCATCGGCAAAGCCATCCACCTCATCATCCGACTGGCGGAGCAGATGCAGTACAAGGCGCAGGGCCGTCTTCCGCCCTACCCCCGGCAAACAGGAGAAAGCCTCGACAGCCCGTTCCAGAAGTTGGGAAGGATATTGCTGCATGGATATAATCTTGCGGAAAAGAGACCGGAGACAGGAGAAGAAAGGATGAGAAGCGGCCCGGAAGCCCCTGCCTGTACGGCCCCCCTTCTATTCTCTGTCGCCGTCTTCCCGCTTGTCAGTCATCGAAAAGATAGATTCCCAGTCCTACTTTCAGACCCACCGTCGAATAGTCCGACTTCTTGAACGACTGGTCATAGTAGAGTGCCGGTTCGATCGTCACCGAACGGTTGATGAAGAAAGCATAACCGACCTCCGCACCCGGCATCAGGTCGTTGTAGCTGTGGTTGGCATGGAGAAGTTTCACGCCTGCACCGAGGTAAAGCCCGTTCTGCGTGATATAGTAACGGCCGCCGACGCCCACGGTGATATGATCCGCAACTGTCTTGGAACCATCGTGTACGGCATCGAAAGAGGCAAGCACCATGATGTTGTCCCAGGGGAAGTAACCGGCCTTGCCTTCTATACCGACATTGAATCCGTCCTGACCGTTATAGTGCAGGTCAAGACCTGTAAGGGAAGCGCCTAAATAGCCTTTCCCCTCCTGGAACTGTGCAGAAGCACAGAGGCTTACCACCATTGCTGCAACCAGCAGCATACATCTTCTGAACATAATATTATCTGAAATAAATGAATACTAAGGATTGACAGACTGCACCACGGGGGCATGTCAACATTTTCAGACAAAGGTAAAGATAAAATTTGGATTGAGAAAGCAAAAGGACGGTCTTTGTAATTTATTAAGAAATCAGCGGGCGCCGGCATGAAACCCTGTACATCATCTCCATTGGACAGGGCACTCCCCATCGGTTCCGGCAAAGGAAAGCCCCCATGCCCTCCGGCAGGTCACGTCAGCTTTCGGCAGCACGGCATGTCCTTCACGGCAGACCGCCCATGGAACGGCACTCAATGACAAGCCCGCACGCCCTCGGCGACGACCGCCGCAACCGCTCCCGCCCGACATCCTTTCGCAGCCATGAGAAAGAAGAAGGCCTGTCAACAGAAAATGGACGCACAATGCGTACGTCCATGATTTCATGCATTCCGGAAGGCACACGTTCCATGTGCTCTCCTCTTCCGACGTACCGCCATGCGGACGGCAACGGAACGCGCTACTCCTCCTCCTCGTCTTCTTCCAGGACGGAGTCTGCCACCTTCATGCCGTCAATAGGCAAGGCACGGTCGATGACGGCATTGTAAGAGATGGAACTCTCACTGCGCGACAGCCCGAGCGGCATCAGCTTGTCGTGGATAATCGCCATCAGATGATGGTTGTTGTAAGCATACATCTTCAGGAAGAGGTCGTACTCGCCTGTCGTGTAATGGCATTCGACAACTTCCGGTATCCGCCGCAAAGCCTCTACCACATCATCGAATTTCTCCGGGTTCTTAAGATTTAAGCCGATAAATGCACAGGTTTCATAACCGATGCGCTCTGGGTCAATGATAAACTGCGAGCCTTTCAGGACTCCAAGGTTTGTAAGTTTCTGAATACGCTGATGAATTGCTGCGCCGCTGACGTTGCACGCACGTGCCACCTCAAGGAACGGGATACGGGCATCCTCGGCAATAAGGCGCAGAATCTTCTTGTCAAGATGATCTAAACTTCTATGTGCCATTCTATACAATTGTAATATCGTCTACAAAGGTACTAAAATTCTTTTAATCAGCAAAAGGCAATCCGCTTTTTTACAACAAATCACAACCCATTCCGATTATTTTGCTTACTTTTTGGTCTTCCGGCACATGGAAAGTCCGCCTCACTCCGTCTGCCCCTTCCTGTCCATGACCGCCGTGAAGTTGACATTCAGGACATTCGCCTCCCGCAGTGCCTGCTTCAGGTCCATGATGGTTCCCATGTCGACATGGCGGTCGGCCTTGATGCTCACACTGAGCTGCCGCCGCTGTTCAGGGGGGAGAGCCGCAGAGAGGCGGATCAGATAGTCCCTTATTTCGGGTATCGAAGTGAGGTGGTCGTTGAGCTGGACGACCGTGTCCTTTCCGTCTACCTGCCCGAGCCTGTTGACTGGACGGCCGATGTAGATGTACTGCACGCTCGACTTGTTGTACAGCCTTGACAGCTCCGTCGCCGTCGGCACCTGATACTTCACATGTACCGTCGCCTTCCTCATGTGTACCACCAGCATGAAAAAAAAGAGGATCGAGAAGATCAGGTCGGGCAGTGAGGCCGTGTTCAATGCGGGAATATCGTGGTTTCTGTTCCGATAAAGCCTCATCGCCCACCCCCTTTCCCGGTCTTCCCTGCGGCGGCGGCATATACTTCGGATATGCGGACGGGCACCTCGTCGGCAATCCGGGTCTGCTGTTCCCGGCTGCACTGTTCAAAGGGCTTGCCGAACAGGCTGGACGACCGCTGGTCGCGGACGGCATTGTAGGCCGCCGCCAGCTGGTCCTGCACATGGAGATAAGTGTCGTACGATGCCTTGCGGTCGGTCTGCAGCTGGATGAGGTGCCCTTTCCCGTTCGTCTTGACGAACGTCGTCGTCTGCTGCCGTATCGCTCTCATCGTGACGCTCCTGCCGTCGAGCGTCACCTTGTCGTCTGCACCGATGACAAGCCGGATGACCTTTCTGCTGTCCACCGCCAAGGCGGTCTTCTTCGTCTTGTCGATGGCCGGAAGCCGGCGGGCCAGTCCTTTGTCGAGATCCATGGAGGAGGCGACAAGGAAGAGTATCAGCAGCATGAACGAGATGTCGGCTGTCGAGGTCGTGTTCAGTCCGGGGACTTTCCGTTTCTCCCTTCTTCGAAACATCATTTCCTGCGCTCCTTTCTGTAATAACGTGTAGCGCCGAATACCACGGCACCTGCAGCCAGGACAAGCAGAAGCAGGGAACTGTTGACGAACATGTCCGACAGACGGAGCCAGAAAGTGTCCGAGAAGCGCTGTCCGTTGACATTCATCGACTGCGCGGATCCGAACACAAAGGTCAGAACCAGGATCAACAGGGTTGCGCCGTACGTGATGCAGGCGATCTTCCGTGCGGGAATGCCGTTCGTCATCCCCTCACGGCGGTTCGCCCTCCGCACTCCACGCACGACGGCGACAATGGAAACGAGCAGCGCAAGTCCAAACAGAAGTCCTGTAAAACCGAGCAGGACATCGGTCAGCAACGGAGCCTTGAAAGACGGGTCGGCCGCATAGGGCACGTCGAACCCGACGAGATAGAACGCCAGAAAGACAACGGCCGAAAGGGCCACCGTCACATAGAGAATCCGCTGTGATATGCGTTCCTCATCCATTTTTGCCCATCCTTTTCTCTTTTTCATCTCACGCTGTCAATTCATAAAAAAAACAATCCCTCCGCCAACTTGTCTACTTGTCAACTCGCCGACAACTTATACTTCATGATCGCATCCAGCAGCGAGATGGCCGACTCCTCCATCTGCGCCGTGATGTGCTCGATCTTCGAGAGAATATAGTTGTAGAACACCTGCAGCACAAGAGCCACGATGATGCCGAAGATGGTCGTTATCAGTGCCACCTTCATGCCGGCAGCCACGATCGTAGGGCTGATGTCGCCGGCCTCCTGTATCTGGTCGAACGCCATCACCATGCCGATGACCGTCCCCAGGAAACCGAGCGACGGAGCCATGGCGATGAAGAGCGTAATCCACGAGCAGCCCTTCTCGAGGTTGGCGCTCTGCACGCTGCCGTAGGAGGTGACGCTCCGCTCGATGTTCTCGATGGAATCGTCGATGCGCAACAGCCCCTGATAACAGATGGATGCCACCGGGCCGCGCGTGTCACGGCTCAGCCTTTTGGCCTGCTCTATCTCTCCGGCGGCTATCATGTCTTCCAGCCTGCCCACGAACCGTTTGGCATCGATCTCCGACAGGCTCAGATAGATGATGCGCTCTATACAGAACGCCAGACCCAGCACCAGCGCCAGTGCGACAAGCGACATGAAGCCCGCATTGCCCTCGATGAATTTCCTTTTCAACGACTGGTGGAAGCCGGCATCCTTTGCCGAAGGCTTCTGCACGGCAGCCGTATCGGCGACACCCGTAGCGTTCAGCGCCGCATCCGACAGCGTATCGGCAGCGGCCTGCGCTGAAACGGCTGCCGGACAAAAGAAAACGAGCATGGTTATGATGGCGGACAATCCGATTAATTTCCTCATAATTCTGAACCTGTTACGGTCTCCTTGATTTATGCAGGCATCAGCGCCTGTTCAGTGATGAAAGAGACGACTGCCCGCTCTCCGGGCAGAGCCAGCCTCCTGATAATCTGCGCAAAGGTATATAAAAATGTAATAACCGCCAAGCCTTTGTGCTTTAAAAGATTTTAAAGCCCGAACGGCTTGTCCTACGAAGCCGCACGCCCCCCGCATCCTCCTACGGTATCGGCACGCCATGCGTGTTCTTGGTCTCGTCGATGACGAAGATGCTGTGCAGGCTTCCGATGCAGTCGATCTTGCCCAGGGTGTTGAGCATGAACTGCTGGTAGCTCTTCATATCCTGTGCATACACCTTGATAAGGAAGTCGTAATCGCCGCTGGTGTTATAGCACTCCGTAATCTCGTCAATGCCCTGCACCACGTCCATGAATTCCTGGATCAGCCCCTGCGAGTGCTGCTTCAGCCGGATGTTGCACAGCACCATGATGCCGTTCCCCACCCTGTGCGCGTCGACGACCGCCATGTACCGCTCGATGTAACCTTCCCGCTCCAGCCGCTTCTGCCGCTCGAAGACCGGAGACGGCGAGAGGTGGACACGTGCAGCCAGTTCCTTCACCGTCAGATGGGAGTCCTGCTGCAGGATTTTCAGAATCCGGCAGTCTGTCTCGTCCAGACTGGTTGTATGCTCCATTTCTTCCACTTTTTGCAGAATAATATTCTGCCAGATTGAATAAAACACGGCAAAGGTAGCATATTTTCCTGAATAATGCAGGATATTTTGAGGAGAATTATCTTTTGCATAACTTTGCACCCACAATCCGTCAGGAACAAAACAAAAGAACAGAATATGAGCAACATTCCATCCAACGCACCTTACCGTGCCGACATCGTGGGCAGTTTCCTCCGCCCGGCAGAACTGAAGGAGGCAAGAAAACAGTTTACAGAAGGAAAGATAGACCGCCGGCAACTGAAAGCCGTGGAAGACCGCCTGATTACCGACCTGATTGCCAAACAGAAAGCGCACGGCCTGAAAGTGATCACCGACGGCGAGTTCCGGAGAAGCTACTGGCATCTGGACTTCATGTGGGGATTCAACGGCATCGAAGAGATAGAACTCGAACACGGCTATCAGTTCCACGGCGAGGAGACGACGCCAGGCTCTATCCGCCTGACAGGACGCATCAGCGGAGAGAACCACCCCTTCGTCGAGCACTTCAGGTTCGTCAAACAGTTCGAAGAGGAGGGCATCACCGCACGCCAGACACTCCCCGCACCGGCGCAGCTGCTCGCCGAGCTTTACCGGGGCGACAACACGAAGAACACGGAGGCGGTGTACCCGGACTTCGACCTGCTCCTGCACGACATCGCCGAGGCTTACCGCCAGGTAATCGCCGACCTCCACGCCGCAGGCTGCCGCAACATACAGTTTGACGACTGTACATGGGGAATGATCGTCGACAAGGATTACTGGAAGGCGCGCGAGGGCGATCACGCCACCCTGGAGAGCGAGGCGGAGAAATACCTGAAGATCAACGACCTCGCACTCGAAGGCAGACCGGCCGACATCGCTTTCACCACCCATATCTGCCGGGGCAACTACCATTCCACCTACGCCTGCCGGGGGGCTTACGACCCGGTGGCACCGTTCGTCTTCGCACAGGAGAATGTCGATGCCTTCTATCTGGAATACGACGACGAACGTTCCGGCGGTTTCGAACCGCTGGAATACGTGCCTGCCGACAAGAAAGTCGTACTGGGACTGATTACGACCAAACGGCCGGAGCTGGAGGACGAGGCGCAGGTCAAGGCGCGCATTGCAGATGCCGAACTGTATGTCGCCCACGACAACCTCTGCCTCAGTCCGCAGTGCGGCTTCGCTTCCTGCGAGATCGGCAACAAGCTGACCGAAGAGGAACAGTGGGCGAAGATCGACCTCGTGCAGAAGATCGCCGCCGACGTGTGGAAATAAAGACACCCGTGGAAACACATTGAGGGCGTGCCCGACAGTCTGCCGGGCACGCCCTCATTCCGTTCATACGCCGTTCCGGTTGTCCGCCATCAGAACCGCACAGAAAAACTTAGTCGGAAATCCCGACACACCTCAAGGCTGGCTTTAAACAGCCGCCGTCACACAGCCCTGTCAGCCAACTCGTCAACTCGTCCACTCACTTCCCCGTTCTTATATTGAATTCCGTCACCTTGCTGATGCTCTTCTGTCCTTGCAGGACCGTCACGGCGAATGCGACCCTCCCGGCCTTCAGTTTCTTGTCGGCCTTCACAAGTGCCGTGTAGCGGATGCCCTTGCCGGGGGCGATACTCTCCACATGAATGGAAGGACTGATGTAGATGTGCGGAGTGCCTGTCGTCTCCAGCACCGAGGGCTGCACATCATAGACAGGCTTCTCCCCGCGGTTCATCACCTCGAAGATGATCTTTCCGACCTCATTGCGCGAGAGCACACCGTCCTGGTTGTCGTCCACGAAACGGGCATTCAGGATCTCGATGTTAGGCGTATAGCGGTAACTTCCGGCCAGATCCTCCACACTCGACTCCGCCGGAGCCTTTGTCTTGGGCTGGGCGGCACTGTAATCACCGGTATAGTCGCTGCCCTGGAAGTCGTAGAGGCGGTCGTCGCCGGAGTTCGTCGCATCAAATCCGCTGCTGTCACGCCTGCCGGACAGGGCGTAGTCGTCCGTCTGACTGTAATCATCCCGCCCCGCACGGCTCCGCTGCATACGGGCCTTGCGCTGCTGCACCTTCTCATAACGGTCGTGTACCTCGTCCTGCGTACGCTGGTCGGCCTTTGCTCCTGCCGAAGCACCGATAATGGCACCGCCCGCCATGCCGACAATCGTCCCTATATCCGAACCGCGTGCGCCGCCCGCAATACCGCCGATGGCACTGCCCAGCACGCTGCCCAGCGATCCGCCGGTCATCGCTCCCGAGCCGGCATACGTCCCGCAGCTGCTCAGCAGGACAGCTGCCGAAACTGGTAGAATAAACAACTTCTTCATAACTTACAAATTACTTTATGTTCACAAAGGTAGCTATTTTCTCCCATATCCGCAAAGCCATTTCCCTACCAGACAAGGGGAAAACCCTAAAACTGCACTTCCCAACCGACCGGGAATACGATTCCCAACCGATGGGTACACCTGTTCCCAACGGCTGGGAACAGGAGTACCAGGCACTGATAAAAACGGACTTTTGTAGCAGCACATCAAGCTAAGAACAAGAATTGCAAATTTAATAATAGAATATAATTCATTTTATTGCGAATATCCTATAAACTTCATCAAGACATTCTTTATATGGGAAAAAAAACGTATCTTTGCCAAGAGAAACGATTACTATATGGCAAGTAAAAATTTAAATAGGCTAAAAGTAGTTCTTGCAGAAAAGCGACGGACGAACAAATGGCTGGCTGAACAGTTAGGTAAAGACCAAACAACTGTATCTAAATGGTGTACCAATTCAAGTCAGCCAGATTTAGGCAATCTGATGCAGATTGCAAAAATATTAGATGTAGAACTGACAGACTTGGTAAGGTTCGAAGAATTTAAGAAAGATGGAACAGAATAAGAACGGATTACTCTTTGAGCAGATAAATAAAATTAGTGAGGTTATTTCAACCCTCTCTCGGAAAACTTCTCGCAGGAGGATGTTGCTGATGAAATTAGCCATTTTTCAATGGCGAGAGATAATTTGAAAGACTGGGGTGAGAAATAACAATGACGGAGAATAAAAACATACAGAACACGCAAGCTAATTTAGACTTGCAAGGTGATTCGTGGGTGGATAGGGAGTTTTCTTATCCAAATAGGACAATTAAGAAAAAGACTAAATTCAAATATCCTGCCCCAATTCCCCCTCGAATATAAAATGTATGATTTATTGGAGGATCATACAAACAGCGAATATTTTGAGGAAAATAAAGGCGTGAAGGTTTTGTCTCCAATGGTTGCTTAACATTTTTCCAATTACTAATCGTCAAGAAAACTAATTATGGATTCTAAGCAAAGAATAAAAAAAGAATTTACATATTATCTTTCAAACATTGCAAGGTCATCCCGGAGGACAGACAAAGGATTCAATTTACAGCCTACAGCAGTTCAAAGTTTTTTGGCTTTTCTGGAAGTTGATAGGCTTTTTGATTATAATCCAGGAATCTGGCAACATATAAAAAGTATGTATGACTTCATTTCTCCTAATGAGGTTGAGAACATTGCAGACACATTACTGAATGATGAAGATTTCATAAAACACGATAAAGAAAAGAACCAAAGCTGGCGGTCTGGCAGCATAATCCATTATGTTTGTTTTATCAAGGCTCGCTCATACTTTATGGATGAGAAAAATGAAGAAATTTCTAGATCTCCAGACCAGAAAACTATAAATAAAGTTCCATTTGGAGTGCAATATTCCACCTACCGCCCCTACATCACCGCCATCAAATCCAAGCCTTTTCTTTTGCTTGCGGGAATTTCTGGTACAGGAAAAAGCCGAATAGTACGTGAGTTGGCAAGGGCTTGTTGGGACGAAGGCACAGACGAATATAAGGCGCAAAAGCCCAAGAATTTCCAAATGGTGCAGGTGAAGCCCAATTGGCATGACTCAAGCGATTTGATTGGTTATGTGAGCCGTGTCAGCGGCAAGGCAGAGTTTGTAGCAGGAGAGTTCTTGAAATTCATCGCCAAAGCATGGGAAAACACTGAAACTCCATACTTCTTGTGCCTGGACGAGATGAATCTTGCCCCTGTAGAGCAGTATTTTGCCGAATATCTGAGCGTGATAGAATCACGCAAGAGCCATGAGGATGGCACAGTGACAACAGACCCTATAGTTGAAAAGGCCGACGAAGAATGGTATTTTAATCTGACTGCTTCGCTGACATCAGACGAGGATATTCGCAAGCAATTCAACGAGCAAGGCATTTGCATACCTCAAAACCTCATAGTCGTAGGCACAGTGAATATGGACGAAACTACGTTCTCTTTCTCCCGCAAGGTGCTTGACCGCGCCATGACCTTTGAAATGAACGAGGTAGATTTGCACGGAGGTCTGACCGAGCGCAATGAGCCAATAGGCAAACTCGACAAGGCAGAACTTATAGGCTATGCCGTTGATGGTGTGGATGTATATGCAGCCAACAAGGAGGTCTGTGAGACTGTGCTGACTTATCTTGATGCGGTTAATTCTGTCTTGGAAGGTACACCCTTCAAGATTGCCTATCGTACACGCAATGAGTTCCTGCTTTATGTGGTGAACAACTTGCCCTACAGCAAGGGAGAAAACGACGAGGAACTGCCACAAGGGTATGTCGTGGCCCGTGCTTTGGACGAGATTACCAGCATGAAAGTACTGTCACGCATTGAGGGTGACGACACAAAGGTCAGCGACAAGCTCCTTGACAGCCTAACCGAGACCATTGAAGAAGGATTGAAAGAAGTGTCGGGAGAAGAGAATACCGTAAAGTCCATATCATTGGCAAAGCTGAAGGAAATGAAAGACAAACTTGTTTCGGGTTATACAAGTTTTTGGAGCTGACAAGGTATAGATGGAACTATTGACAGTTGATCATAAGGATTTCACGATGATTGTCGAATGTACGAAATTCGACGGCATTTGGAACAAGGCCAAGGGTAACGTGGGCGAGGACAAACTCTACTCCACTTACTCTTGGTCGGAAGGTGTAGTGTCGGTGAAACGGACAATGGATGCCGACCATGAGACAGACATCGAACAAGGCGTTTCAGCCCCTGCCACATTCTTCGACAACATGGACTATCCCATTTGGATAGAATTCAAAGACTATGTGAATGACGCCCAGTTTGGTTCCATCCTGCAAAACGACAATGACCGATTTAGCTTTCGTCGTCACATCTTGGCTGGGGTTGTCAACTACAAAAACGAGATCGGGCGGAGCGAGATACAGATTATATATAAGGTAGGCAAAGAGACAAGGACATTCCGTTTCGGCTTTGAAGTCCTGAGCACAAAGCTCGATTATCATGAACATTGGCGTGTCATCGTGGAGGATATTGAGCGGGAATACCGCATGTTGTCATTGGACTATATGCGGCGCACGTTTCATGGTTTTTCTCCCGACCAAAACGGAGAGCATCCCGACATCGTCTGGTGGAGCGTGTTTGAGGGAGAGCAACAGAAGTTCATAAAAGCTTGCAAAAGCATCATAGACCGCCCTCGCCACAGACTTCATGGTGAGGAAGTATATCTGAGAGCTGACAAGCTGAAACAAACTCCACATAACATTGAGAACAGGCTGGCAGAACACCGCCGAGAACCAGCATATCTCTATCGTGTGGAGCAACAGATACAGTCGAACGACACGCAGGAGAACCGCTTCCTGAAGTTTGCCCTTCATCAGATAGGCAAGCGGTATGAGAAACTGCGTCAACGCATTGAGGCCGTAAGGACTGCATCCGACACGATGAAAGCAGCCATGCTTGCGACTTCGGAGACATTGAAGCGACTGCAACATCATCCGTTCTTCCGGACCATAGGACGGTTTAAGGGAATGAGCCAGGAGAGCATGGTGCTGCAAAAGGCGACGGGCTATAGCCTGGTGTACCGCACATGGAACTTGCTGAGAAGAGCCTACTCCCTGAATGACGGTCTGTATCGCTTGCAGACAAAGGATATAGCCACGCTGTATGAGATATGGTGTTTCATAGAAGTAAGCCATATCGTCAAAGAACAGCTGCACCTGGAAGATGAAGATGTGGAGCACCACAACCGCATGGAGATGAACGGTATTTTCTCATGGGAACTTGGAAAAGGTGAACACTCACGCATATTGTTCCGCAAGGATGGCATAGAGTTGGCTGAGCTGGTCTATAATCCTAAGAATGCCGATAAAGAAAACGACAATGTGGGCATGAAAAATCTGGTAGTGCCGACCGTGCCACAGAAACCAGACATTGTGTTGCAGCTTACCAAGAACGACTTGCAGCAAGGCATGAAAATGACCTATCTCTTTGATGCGAAGTATCGCATTGATGGCAGGGACAATGGTGTGGATACACCACCAGAGGATGCCATCAATCAAATGCACCGCTATCGTGATGCCATATACTACAAGGATTATGATGCCAATACCTTGAAGAAAGAGGTCATAGGCGGTTATATTCTCTTCCCTGGTGACGGCGATCCGGATGGCGTGGCTGTATCGAAGTTCTACAAGACCATCAAGGAAGTGAACATTGGTGCTTTTCCTCTTCGCCCTAAGGATGTGGAGAACAGAAAACTCTTGGAAAATTTCATTGAAGAACTCATCCAAACCAAGTCCTATGAGACCATTGCCCATGTCATACCGCAAAAGGGTACGTATGTGGAAGTTGGCAACCGTGTGCTTATAGGATTGGTGAAAGAGGACAATATACAATATCAAGCGTTCGCTGACGGAACGGCGAGCTTGTATTATACAGGAAAGCAGTTCCCGACAACCATCGCCTTGCAAGACCTACATTTCTTCATGCCTTACATCAAAGGGCAAGGAGTGCGTGATGTGTATGAGATTACCAAGGTGCGGACTATTACAAGTAAAGAAGCAAAGCAAACAGACGAGGACGATGCCGATAGCAAAGCTCTCCGCTTGGCTTTTGAGCTTAAGTATGTCCGCAAACAATATGCGAACCTTCAGCCAATAGATACAACAAGAATGATTGGTTACACGTTTGTTGATACGACTTTTGAAAAGTTGGAGGAATGTATGGCAACAAACAAGTAAGTTCTCAGTAAATGCACAATCCAATAGGAAATGTAAGTAATGCAAACAAAAACTCCCGGCACTTAAAGTACCGGGAGTTCTTTATTATAGAGAAAAATCTATTCGGATTATTCAGCCTTTGCCTCTTCAGCTGCATTCTCCTTAGTTTCAGAAGCCTCTGCAACAGATGCTTCTGCAACAGAAGCGTCAGCTTTCTTTGCAGAGCGACGGCTACGACGGGTCTTCTTGGCTTCAGCCTTTGGAGCCTTGGCCATATTCTCGTCATAGTCGACCAGCTCGATGAATGCTATCTGAGCAGCGTCACCCTGACGGGTACCAAGTTTGATAACACGCGTGTAACCACCTGGACGGTCAGCTACCTTTACTGAAATCTCCTTGAAGAGTTCGGTAACAGCCTCCTTGTTCTGAAGATAACGGAATACAACACGACGTGAATTGGTTGTATCGTTCTTGGAACGTGTGATCAGCGGCTCTACATACTTCTTCAGAGCCTTTGCCTTGGCGAGGGTCGTAGTGATTCTTTTGTGCTGGATCAGCGCAACTGCAAGGTTTGCAAGCAGTGCTGCGCGGTGGTCAGCAGTACGACCCAGATGGTTGAATTTCTTATTATGTCTCATTTTGTTTTTTACCTGTTGTGGACAAAGCCGTCAACTCGTTAACTTGTCAACTACTCTTTATCCAATTTATACTTTGTAATGTCGGTTCCAAACGACAGATTCAGACTCTCGAGCAAATCATCAAGCTCTGAGAGCGATTTCTTACCAAAATTACGGAACTTAAGGAGATCTGTTTTATTATACTGTACAAGATCACCCAGCGTCTCAACATCAGCAGCCTTAAGACAGTTCAGAGCGCGAACACTCAGATTCAGATCAACAAGCTTAGTCTTCAACAACTGGCGCATGTGTAGTACTTCTTCATCAAACTCTTGGTTACCATCCTGATCAGGACTTTCAAGAGTTATCTTTTCATCTGAGAACAGCATGAAATGATAAATCAGAATTTTTGCAGCCTCCTTAAGTGCATCTTTCGGGTGAATGGAACCATCCGTTGTAACTTCAATAACGAGATTATCGTAATCGGTTTTTTGCTCGACACGTGTAGGCTCAACATTATACTTTACATTACGGATAGGTGTGTAAATAGAATCGATTGGAAGTACATTGACATCAGTACAGAATTGACGATTTTCATCAGCGGGAACGTAGCCACGTCCCTTATTAATAGTTAAATCAATTTGGACAGATGCCTTTGAATCTAAATGACAAATCACCAATTCTGGGTTTAACACTTCAAATCCAGTCAGATACTTACCAATATCACCAGCTTTGAACTCTGTAGAATTCTCAACGGTGATACTAACTTTCTCGTTCTCGAATTCGTCTACTACTTGCTT
>ERZ773046.1076-NODE-1076-length-16319-cov-3.840138_pt1 | contig 16319 bp, 18 predicted proteins | sample MGYA00580634_ERZ773046 | MGnify/ENA primary metagenome ERZ773046 (study PRJEB29015, sample SAMEA2738127) | human oral metagenome | biome: human oral; feature: human-associated habitat; material: saliva | place: China | collected 2159 ... | reverse complement strand
CTATTAATATCGTAAACGAAGAAGGCGACTGGAACGAATGGTCTAAAACGTTATCTTCTCAGGTATTATCTAAACAGAGTCCGCAACTAGCCAAACGTCAGTTGGGTATAATTGCCGATCAGCGTAAAGACGAATACAACGATATTATGCATATTGCCAATCCGACAATTCGTCGAAAGTTATTAGTTTCATTTGCTGATGGTTGCGATAAAGATGCTATTGATTTAAAAGCAGCCGCTTTACCACGACAATCGACTCATGTTATTTTACCAATACCTAACATGAAGCCAAATGAGATATATGCACCTAAATACCAGAATGGCGAAGAGGTTGTTCTTATTCGATATCCTCATGCTGGACCATTTGAAATACCACGTCTTATTGTTAACAACAAACAGAAAGATGCTAGACGACTTATTTTCAATGCTGCCGATGCTGTTGGTATACATCCATCCGTTGCTGAACGTTTATCCGGTGCGGATTTCGATGGTGACAGTGTAACGGTTATTCCAACTAAGAACCAAAAAATTAAAACTGCCAATGCCTTATCTGGACTTAAGGATTTTGAACCGAAAATTCAATACGCCAAATATGATGGAATGCCAGAAGTTGGAGTTCCTAAGAAAAATGGCGGTGATGGATTTAATAAAGGCATGCAGATGGGCAGTGTATCCAATCTTATTACTGACATGGAGTTACATGGTGCAGATGAAAAAGAATTGGCTAGAGCCGTTAGACACTCAATGGTTGTTATTGATGCAGAGAAGCACCAACTAAATTGGAAGCAATCTGAAATCGATAATGGTATAAAAGAGTTAAAGAAAAAATATCAAGGCAGAGAAAATGCTGGAGCAAGTACTCTTATTTCCAAAGCTAAAGGAATGAAGAATGTCGACGAACGCAAGGAATGGTTCTTATCTGAAGACACTATAAATCCTGACGGTTCTAAGAAGTATAGAAACACCAACCGTACATATATTAACCGGAACGGTAAAGAGGTTAAGTATATTCAAACGATTACTAAGATGGGTGATACGGATGATGCATTTACTTTATCTTCTGGTACTCGTATGGAATCTATTTATGCAACTCATGCTAATGCATTAAAGCAATTGGCTAACCAGGCTCGTAAGAGTGCGGTTATTTTAAAACCCGAGAAGCGTTCAAATTCTGCAAAAGAGATATATGCTAACGAGATTATTTCTGTTCGTAACAAGATAGGTGCTATATTATCCAACCGACCTTTGGAAAGACAAGCAATGCTTAAATCTAACGTTCGGTTATATCAGAAGATGAAAGATAATGACACCAAATTATCTAAAGACCAGAAGTCTAAATTACGTAACCAGTTATTAAATCAGGCTCGTGCTGAAGTCGGGTCTATTTCTAAGCGAGATAGAAATATAGATTTAACAGATAGAGAATGGGAAGCTATAATGGCTAACGCATTTTCTGGTAATGAGCTACATCAAATCGTAGAAAATATAGATTTGGATATTTTAAAGAAACATGCTACTCCTAGGGACGAACGAAGCATACCTGCTTCGAAGCAGTCACTCATCAATAGCATGAATTCAAACGGATACTCCCTTGCCGAGATAGCTGACCGCGTTGGAGTTTCTCCATCTACTGTTCAAAAGTATATTTCTAGATGATGTTATCATATTCTAGACATATTATAACCATATTTTAAGTCATATTTCTCGTCTTATTTTATCATATTAAGGAGCATATTTTATGGACATTTGGCTATCTACAACTGATAACCCATATAATCCAATAGAAGACTACGATGCTTGGAATACTTACGACACTCAGAAGGGTTATCATACACCTGAGTTCATAGACCGATTGCTAACAGCTAGAGGAGTCGACCTATCACAGTTCTCAGATGCTGATGAACGCGCCTACTTAGAGTCGTTGATTGATGATGTAGTTAAGAACACTAGGGCATACACGCCACTCATCACGTCAGACGAGACAGTCAAGTACTGTAAGGTTACTAAGCCAGGCACTACTGGTTCGGACAGCACAGTCGAAGAGTCTTCGGTTGGTTCGTAACATACAAAAAAGTTTTAAAATTTATCAATTTTATGTCAAAAAGTTGGAATTCTTCCAAATAACAATATAAAATGATATAAAATGATATAAATTTAGACCCCGGGGGAGGGGGTGTGTACATTGCATGCCCTCTTTCATCGCCTCGGTCTCAAATTTTTCCCCGCAGGAATTTTTTAGGAATTAAGTCCTAACCTACGGGCCCCTATGGTACTACTAAAGAGGTGCACATACTTAACAAGTTCCCCCTATGTATATTGATCTCCTTCGCCTCTGCCCGCAAATCAGAGGTTTCCTAGTCATAAAAGTAGACATGAAGTCATGAGTAAGTATGTACATCTCTTTAATAGTACCATATAAGTCAAGGAAGGATGATCATAAATGCGTAGAAAGGAATATGAAACTAAGATTGAGAAAGAGATCTTAGAGCCAAAAGCTCAATCTCCAGAGAACCGTGAAGCTCAAATCATAGCGAAGGCGTACGATCTTGCCGAACAGCGAATCGCCAACAACACGGCGTCGTCTGCGGAGATTGTATTTTTCCTAAAGATGGGTTCACAGAAAGAACGTCTTGAGAAAGAGTTTATGAAACAAAAGATGGAACTCGATAAAGCTAAGATCGAAGCTCTCAAAGCATCTGAAGAAACGAAGCAGCTATATCAGAAAGCAATTCAAGCGACACTACGATATGCTGGTGTTGATACTGACACGGGTGATGAGAATGAAGCTTAGATATTCTGAAGCAATGATGCATGACGCTTTTTCTGAACGGTATGCATATCTTAGATTAGGTAATGGTATTTTTCAAGAGACCTTTGGTGATGATAGATACCTGAATCAAATGTTATACAGATCGGAAAGATGGAAGAGAGTTAGACGAGAAGTTATTATTCGAGACGATGGTTGCGATCTTGGTTTTAGAGATCGTCCAATCAAAGATGCTATTTATGTACATCATATCAATCCAGTAACGAAGGAAGATATATTAGAAGGTCGTGAAATAGTATTCGATCCAGAGAATCTTATTTGCTGTTCATACTCAACTCACTATGCAATTCATTATGGCCGCTACGAAGACACATCGTATGTTTACGTCGAGCGTCATCCAAATGATCAAGCCCCTTGGAAGGAGTAGTATATGTTTAATCACGAAGGATTATCAAACACTGCAATTCCAAAATACTATGGTCAATTTAGAGAACGGGTTATGAATGGTGAGATACCTGTTAACCAATGGGTTGATTTACAAATGAAACGAATCGATGACAATATTCGAAACCCAGGTATCTACTATGATCCAAGACCAGTAGAAGGTTATATTGCATACTGTGAAGAAGAGTTAACATTAAACAACGGTGAAGATGTTCACATGCCAGACACCTTTAAGTTATGGGCGGAAGATCTTTTATGCTGGTATTACTTTGAGCAGAGAAGTTCTTATGTTCCTGGCGAACATGGAGCTCCTGGTCATTATGCTCAACGTTGGGTTAAAAAGAGATTAATAAATAAACAGATATTGTTGGTCGGACGAAGTGCTGCAAAGACATGGTATTCATCAAGTATACACATGTATTTTTTAAATGTTGATGGAACGACTACTGACCAAATTGTTACAGCTCCAACTATTCAACAAGCTGAGCTAACGTTGTTTCCAGCTAAGGCTGCGATTAAACGAGCTAAAGGTCCAATGTTCAAGTTCTTAACACACGGATCACCAACTAGTACTTCACAAGCCTATCGACCTAAGCTCATGTCAACTAAGAAAGGTATTGAGAATTCAATTACCGGTTCCGTTATAAGAGCGTTACCAATGTCTATCGATAAGTTACAAGGTCTTGGTTGTAAGGTAGCTTCCGTCGACGAATGGTTATCTGGTGATGTCAATGAAGACGTTATCGGAGCACTAGAGCAAGGTGCGATGAAGATTGACGACTACGTTGTATTAGCAACTAGCTCAGAAGGAACTGTTCGAAATGGTATCGGTGATACTATCAAAATCGAATGTAAAAAGATTCTTAAGGGTGAGTATATTAACCCACACGTATCAATCTGGTATTACTGCCTAGATGATATCAAAGAAGTCTCTAAACCAGAGCTTTGGTTGAAAGCGAATCCTAATCTTGGGGTAACAGTTTCTTACGAGTCATATCAGTTGGATGTTGAGAAGGCTGAACATTCTCCGTCTAACCGAAACGATATTTTGGCCAAAAGATTTGGAATTCCATTAGAGGGTTTAACTTATTTCTTTACTTATGAAGAAACTAAAGTTCATAATGTCAAACGAGATTACTGGGGAATGCCATGCGCAATGGGAGCTGACTTATCTAAGGGTGACGACTTCTGTGCGTTCACATTCTTATTTCCGTTAGGTGATGGTTCTTTTGGTGTTAAGACCAGAAGTTATATTACGTCCAAAACATTAAATGCTTTACCAACAGCTTTGCGTATAAAGTACGAGCAATTCTTAAATGAAGGAACATTAATTGTATTCGAAGGGGCCATCTTGGATATGGATAATGTATTCGATGACTTGGACGCGCATATTACCCAACGAGAGTATGACGTTCAGGCATTTGGATACGACCCATATAATGCTAACGAGTTCGTTAAACGATGGAGCACTGAAATTAATCCTTATGGAGTAACGAAGGTTATTCAGGGGGCTAAAACAGAATCTGTTCCGTTGGGCGAATTAAAGAAGCTAGCCCAAGATAGATTGCTGATATTTGACGAAGAATTAATGAGCTTCGCAATGAATAACAGTATTGTAATCGAGGATACTAATGGTAATCGTAAATTACAAAAGAAGAGAGCTGACCAAAAGATTGATAATGTTGCGGCATTAATGGATGCTTTTGTTGCTTATAAGAGAAATAAGGAGATGTTCTAATGACAATATTACAAGAAGTGAAGAATTCTCTCGGATACTATGGGGATGAATATGACTCATTTGATGCTGATATTATACGTAGTATAAATACGGCAACACTTATCTTATTCAGAATTGGAGCTTTAAAACAACAAATTATAGTTACTAATTCAAGCGAATGGTCAGATATATTAGCTAATAATCCGTCTTATTCAGAGATGATTAAAGATTACATTTGTCGAAAAACAAGAATCTTATTTGATCCACCACAACAATCAAATACATATAAAGCTTATGAAGAATCCATTAAAGAATTAGAGTGGACATTACAGGAGGACCGAACATGAAATACTCAGATGAATTAATGCATTTCGGAATCCCAGGTATGAAATGGGGTGTACGAAAAGATCGTGCTAGCTATAGTAAAAATATTCGAATACTCCGTAAACATCAACAGGAGAGACGAAGAAATACTGATATCACTAAATTAAGTGATGCTGATTTAAATAAATTAAATAACCGTATCGCTGCTGAGGAACGCTATGTCGACTTAAATCGTAAAAGGTCATCTAGATTTATTAATGATGTGATTAATCAATCTGGAACTAAAATTGCTATAGCGGCGGCTACTACATTAGGTGCGGTTGCTGTTGGTAAGATGTTGACGAATCCATCTACAAAAGATTTATTTATGAAATTCGTAACACCAAAGAAGAAATGAGGAACGAACATGAAATACTCAGATGAATTAATGCATTTCGGAATCCCAGGAATGAAGTGGGGAATCCACCGATATAAAAATGGACAAACCGTTGATGGATACGAACGAAAGCAATATCTTCGTGACCAAGCAGTATATGGAACACGAGGAGCTAACCGTATTCAAAAACGAGTTGCTAATGGATACAATGTATCTGGTGCTCGTTCGGTTGAAGCTAGCAAAATCGATAAAGCAAGAAGATCTACCGCTGCTATCAGATCCATTTCGAAACCCATTGTGTCTGTAGTCGGAGGTGCGGTTGGATATAAGTTTGGCGGAAAAGTTATAAAATCGGCATTGTCGAAATATGCACATATTCACATTGATGATTTTAATGCTAATATGATGGGTGCTACTGTTGGAGCTAGTTTAGGTAATATTTTAGCAGACAAAGGATCAAGCATTATTGGAATGAATTTGCATGGCTATGGCAGCGGTAAATTTAGAGAATAAGGAGCTGTTCTAATGTCAAGATATTACAATGATTATCTTCAACATTCAGACGAAGATACACTCGCACACTTTGGCGTCCCAGGTATGAAATGGGGACAAAGAAAGTCGTTAGCTGAATGGCATGAAGATCGAAGAGCAGCTAAAGATGATCGAAGAAGAAAGTCCGTTCAACGATTTAGTCGTATGGATGCTAAAATATTGAAAAGAGTCCAAGATTTCAAAAAGAATACAAACCCAGATAAGTTGAATAATGCTCAGCGTAAAAACTTAATGCGAACTGAGCAATATTATTTGGATAAGAAAGCCGGCAAGGCAGTTCATAAAAAGAGTATCTTTAGAAAACTAAACGAAAATTACCAATTCATGTCAAGAAAAGAATATGCTAAAAAATCAGCAATTGCAAGTTCCGCTTCTAGTGCTGCTCAAACATTTATTGTTAACAAAATGTTGGGTAATAGTACCGGACTTTCATTAAAGGCTGCAGGTTCTGCTGCTGTTACTGGTGCTGCACTTGGTGGTGCAGGTGGTTATGTTGATAAATCTCTAAGACGTTGGTACGGCGCTCATATAAGTGGTAAAGCTGTAGGATAATTACTATGACTTTATATTTAAAGCATCATGGAATAAAAGGAATGAAGTGGGGTGTACGTCGATATCAAAATGAAGACGGAACATTAACCCCCGCCGGTCTTAAACGCCAAGCAAAATTTGATAAAGAATTCAAAACTGCTAAAAAATTAGACCCCACTGCAACTGATGAAGAAGCTACTGATCTTGCCAATAGAAGATTACGTCTCAAAAAATATTTAAAGATTGGTCTCGGAATTACAGCGGGTGTACTTGTTGCATATGGTGGATATAAATTATATCAAACCTATAAATGGAATTCAGCAGATAAAGACCCTTTAACTGGACTTCCTAAGATGAAACAACAAGAAGATATATTAGAGTCAATGGCAAAAACAAATAACCATAAAGCATATAACCCATTGGGTTCCGCAGAATACAAAAACAACTGTGTTTTATGCTCAACCACAATGGAAGCACGTGCAAGAGGACTTAACGTCGAAGCCGGTAGAGCTATGGGTAAAGATAAAAGATTCTTAGAAGATATTTATGAGAACCCGAAAATTACCCCGATAAATACTGCTGATCCATTATCCACAATGTCAACAAAAGAAATACAACAAACTTTTCGTGATCACGGTCCTGTTTATAAAGATAAAATGATAGACCAACTAAGAAATAGTTTTAAACCTCAAAACCGTATAGCCAACATGACAAAATTTAATGATGAAATGAAAAAATATGGTCCTGGTGCAAGAGCTAATTTATTTATTAGATGGAATGAAGAGTTTGGTTTTGGGGCACATAGTATTATGGCTTATAACGATAGAAAAGGTATCACACATTTACTTGATGGTCAGACTGGAATGGAGTATGAGCCATTAACATTGTGGGCAAATGCTAACCCAGTATCAGTAACAAGAACCGATAACTTAAAATTTAAAGTTAATTCTGATTCCTTTAAAGAAGCCTTTGACCGACACGATGCTAAATCAAATTTAAGTTCATTTGGTAAAGGTGCTACTAGAGCTGCTAAATATGGAGTGGCTACTACAGCAGTAGTATCATATTTATTAGCTAGTAATGGAAAAGAAAACTTTAATATGAATAAAACGACTAGGGAGGAGGCAAGCAATGATAACGAAAGACCAAGCCCGAAAGATAGTAATTACGAAGAATCATGGGCGAAGTATTACCAAGTCAGAGACTAGTGGCGATGTATATATCTTTACATTAACACCATCTACCGATGACTTCTTTGATACAAATATGCGCTGGGTCGATAGAACTGGTAAATACGGAGTATATAATCCGGTAGTTAACATTGCAAAAGCGAATAAAAATGAAACTAGCAGATAGATTAGAGCATGCTTGGAATGCTTTTATGAGTCGCTCTCCGACGGAAAGTAATGGAAATTATACTCCCGATTACTTTAGTGCTACGAACCAAGCTCGTACTCAAAGATTCATTAATTCATCTAGAACTAAATTATCGATGATATCAACTCGTATTGCTATCGACGTATCGCAAACTCGAATCGTTCATTGCAGAGTTGACGAGAATGATAACTTCTTGGAAAAAATCAAAAACAGTCCTCTGAATAGATGCTTTGGTGTATCTGCCAATGATGACCAGACTGGTAGAGCATTTTTTCAAGATGTTTGTATGTCGTTATTAGATGAGGGTGTTGTCGCCATTGTTCCAGCTATTACGAACATAGATCCGATACTATATGGCGGTTTTGAGATATCAGAACTTAGAACTGGTAAGATTGTTGGTTGGGAGAAAGATCGTGTTAAGGTTAGATTTTATAACAAGGATACTGGAAGATCTCAAGAATGTATACTACCAAAACGGATAGTTGCTATCGTAGAGAATCCATTATATTCTGTTATGAACGAACAAAACTCTACCCTTAAACGATTAGTTCGAAATATTGGTTATTTGGATAGAATCAACTCAACAAATAGTTCTAGTAAGTTAAACATGATTGTTCAATTACCTTATCCGATACGAACCGAAAAACGTAAAGATTTGGCTAATGAACGAACTGATGATTTATCAAAGCAATTGACTAATTCGGAGTATGGTGTTGCTTATATCGACAATACTGAGAAAATTACTCAGTTAAATAGACCACTTGGTGGCGAGATTCAGCAACAAATTAAGGACCTAACTGCCGAATTATATAGTGAGCTTGGTATGTCTGAAAAGATATTTGACGGAACAGCTAGTGAAGCTGAAATGTTGAATTATTATAACCATACCATCGAGCCTATTGTTTCCGCTATTTGTGATGAGATGCTAAGAAAGTTTTTGACAAAGACCGCTATTACACAAGGTCAGTCTATTAAGTTCTTCCGTGATCCATTCAAACTAGTTCCGGTTAGTAGTATTGCAGGATTTGCTGATACATTATCTCGTAACGCTATCCTTACTTCTAACGAGTTAAGAGGTTTATTAGGATTTAAACCATCTACTGATCAGAATGCTGATACTCTTGTGAATAAGAACATGCCATTCGATCAAACCGGAATGGATCAAAATGGTAGTCCACCAGAAGAGGAGGAACTACCTGAAGATCAGATCCCTCAGATGACACAAGAAGAATTAGAAGCTAGCGGCATGACAGAAGATGAAATATTGGCATTATCAGATCAAGAGTACGTTGATTTGATTAATAGACTACGATCTAATAAGGAGGAATAAAATGTCAAGATATTACAATGATTATCTTCAACATTCAGACGAAGATACACTCGCACACTTTGGCGTCCCAGGTATGAAATGGGGACAAAGAAAGATTCAAGAACATATTTCTCTTAATAAGAAGATTAATGAAGAGCACGATTACTACGAAAAAATAAAAAAAAGAGAACATCAACGATTAGATAAATTAGATGCTAAGAATAACAATCGAAATGTTCGTAATGCTAATGATCTAATTAGTTATGGATTTAAGAAGTATCAGATTAATCAAAAGCATAGAGAAGCTTCCGCTAAAGCTAGAGAACAAGCAGCTAACTATATGAGAAAGAAATATGGCGATTCATATGTTAAGCAGAAAGACGCGAGAGCTGCTAAGGTGGTTGCACTTACGGTCGCTGCAATGGTTGCTGGTAATGTAGCGGCAAAAATTGGAGTAAAGAGAGGTATGTCACGAATGATGAATTCTGGACCATCGTTCCCTAGAACCGGTGGGCTACTCTAAATCAAAATGGGAGGCAACTAAATGAAATACGATTTTAGCGGTTGGGCTACTAGAAATGATATTCTATGTAGTGATGGCCGTACTATTAAAAAAGACGCGTTTATTAAAAACGATGGCATGATTGTCCCATTAGTATGGAATCATCAACACAATGATCCAAATAATGTTGTTGGTCATGCATTACTTCAAAACAGACCAGGTGGTGTTTATACTTATGGTGTATTTAACAAGACCGAAGTTGGTCAGACCGCCAAAGAATTAGTTCACAATGGCGATATCACAGCATTATCCATTTTCGCAACCGGTCTAAAACAAGACCCAAGTCGTAATGTATTACATGGTGATATCAAAGAAGTAAGTTTGGTTTTAGCTGGGGCTAATAAAGGAGCATATATTGATAATGTCTCCCTACAACACTCAGATGGAAGTTATGAAGAAGTCGTAGACGAAGCTTATATTTCATTCGTCGATGATGACAGTATTTCGCATTCAGAGGTTGAATACGAAGTTCCTGCTGAAACAAAAGAAGAATCCAGTTTAACACATGCCGAAGAAGCGGCCAAAGGAGAAGAAAACGTGGAAGACAAGAAGAAAGAAGCTGCTGGTAAAACAGTAAAAGAAGTTTACGATACTCTAAACGATGACCAAAAAGAGTTACTAAATTTCATGGTGGCAAAAGCATTAGAAGATGCTAAGAACGGCGGAGCCGAAGAGGAAGAAGAGGACGAAGAAAAAGACATGAAGCACAATTTATTCGACAGTTCAACAGAAACATATGGTGATGATGTATTAAGCCATGCCGAAATTAAAGGCTATGCCGACACAATCACACAGGAAGCAGTAAGTGACATTAAGCGTTATGGCTCATTACGTGACTCCGTGTTAGCACACGCTGAACAATACGGTATTGAAAACTTAAGCTTATTATTCCCAGATGCTAAGACATTAACAAATTCACCAGAATTTATTAAGCGTCAAACAGAATGGGTTGGTAAGTTTATGTCTGGAACACGCCATACACCATTCAGCCGTATCCGTTCCGTATTTGCTAACATCACAGAAGATGATGCTCGTGCAAAGGGTTATATTAAGGGCAAGTTGAAGAAGGATGAAGTATTCTCACTATTAAAGAGAGTTACAACTCCTACAACAGTTTACAAGAAGCAGAAGTTCAACCGTGACGATATTTTAGACGTTACAGAGATGGATGTAATCGCATTCACAAAGGGTGAAATGAGATTAATGATGGATGAGGAAATCGCTCGTGCTGCCTTAGTTGGTGACGGACGTCTTTCTTCATCTGATGATAAGATTGGTGAAGATCATATCCGTCCAATTGCTTCTGATGCTGACTTATTCACAATCAAGAAGCAGTTAACAGCTGCTAACATCGGCTTAATCGCTGAGAAGTTCGTTGATGAATTCGTAATCGCTATGGACGAATACCGTGGTTCCGGTAACCCAACAATGTTCATGCGTCAGGACTTATTCACACGCTTAATATTACAAAAGGATAAGGATGGTCACCGTCTATACAAGACAGCTAATGAACTTGCTACAGCATTGATGGTTGGTGAAGTTGTTAAGATGCCTACAGAAGTCTTAGGTAAGAACTTAGCAATCGCTGTTAACCTAAATGACTACACATTTGGTGCTGATAAGGGTGGAGAAGTTTCCATGTTTGAAGACTTCGATATCGACTACAACCAGCAAAAGTACTTACTTGAAACACGTTGCTCTGGTGCGCTACAGAAGCCATTCTCTGCAATCGCTTTCAGTGAAGAAAAGGTTACAAGAACTGATGAAGCTGGTGGAATCACAGGCACATATAAGAAGCCAGCCGTTACACCTGGTATCGGTGGATAAGAATTAATGGAGGTATCTGAGAATGAATAAATGGGCAGGAGTTATAGGATTCGCAATTAATGAGGAAAAGGCGCCGGGAGTATGGGAAGATGATATATCTGAGAAGCCATATGTTGGTGATATTATTGATGTTCGAGTTCGTAGAAATACCACTCAGGATATTAATGATAATGTTAACCTTTCGGCGAAAATCTCAGTTGTTATGAATCCATATTTACGAGATCATTTAGACAAACTCAGATACCTTACTTATTTCGGCTCATGCTGGAAGATTAGTGATATTTCGGTTGAGTTTCCTAGATTGGTTATTAGTTTAGGAGGTGTCTATAATGGCCCAAGACCGAATTAATTTTCACATTTTACTACAGGATATTTTAGAGAATAACAACGTTGATAATACGCATTGTTATTTTTCAAAACCACCAAACACTGGTATGAAGTATCCTTGTATTATTTATAAGTTACAGCGACGTAATATCAAGAAAGCAGACAATCTAACATATTTCAACAACAACTCTTATAGCGTAACGTATATCACGACCAATCCCGATGACGTTAACGTCGGTCTTGATATTTTACAAAAGTTTTCGAAGTATGGTGTCTCTTTCGATCGAGCTTACGTAGCTGATAATTTATATCACGAAACATATATAGTTCATTATTAGGAGGACAGAAAATAATGGCAGCGAATAAACCATTAGTATGGGATGAAGAAGGTCAGCGTCTGTTTGAAACAGGTATCGACCACGTAGCTTTATATCCATATCAATTAGCAACAAACGACTACTCACTTGGTGTTGCTTGGAACGGTGTTACTAAGATTTCAAACAAGGCATCTGGTGCACAAGAACAAAAGAAGTATGCTGACAACATTAAGTATTTAAGCTTATATTCTGCTGAAGAATTCGGTGTTACAATCGAAGCATATTCTTCACCTGCAGAATTCGATGCTTGCGATGGAACATTAGAACCAGCTAAGGGTGTAATGGTTTCTGGTCAGGCTCGTTCTAAGTTCGGTCTATGCTATCGTACATTAATTGGTAATGACGTTAAGAACCAAGACTACGGTTACAAGTTACACCTTGTATGGAATGCTATGGCTCAACCAGCTCAGCGTGACTACCAGACAATTAACGAGAACCCAGATGCACAGACACTATCTTGGGAAATCACAACAACACCAATTGTAGTAGCAGACATGAAGCCAGTTGCACACATCGCAATCGACTCAACTAAGGCTGATCCTACAAAGCTCAAGGCATTAGAGAAGATTCTTTACGGTTCAACAGAAGCTAAGGCTAAGTTACCAAAACCAGAAGAAGTAATCGCAATGCTTAAGTAATTTAACTAGTATAGAAGGAGATTAGATTATGTACATTAAGAAGATTAAATTTAAAGACTTTAATGATAACGAACGTGAGCAGGAGTTCTATTTCAATTTACGAAAGGACGAGCTAACAAAGTTAACTGCTAAGTATGGACAGAATTTTGAACAACGCGTCCGTAATATGGCGATGAACGATGATAAGGCTGGGCTATACACGTTATTCGAAGACCTACTCAAGTGCTCTTACGGTGTTAAGAGTGAGGATGGTCTTCACTTCAGAAAGTCTGACCAAATTTGGTATGATTTCTATGATTCACCTGCTTATGAGGCGTTATTCATGGAAATTATGACAGACACAGATGCTGCTATTTCATTCTTCAAAGGAATTATGCCTAAAGATATTGCCGAAAAAGTAGAGGAAGAATTAGAAAAGAGAGCAACACCTAAGTCTTAATAAGGAGGGAAACGAGAATGCTTGAGCTTGTAATTCCGAAGAGCGAACAATACGATGAAAGTAGAAATCTATTCATATATACAGAAGAGCGGACAATTAAACTTGAGCATTCTCTCTACTCCCTATCATTATGGGAATCAAAATGGAAGGTACCGTTTATAGAGGATGGTAAGGTTGGAAGCAAAACCGGCGTACAGATATTAGATTACATCAAATGTATGACCATAAACCGTGACGAGATCCCTGATGATACATACTCATTTATAACTGGTGAAATGTTTAACGAAATTAAAAAGTATGTTGAGGATCCTATGACTGCTACAACATTCTCTAATCGACGTGGTACATCACAGAACCATGTTGCTAGAAATGCTCAATTCATAACATCGGAGCTAATATATAGCTTTATGTTTTCGTTAAATATTCCAATAGAATGTGAACACTGGAATTTAAACAGATTGCTTACCGTAATACGATGCTGTGAGGAAAATAATCGAACTCCGGAGAAGATGTCACAGAGGGAGGTTATGGACTACCATCGTAAGTTGAATCAAATGAGGCGTAAATAAATATGGGTATCCGTATTAGAAATAAAGGTGGATTAAAGAGAACCAAAAAGTTCTTAACCACAATGAAACAAGACAATTTTCATAAAGATATTATCGCTAGATACGCCGAAGAAGGATTAGCTGCTTTGAAAAAAGCAACGCCTAAAGATACTGGAGAAACGGCTGCTAATTGGAGCTATTCTATTCGACGTACTAGAGGTAATACGAAAATTATATATACAAACGATAAGATGGCAGGCGACGGAAAAACACCGCTTGTTATTTTACTTCAATACGGACATGGTACTAGAAATGGTGGTTATGTTCAAGGTATTGACTTCATCAATCCGTCATTAAAACCTATATTTGACGGCATTGCAAATGATATTTGGAAAGTGATGGTGAGAAAATGATTGATGAACGTGTCGTCGAGATGTCGATGGACAATAAACAATTTCTAGATGGTGTTGATTCGTCATTAAAGGCCGTTACTAAACTAGATAATGGCATGAAGTTCCAAAATGCCACGAATGGTTTCCAAATGGTAACAAATGCTATCAACAAATTAGATTTCTCTGGTATGCAAAGTGCCTTAGATACTATTGTTGATAAATTCTCAGTGTTCGGTATGATGGGTGTTAAAGCCTTATCAATGATCGAAGACAAGATTTTAAGTGTAGCAAGACAAGGCGTGCAGTTTGCTAGTTCGATGACTTTAGACCAAGTCAACTCAGGTTGGGCTAAATACAATGATAAACAAAGATCAGTACAAACTATCATGTCTGCTACTGGTAAGAGTGTTGAAGAAGTAAATGAAGCATTATCTGACTTGAACCAATTTACCGATGAAACCTCATATAGTTTCACAGATATGACTCAAAATATTGGTAAGTTTACTGCCGTTGGTGTAGACCTAAAAGAAGCTGTATCCGCGATGGAAGGTATTGCATCATGGGCTGGTATGTCTGGTCAGAACCCAGCCACTGCAGCTAGAGCAATGTATAACCTTTCTCAGTCAATGGGTTTGGGTTATGTTAACCTTATGGACTGGCGTTCCATTGAAAACGCTGGTATGGGTACTAAAGCATTTAAAGAGTTTGCTATTGCTAAGGCTGAAGCCATGGGTAAAATCCAACAAGGTCAAGTCCAGGTTGGTAATTTCGCAAGCACTCTACAAGACAAATGGTTTGATAAAGATGTCTTAATGGCAACATTAACAGACTATAATGCATTCTTTACGAAGATTCAAGGAGTTTCGAAAGAGACCGGTCTAACCATTACTTCTATCATGAGTAAGCTCAGAAAAGAAAATGGTGAGTATACTGCAGAAGCTATTGCTTTTGCTGAAAAATATGGTATTGAATTAGGTACACTTGGTGAGCAAGCATTTAGAGCTTCACAGGAAGCAAAGTCTTTGAGCGATGCTATTGATGCTACCAAGGATGCTATTTCCACTAGCTGGATGAACTCCTTTGAGTATATTTTCGGTAATAAAGATGAGGCTACTGCTACTTGGACAGAGTTCTGTGAAGTATTGTTAGATGTATTTAATGCCTCTGCTGAAGCTCGTAATGAGATATTAAAGCTATGGCATGATGCCGGTGGACGAACAGACCTATTTGCTGGTATTGCAGCTAGCTGGGATGCTATAACTACTTATATCGATATATTTAAGAAGTCTCTAGAAAATGTAATGCCGGAGATAAATGCTGATAAACTAATCGCATTAACGAAGGGCTTTAAAGAGTTTGCTGAATCATTAGCTCCTAGTGAGGGTGTAACAGCTCGACTCGGATATCTGATGAAGACTCTAAACGAGATTATTTTAAAGAGTATCGATATTTTCTATAATATCACCGATTCCATTTCAACCTTTGTTAAGGGAATGCTAGATGGATTCGATATTGTAGATGCATTCTTCAAGACGTTTGGAGTAATTGAGAGATTTATTAAGTCTTTACTAACGTATATTAACATTATTACTGACGGAATTTCAGAAGGTTTATTAAGAACATTATCTGGTTCTGGCAAGACTATTCAAGAGATATTCGACACTATTTGGAAGTCATTTAATAGCCTTGTTTCTACATTCTCTTCCGGAACTAAAGACATTGAATTCACTAAATCATTCTTTAAGAAGATGGTTGATGTTGGTATTGGTTATGGAAGTCAAAGAAAGCAAGACTTGTCTACATCTATCTCTTC
>ERZ773046.1071-NODE-1071-length-16365-cov-2.956714_pt1 | contig 16365 bp, 17 predicted proteins | sample MGYA00580634_ERZ773046 | MGnify/ENA primary metagenome ERZ773046 (study PRJEB29015, sample SAMEA2738127) | human oral metagenome | biome: human oral; feature: human-associated habitat; material: saliva | place: China | collected 2159 ... | reverse complement strand
CAAATGGATACAGAATGCTGAAAAATGCTGAAATCAAAAAGTGTATTAGGGAGCTAAAGGAAAATAGGCTTAATAAAGCCATGTTAAATCCATCTGATATCTTCCAGAAATACATAGATATTGCATTCTTGGATATAACGGACTTTGTGGAATTTGGAAGTGAAAAAACAGAGGATGGAACAAGGCAAAGCTATATGAGATTCAAGAGCGATACGAAAGTTGATGGCACTCTGATAGCTGAAATATCTATGGGACAGACGAAAAAGATTAAGCTCGAAGATAGGCAAAAGGCTCTAGCCTGGCTAGCGGATCATATGGACTTAGCCACAGAAGAGCAAAAGGCTCAAGTTGAATATATTAAGTCAAAGACAGCTGCAGTTAATAAGGCTTTAACAGGAGAAGGGGCAGAGATTGAAGATGTTGATGACCTAGAGGAAGAGATATATGGCAGTACCGAAGAGTAAAGAGCCTGTTAAGAGAAAGAGCATTCCTTACAGGTTTGGAGATAAGCACAAGGCATATATGAGACGATCCAGGGACTGCACATACAATGTTGCGGAGGGTTCTATCCGTGCCGGCAAGACAACGGATAACATATTTGCTTTTGCTCATGAGCTGAAGAGGACAAAGGACAAGCTACATCTAGCTAGTGGTTCAACACTGGGAAATGCAAAACTTAATATCGGAGATGCAAACGGATTCGGACTTGAGCACATATTCAGAGGGCAATGTCACTGGGGAAAGTTTAAGGGTAATGAGGCTCTGTATATACAAGGACCGTCTACAAACAGGAAACTAAGAGTGGTTATATTTGCAGGTGGCGGCAAGGCTGACTCATATAAAAAAGTTCGTGGTAACTCATATGGTATGTGGATAGCCACAGAGATAAATCTGCATCATGATTCAATGATAAAAGAGTGTATCAACCGTACGGCAGCAGCTAAGATGCGTAAATTCTTTTGGGATTTAAACCCTGATAATCCATATGCATCGATATACAAGGATTACATAGACAAGTATGCCGAGAAAGCAGCTGCAGGTGAGTTTCCTAGTGGATATAATTACGAGCATTTCACCTTGTTTGATAACGTAACGATTAGCAAGCAGAGACAGAAAGAACTGATGGCAGACTATGATCCTGAAACAATATGGTACAGGAGAGACATACTCGGAGAGAGATGCGCTGCCGAAGGGGTTATATATAAAAGCTTTGCTGATAATCCAAATAAGCATATTAGGATATTCAAGGACTATAGCGAAAAGCAGGAATGGTTAAGAACCATTCACTTTATCTCAATAGGGATAGACTTTGGAGGAAACAGATCGTTAACAACATTTGTAGCTTCAGCAGTCCACTACAGATTCCAGGAGGTCGATGTAGTAAAAGATGCAAATATCGAAGGGAAAAAGGGAGATATAGATCCTGACAAGCTTAATAAGAGTTTCTTGATATTTTACGAGGAGCTGAAGAGGGATTATCCCGAAATTCCTATACTCTACATATTCGCCGATAATGAAGCACAGTATCTGATAAATGGATTAGCCAAAGCATGTAGAGCTGCAGGTATCACAGCAAGCATAGGTGATAGTGCAAAGAAGAAGATTACGGATCGTGTGTACTGCGGTAATACATTGCTGGCTAGTGGAAGGATGAAGGTATTACCGGAGTGCAAACTTCTGATAGCAGGTCTTAAATCAGCAATATGGGATCCAAAAGAAGCTGAAAAAGGAAAGGATGTTCGCCTAGATAATTTCAGTAGTGACATAGATATATTAGACGCATGGGAATATTCATGGGAGCGATTCATGAAGAAGCTGCTTCCTGAATCCAAAAGGAGTAAAGGAGTAACTGATGAATATTAATACCGTTATTGATCACTTAAATAAAAAGTATGACATAAATCTTGATAGCAGCTATTACCAAAATATAGCAATATGGAGAGATTGGTGGATGGGTTATTATGCTCCATTCCACACTTTTGCAGAGGTTGGTTTAGATGGCAAGAAGAAAGAGCGTAAACTCTATACACTAAAGATGGCGAAGCAGGTGTGCGAAGACTGGGCATCAGGACTACTGAATGACGAGCTACATATTGCCATTGACGATGAAGAATCCGAGACATACATACTTGGGGAAGATGAAGATGCTGAAGAGGGCAAAGAGGATAAGAAATCTAAGAAGAATATATTCAAGGGAGTACTTAGAAACAATGCCTTCCGTCAGCAAGGTAACCGACTGATAGAAAAGAGCTTTGCATTCGGGACAGGTGCATTCGTGTTAAGAGCCGAAAATATAAAGCTCGGTAGGAATAATAAGATAATCCAAAATCAGGATATAAATATTCGGATTGAGTATCTATCTGCAGATCACATAATCCCTCTATCTGTACATGCGGGCAAGATAACAGAGGTTGTATTTGCATCTGAAGTGCTGCAGTTAGGTGAGAAGATGATATATCTTGAAACTCACAGGCTAGTAGATGGGCAGTACGTAATTACAAACGAGTACTTCAAAGCTGAAGAGGGTAGCCTTATAAAGCAAGAGCTTCCAGGTGGAATACTTGAAGAAATGAAAACAGGGGGAAACGTTCCTCTGTTTTCTATCGTTATGCCAAACATTGAGAATAACATAGCTCCTGGTTCTCCACTAGGAATTTCAGTATTTGCAAATGCGTTAGATAACCTTGAAGGGGTAGACCTTGCATATAACAATTTCAATAAGGACTTCAAGCTTGGTGGAAAAAAGGTATTTATGAATAGTCGCATTGTTCGTAGAAATGAAAACGGAGAGACTATTACTCCCGATGATGTAGCACAGCAACTATTTGTAGAAACAGGTGATGACCTGATAGATGATGACGGGACAAAAAAGTTTATCCAAGAGCACAACCCATCTCTCAGAGTATCTGAGAATGTGGAGGGGGTTCAGGCTCAACTAGATTTACTATCATTCAAGTGTGGATTGGGAACAAAGTTCTATCATTTTAACAGTGGCACAGGGGTTGTACAGGTAACCGCTACAGAATATCTCGGTGGACGTCAAGATTTAACTAGAAATACAGGCAAACACTCTCTTATTGTCAAAGATGCACTTGAATCACTTATAAGATCGATACTGTGGGTGAAAAAGCAGTTCGGAGGTGGCGATGTAGATCCTGAAACAAAGATTGAAATAGACCTCGGAGACAGCTTTATTTCTGATAGCGCATCTGAAAGAGCTCAAGACATGCAGGATGTAAGAGAAGGGATTATGAATAAATGGGAGTATAGAGCTAAGTGGTATGGAGAAAGTGATGACACAGCAAAAGCTAATATTCCTGAAAGTAATTATGAAGAGGATCCATTTGGCTTTAATCAAAAATAAAGCAGCTGATAGTTAAGGAGGATGTATGCTTACACCGGAATTCTTACATGAAGCACCAGAAGGATTGCTTGAACTATATAGAGAAACAGAAGAAGCAATACTGGCCGATATGGCAAGACGTATATCAACTTATGATTTCTATATCCCTGCCGCACAGTGGCAGAAGAGGAAACTCGAAGCTATGGGAATGATGGAATCCGAGATAAACAGGAGACTGTCACAGCTTACGGGAAGAAGCCTTGAAGAAATCAAGGAGCTCATGAAAGACGCGGGGATGGAGACAATAGCTAATGATGATCGGATTCATACAATTGCAGGAAAGAAATGCCCACCACTGGAAGCTAGTCCATCTCTGATAGCTGTAATGAATTCCGGATATAGACGAACGGCAAAAGCTTTTCGAAATCTCACGAGAAGTACTGCAATTAATGCATCCAAACAGTTTAGCAAGATACTTGACCAAGCATATATGCAAGTAATATCCGGAGCATTTGATACAGAGACAGCTATCAGGAATGCAATCAAAGCGTTAGCTGAAAAAGGAATTGAGTCTGTAAGGTATCCTTCTGGGCGTGTAGATAATATAGAAGTGGCAGCTAGAAGAGCTATTGTTACCGGTATTAACCAGACAGCTGGAGATATGCAGCTGGCAAGAGCAGAAGATGTTGATAGCGAATATGTGGAAACTACAGCACATGCAGGAGCACGTCCGGAACATGAGGTGTGGCAAGGCAAGGTGTTTAAACTGCACGGTGAAGAACCAGGATATCCTAACTTCTATGAAGCGACAGGATACGGAACAGGTCCGGGGCTGTGTGGATATAATTGCCGGCACAATTTTCATCCGTTCTACCCGGGTTTATCAACTCCTGCTTATAGTGGTGAGATGTTAGCCGAATATGCAGCTAAGGATTACTTATACAATGGCAAGAAGTATACCGAGTATGAAGTATCACAGATGCAGAGGTACTATGAAAGAGCCAGGAGACGGTGGAAAAGGGAGTATCTGATGCAGGAAGCTGCAGGTCTCGATACCACAGAAGCTAGTGTAAAGATACGTTCATACATGGAGAAGCTAAAGAACCTGGAAGAACAGACTAGCATGCCATCTCAGCATGACCGCATGATAGTAGCAGGTTTCGGAAAGGGTGAAGCAGGAAAGTCTCAATGGGAAGCAAGGAAGTATTACCAATGGTTTCGCAAAGCATATTCACTTGAAGGTCAAGGTATGCGAAAAACACTTGCAAGCTATTACGACATGAAGTACAATAACCCTCCTGAGTACAAGGTGTTCAAAAAATATGTGCTATCTGTTGAGCGAGGAGAAATCTCACCGCTGCTAGGTTTATCCACATACAAAGAAAAAGTACATCAAATTGATGAACAGCTTGTAGGGCTGAGAACCCCGCAGGGTGCTGAAATTAAAGATTATTCATCTCATTTTGTCGGCAGAATGATTGGACACTCGGCACCTAACAAAAAGTACAATAGAACAGGTGTAAGCATTGAGGACTTAAAACGTTGCATAACACATGGGGAAGAAAGAACTTCCGGACATGAAGATACTATAATGCTGGTAGGTTCAGGATGCCAGGTTACATATAATCCTAAAACCGGTGTTCTTGTACAAACTAACAGAAAGGATAGAGAGGTATGATTGTTGTAGAAATAAGCGGTGAAGAACAAAAGTTTTTAAAACCATATGTAGAAGAATGGCCGGAGCTGGCAACAATTAAATTGGAACGTACTGATATTAGGAAATACCTTAATGCTCTTGATGATATGATTTTGCGCTATGGTTTTGATAAAAAAATGGAATTCTATAATGAGATTGGGGAAGATGCACAGTTGATATATGATCGTGTTTTAAATGCATGTGATGATTATGATGATAGAAAGGTGGAGGGAAATAATGAATACGCTTGAAACAGCATACAAGATTCTGAAAAATTTAGAATCTGCAAAAGATGTTGAATACATGGGTACACTCATTAGTCCTGAACACTTAAATGTATCGGATGAAGAGTGGCTTATGGTCATGAGAAATCTTATTGAAGAGGGTTATGTTCGAGGTGTTGAGATAAGCAAGAATGTGCTCGGAGAAACAAAGGTTGATATTGAAGAGGCTAGGATTACATTGAAGGGAGCGCAGTACCTTCATGAAAACAGCTCAATGCAAAAATTCATGAGGATAGCAACTAATGTAATAACAATAGGTTCAAGTATTAAGTAATAATTAGATTTTTAAAGCAGGCCAAGCGGTCTGCTTTTTGCATGCAAAGAAAAGGAGTGACAATGGAATCTTTAGAATTAAAAGACGAGGTAAATATACTTGGAACAGAATATAGCATCAAGAGGCAAAAGGGAAAAGAAACTGCCAAGCTAGAAAATGCAGATGGCATATGTGAATTTTATTCAAAGGAGATTGTAATTGATGACTTTGAACCAAATTCAGAAACAGTTGCTAATCCCAATTTATATAAAAAGAAGGTGTTAAGACATGAGATTGTGCATGCCTTTCTATATGAATCTGGGCTTGATGTAAGTTCAGAATGGGCAAGAAACGAAGAGATAGTTGACTGGATAGCACTTCAAGCTCCTAAACTACAAAAAGCATTTGAAGAGGCAGGGTGCTTATAACATCAGATAAATTGCAGAGGGTGCGCACCTCTGTTTTTTATATTCGCCAAGTCAAGGCGTAAAACTGACTGAATCTTTATTACTCGCCTGCTCATCGGCGTAAAATGTGAGCCGCATCGGCGTCGCCTGCCGTAAAAGATGGCGTAGCGGATAAAAGAATGGAGGACACAATGAAAAGAGAAGAGATCGAGAAATTTTTGAAGGAAGCTGGAGTATCTGATGAAAAGCTGAAAGATACCGTCGAAAACATCCTGGCAGAAAATGGCAAAGATATTAAAGCAGCACAGGACAAGACAGCACAGGACAAACAGAAAGAACTTGATATTGCTGATCAGACTATCAAGGGTCTGAAGGAAAAGGTCGATAAGTTCGATGGGGTCGATGTTGACAAGCTGCGTAATGATGCCAAGGAATGGCAGGATAAGTATGATGCTGATATTGCAGCAGAGAAAAAGAAGACTAGCGACCTACAAAAGGAATACGCTTTAAAGGATGCACTAAGAGGTCAAGGAGCACTGGATCCTGATTACATCATGTATAAACATGGTGGCATCGATAAGTTTGCTTTTGATAGCCAGGGCAATCCTATAGGTCTATCTGACATCCTAAAGCCAATGATGGAAGCCTCACCGGCCTTGTTTAAGAAGGATGATGGTGCAACTGGCGGAGCAGGTGGATTCTCAAGTGGCGGAAATCACGGAGGCGGAGCAGAGCCTGATCTCGACAAACTATCAGATGAAGAGTATTACAAAAGACTCGAAGAAAAAGAAAGGAAGTAAGAATTATGCCAAACAATTTTCTTGAAGTAAAAAATATCGCAAGACAGACACTACCTAGACTAATGAGCAACCTAGTATTCCCTAACCTGGTACACAGAGATTTCTCTAATGATTTTGTACCAGGACTTGGAACCAAGATTCAGGTCAAGAAGCCTGTAAAACTCATTGCAGAGGAATTCAATGAGTCACAGGGGGTTAAGCCGCAGGGAATCGATGAGGAATCTATAGAGGTTAAGCTGGATAAGCTAGCTACAGTAGATGTGGAGTTTAGCGCAATCCAGAGAGCTACTAACGTAGATGACCTAAACAGACTATTCCTCGAACCAGCAGCGGTCGCTCTGGCAGAGAAGATTAACAATGATGGACTAGATCTATATAAGTTCATTCCTACAGCTGTAGGAAAGGCAGGTACGACACCATCTGAACTAACGGATCTTGCAAATGTAAGAAAGCAGCTCAATAAGCAGCTCGTGCCAGTTGCTGGCAGAGTAGGAGTATGGGACACCGAAGCTGATGCTGCATTCTCCACTGTCCCAGCAATCGTTAATGCTGAGAAGTCAGGTTCTACCAACGCTCTCAGAGAGGGTTCAATTGGTAGAGTAATGGGACTAGATAACTACATGTCCCAGGCTGTGAGAAAGCATACTTCAGGCACACTTAAGGTGACTGGGGATAAAATCACCGTTAAATCTCAGGTTGAAGATTCCGATGAAGTTGTACTTACAGGAACAGGACTTACAGGAACTCTTGTTAAGGGAGATATTATCACTATTGTTGGAAAACAGTATTTGGTTACAGAAAATACAGCAGCTTCTGGAGATGAAATCCACGTTAGCGTAACACCAAAAATCACAGCAAATGCAGACGTGCAGGCAGTGCTGCTCAAGAGCCATACTGCAAACCTTGCATTTAATCCTATGGCTTTTGCGTATGTAACAAGACCACTTCAGGCACCAGCAGGAGTAGAGAGTTATGTAACTAGCCACAACGGAATCTCTCTTCGTGTAGTAAGAGGCTATAACATGGAGAAGAAGAAGGAAATGCTGTCAATGGATGTGCTCTACGGTTACACAGCGATTTACCCTGAACTTGCGACAAGAGTGCTTGGATAAGCAAGGAGGCCTTAATGGTTGAATATAAGTTTTACACGGACGAATTCTGCGGCAAGGCAATATCCGAGGAAGACTGGCGGGGGCGTGAAGCTTTCGCCAGTGCTTATATTCGAAAGCATTTCGTAGGATTTAATGTTGAAGCAGATGATTATAAGCATGGTATATGCGCTGTTGCAGAGGCAAAGCAGACCGTAGATCAGGGGGTGCTGGAGAGTCAGACTGTAGGGTCATGGTCAAAGCACTACAGCGTGAATAGTGTATCCGATAAAGATAGACTACTTAATGCAGCCGTGCTTTATTTATCCGAATATCGGAAGGGAGTTGAGTGGGCGTGAATATGTTCACACAGACTGTAACGATTTATCACAAGGTGGAAGATAATAAGTGGCTAACTAGAGTGGTAAATGATGTGCATGTAGAGAAGATTGAGGGAGAAACAATCAGAAAGCACGGTGTTGAATCCTCATCTAAACTGATTGCATATATACCACTTACATCTATCAATGATGTAGTCATAGAAAAAGGTGACATCATATACGATGGAATTTCACCTGTGACAGCCGTAAATAAGGCAAATGATATCTTATATCACAAGAACGCATTTCTTGTCACGTCGGCTGAAAATTTTGATTTTGGCGATGGGCAGAAGCATATAGAGGTGGTGGCAAGATGACAAACAAAATAGAGACACCACGAGGTTGCATTGTTGTAACCAAGGATGGCACTGCGGAGCTAAAGTGGAATCCAGGATTTGGAAATCAATGGGGCAAAAGCTTTGATAAGGCTCAAAAGTTTATTGACCATGAAGTAATTAGATTATGCAGTCCGATGGTTCCATTTCGCTCAGGTATGCTAGATAAGTCCGGAATACTAGGAACTGTACCCGGGGAAGGTGAAGTAGCGTACAACGCACCATATGCTAGATATCACTACTACGGCAAGCTGATGATTGGGAAAGCACCTAAGAAGCTTACAAACCGTAATATGCAGTATCACGGAGCACCTAGGAGAGGTCCCAAGTGGTTTGAACGTATGAAGAGGCAACATCTACATAGCATACTATCTGGGGCTGCTGCAATAACGAGGGGATAAAACTAATGAGTATTATTAAAAGTGTACAAGATTATTTAGCCAAGTATGATGGAATGCAGCTTATAAATATGTCAGAGATGGAAACGGACTATACACCGGGAAAGAGAGGTGTGAAAGGTGGAACTTCCGCACTTGCACCAACGGGAAATTCTAGAACAAGGACGGATGTTCTTGGGAATAAGACCTATGAAAATTCATATATCTTTTTTGCAAAGGATTTGGCCGTAGATAATTCTGTGAGAGAAGATATGTATGACTTTTTAGAGTCTCTTTCAGAATGGATTGAAACAAAGATTGATGAAGGAATACTTCCTGAATTACCAGGTAAGTATGAAGCGGTCAATCTAGTACCATCGAATCATATGCTGTATGACATCGAGGAAAGCGGTGCAGGTGTATATCAAGTAGAGTTAATACTAACAATCAAGAAGAGAAAATAGGAGGACAGTATGAGCAATGTAATTAAAAGGGAACTATGGCAGACATTTTTAGGGATTCCAGATGCAGGAGGAACAAACTTCGATTACGAGGCGATTGGAGAAGATAACGATACATTGACTGAAGAGCTCAATGCCAACGTCAGCAAGACCAAAAATGTTCTTGGTAAGAACAGTACGGCAGTAGACGGTTATTCCCCAAGTATGTCTGTTTCCCCTTATAAGGCAGATAAGGGGACAAAGACCTTTGCATTTCTAAAAGGGATTGCTGATGGTCTCAAGACACATGGTGACTGTGAGACACACGTAATAGACGTAGACCTATTTGCTGAACCGGAATCATCTGAATATCCGGCAATCAAGAAGGGGGTAATCGTAGAGGTTAAGTCTCTTGGAGGCAATACGGATGCTTTCCAGATTCCTTACGAGCTACACTATACGAATGTGAATGAGAAGGGTAAGTTCAATCCTACCACAAAGAAATTCACAAAGACTCTGTAAAAGAAAGGAATAAACACCATGACTGGTACAAATTTGAATTTTGATACCGGGATAATCACCCTGTATGTGCAGGGTGATCCATCCCGGAAGTTTTCGTTTAATCCTACAGATCAGAAAGTACTTAAAGGTTTTTTAAGACTGGTTGATGAAGCGGAAGAAAAGATGAAGGATTTTTCAAAGAGGGCAGAAGGTATTGAAGAGTCAGGGGATATTGCTGAATTCACTGCTCAAACTGCAGACCTTATGGATGATATAGATAGTTGGTTCAGAGGTGCTTTTGATAGTATTTTTGGTGATGGACAGGCTCAAATTGTTTTTGGAGATACATCCTCAGTTGCTATCAACAGTGATGGAGAGTACATTATGATAGCAATGCTGATGGCTCTATATCCTATTTTTGAGAAGGAAATTCAGACTAGATCCGATAGAATCGACAAGGTTTACTCTGAAATAGTAGAGGAATTACCTACAGAGAAAAAGGAGCTGCCTACAGAAGAAGTAATTAATGCTACTGAAGAGGCAGAAGAAAAGAATGCTGACTCTACCGAATAGCATTAAGCTAGGAGAAAAGGAATATTCTATCAGGAGTGATTATAGAGCTGGTATCCGCTTGATGCAGATGTTTGAAGACCCTGAACTGACTGACAGTGAAAAGCTTTTTATAGCAATGAAGGTAATTTTCAAAAATGCAGTAATTCCAGGAGTTTACTTCCAGGAATCCCTAGAAAAAACAGTGTGGTTCCTAAATGGTGGAGAGCTGAATCAAACATCTTCCTCCGGCAGTCAAAGAAGACTATATTCATGGAATCAGGATTTGAGATTTATAATAGCGGCAGTAGATAAAACCGTGGGTTTTTCCGTTCGTGGAAAAGCCTTTTTTCATTGGTGGGACTTCCTATCTGCCTTTTCCGAAGTAGGAGAATCGAGCTTCACAACGATAGTATCTCAACGTTTGTTGAAACAAAAGGGCAAGCAAACAGAGAGTGATATTGATTGGTGGGCAGAAAATGCAGATATTGCAGAACTCAAGATTCAAAGGTCGAAAGAGGAACAGGACGCTGTAGATAGGTTCAATAAGTTACTTAAAGAAGGGAATGGTTAGTTATGGCTCAGGAATATGCAGGATATCTGATGTTCAATACAAAGCTTGACTCCGGAGGCTTTAATAAGGGAGCTAAAAAGATAGGCGGCATGGGAGGCAAACTCACAGATCAGCTTGCAAAATATGCAAAACGCGGAGCTATAGCTATGGGAACAGCTATTACAGCAGCTATGGTATCTGGTGTTAAGTATAATGCTCAAATGGAACAGTACTACCAGTCGTTTAAGACAATGCTTGGTAGCACAAAAGAAGCTACAAAGCACATGCGGATGCTTAAGAAGTTTGCTGCAGAGACACCATTTGAAATGACGGATCTAGCGAATGCATCTCAAACGCTATTGGCATTTGGAGAGAATGTCAATCTGATAGAAGGTGACCTCAAAATGCTTGGAGATATATCACTTGGAAACAAGGAGAAGTTCTCGGCATTGGCTCTTGTATTTGGTCAGGTTAAATCACAGGGGCGTCTGATGGGACAAGATTTGCTGCAGATGATTAATGCAGGGTTTAACCCTCTTACTATCATATCCAAGAAAACCGGAAAGAGTATGGCACAGTTGAAGGATGAAATGGCAAAAGGTCAAATCACCTTTGATATGGTAGCGGATGCTATGAAGACAGCAACATCTGCAGGTGGTCAGTTTAATGATGCCATGAAAACGCAGTCAAAAACTGTAATCGGTCTTTGGTCAACTCTAAAGGATAATGTCCATGCGAAACTTGGCGAAGCAATGGAGAGCGTAAGCAACATAATTAAGTCATCACTTCTTCCTAACGCTATCAAATTCGTGGATAAATTCAACGTAAAAAAGACTGTAGCTGGAGTAAGAACACTTATTGATGTTCTCAAGATAGTATCTCCTCTTATTGCAGGTTTATACGTAGCACCAAGGGTTACGTCCGGCGCAAGTGCACTAGCAGGTCTTTGGAGTAGAGGGTTAGTTGAAGTCAAGAAATACAAAATTGAAATGGCAGCTATAGCGAGATTGAGCTTAGCAGGAACTAAAGCGGAGATATCCGTTGTTGGTGTTGTGGTTGGTTTATTGACTCAGAAACTTACCCTTGCAGAGGCAAAGACACTAGCCTTAGGTAAAGCCCAAGCTCTGATGGCAGGAATCAACCCTTATGTAGCTATAGTGGTTGGGGTGCTGGCATTCGTAACAGCTGTGGAACTGGCAAAGAAGACGATGCAGGCACATGCTTTGGAAGCAGACAAGGATTATAGCGCAGTGCTGAAACTTGCTAAAGCTAACAATGAGGCAGAGAAAGCATATAACAGCCAGAGAAGAGCAGCTGCAGAGGATATGGTTCAGAAGGGTGCAGAGGTGGAAAATGCCATCAACCTCAAGAGAGAGCTTGACGGCATCGTGGATGCATCCGGGCGTGTCAAAAAAGGCTATGAAGGCAGAGCTGCTGCTATTGTGTCGATATTGCAATCTCAAGGTGCTGAAATCAGCATGCAGAACGGTGTAATTCAGAACTATGGTGAGCTTAGTAGGGCTATAGATAATTACCTGGTTAAGAAAAGAGCTCAAATTGTGCTTGATGCATATGAGGAATCGTATAAGACGGCACAGAGAAATATTCGCAAATCGACAGAGGCATACGCCAAAGCTAGCAGAGAGCTTGATAAGCACACTAAATCTCAAGCTGAAATTAATAGGATGTCTGCAAGACAGGTAAGTGAGTATGAAGAGAAACAGGCAAAGCTCATAAAGGCCAAAAGCAAGGCAGCAGCCCAAGTTAACAAATACAATAAGGATATTACCAGATATGAACAAGCACTTGCTGAGTTTGAAAAAGGTAACTACTCCAAGATTAATGCAGTACTTGATGGTCATGCTCAAGCGATGGCTGATATCAACAAAAAGAACAAGAAACAACTTCGAAAGCAAAGGCAAGATACAGCTGAAGAGCTTAAGGCATTGAATAAGCTATATAAGAAGACCGGGTCCGATAATGTAAAAGCTGCTGCAGAGGCTAAGCAGAAAGAGCTTGCTGCTATAGATTCTAAACTTGGAGAACAGACTGCAAGAGTCAAGGGTAATCGCGGAAAGATGAAAGCTGCAACTAAGGATATGATGGGCGGCGTACAAGAAGGAATCAAGGAATCAGATATATCTATTGATGATCAGCTTAATAAATTATCAGAGTCTCCTAAAAATTATGCTGGTGGAATTAAAGCTGCAATGAATAGTTTAGTATCTGCTGCATACAACGCTGCAGGAGGAGCAAATCTTAAAGGCGCATTTGCTCCTAGATTATCTCAGCTATCAAGTTCTCCTCATGGATGGAGAGGTACAATTGCGTCTGCTATGTCATCCCTCATGAATGCAGCACGTTCAAGTGCAGGTAGTGTTTCGTTTTATGGTGTCGGATACAATGCCGGCACAGGCATCAAATCCGGAATACTTGCAGCAAAAGCACAGGTTATTGCTGCAGGTATAGCAATAGCGAATGCAGTTGTTGATAACATGAAAAAAGCAATAGAGTCTCGTTCTCCATCAAGGAAAACGGCAAGGCTTGTCGGAGCACCAATTACGCAAGGTGTGGGAGTTGGCATGATGCGCGAATCAAAGGCTCTGTATAAGAAAGCTAGACAAGTTGCTAATAATACAGTGGCTGCTATGAAGGTTGATCCGGTCACCATCGGACTTGGAGTAAAAAAACAAATTAGCATTCCGAGTGCTGCGAAAGGAACAACGCTTCCGGTACAAGCTAGGACCTCAATTATGATGCAGTCAAAAGAACGAGGATTACTCGATAAACTCATAGACAAGGTTGAACAGATTAATGCTAGACCAATCACGCAAGAGATAAACTTCCATGAAAGAGTCTACACACCTGCAGATGCTCGTGATAGATTGGCTGAACTAGCTCGTTTGGGATTGGAGGTGGATGCATAAATGATATTTTTGAAGTTTATCAGAGACGATGGCGCCATCATGAATATAGGAGATGGTGCAGAAGATTACGAACTGCTCAGTAAGGCTGGTACAAGTAACGTAGAAGTTGAACACTACTACGATGCAAAAGGAAGTGGATATGGTGATTGGCATTCAGGAGAAAGAGTTAAAGGTAGGACTCTGAAATATAAAATTACAAGTCATACAGGGATAACGGCTTCACGAAGATTTATGGAGTTCTTTTTTAATGTGCTTCATAAATTCAGAGTGGAGTCGTACTTTAATGGCAGGGAGGTTTACCTAGATGCTGAATTACTGACTCCTAAGCATACAGAGGATTTATATTCTCATGAAGAGGTTGAGATTACTTTTTATGCAGCTGATCCATATTGGAAGTCACTCGACGATACTGTAAGGAACTTCTATACACAGTCGGCATTATGGCATTATCCGTATGCATTTGTTGAACCTAATCAAAATCTCCCGGCTAATGCATATACTGCATTTGAGAGAATCAATGTAAATAAAACAGTTTACGTATATAACGACGGAGATGCACCGGCACTGTTTACAATTACAATTCACGGTGCAGTTGATAACCCGGAAGTTAAAATCAATGATGCGCTTATCAAATACAATGGAACTGTCGGCTCTGGAGAATCCCTATATATAGATTCCGAAAATGGAGTTTACCAACTAGATGGTAAGAATGTGCTGAAGGATATGATTGTGCTTGGTGAACCTATGTTAAAGACAGGTGATAATACACTGGTCAGCAACAAGGAAATGTTCGGTACCGTCAATTACCACAAGCTGTATAACGGAGATATGTAATTATGAAGGTATTTGCATTTGACGAACATATGAACCGCATAGGAGAACTAAAATACATACAACTTCTATGGGATAGGAACAATACAGAACCGGGAGGATTTACGCTCTATCAGCAGTCTAAACACTATATCGAAGCTGCATATATTATGGCTGAAGGTCGCAGAGAGATTGGTATTGTATATAAGCCATCGTACAAATCTGATCCAAATGGTCGATATGTTACAACAGAAGGCAAGTTTGCAGAGGATATGACCAATGATGCTACGACAGGTCATGGAATGACAATTGTTGCATCAAAACGCATGAATGATCAGTTTATGTCGTACCTAAATGATAAGGGTATTAAGGAAGCGAACGATAGTGAATCCATGAAACAGAGAGATGAAGTAATGACACGCTGTCTTGACGTTGGATTAGAGATGTATCGAATCCTGGCTCTTGACCAGGAATCATTTCAGATTAATTGGAATGAAGGATGGGAGATTAAATTTGTTAAACCTCGCGATACAGGTATTCGCTTTTCAAAGGGGATTGGTAATGCGAAAGAAATTATCTATTCCCAAGATATGTCGGTATATAAGCATAAATGCACAGGGTATGTAGAAATCCCAGATGATGTTGTAAAAGAAGGCTATAGCGGAACTTCCTATGTAGGTGGCAAATACTATGAGACAGATTCTTTTACAAGCACCCTTAAAGTTGAGGATAGATTTAAACAAAAAGAGATGTCAATGGATTTCTCTATGCCTGAAGGACTTGATATTGCGGCATCTAACAAATCTAAAATTAAAGCGCAAATTGTTCAGATGTGTCAGCTTGAACTTTTAAATCATTATGTAATTAGAGATATAGAAGTTACACCACTACAGATAGCAGGTTGTCGATATCTAATAGATTACGATCTTGGAGATATTGTGTTGGTGGAAATCCCAGAAGTGGGAATTACATACGAAGCCCAGATTATAGAAGTCCATGAAGTTTGGGAAAAGAATATACAGACCTACACTATAACACTAGGGCATAAGAGAATTAAACGTTAAAGAGAAGAAATGAAGAGGTGAGATATGAGAGCATTTCCTTATCAATCAATTTATGATCAGTCGGCAAATCCACCTTGGGATAGATTGACAGGGGCGAGCGACCACAGAATTGAAGCACTCGCTAATTGGACTGATGGAGTATATCCGGATGGTGGATGGGAAACTACTCCGGGAGTAGGTATGTCAGTTGTAGTCAGTCCGGGTATGGGTAGAATCAGAGGCATATTTTGCTATGACGATGATCCACACTCTGGAGGCTTATCGACAGAAGGTAGAACACTTATCGTTCAAGCCGCAGATGAGAGCTTGGACAGAATAGATAGAGTAGTTGTGCGTCACAATGATGCTTTAAATATAAGGGCGACAGATTGGTACATACTCAAAGGCACACCGTCGGCGAGTCCGACTCCACCAGAACTGACAAGAAATAGTAGTACATATGAGCTATGCGTGGCTGAAATCTTTATAGCACGAGGAACAAGTGCTATATCTGCACAAAGGATTACCGATACTCGAATGGACTATAAGCTGTGCGGAATAACAACAACTAGGGTGATG